>Ga0116194_1000684_pt1 | contig 25918 bp, 20 predicted proteins | sample AD_SCU001_MetaG_FD_89887 | JGI IMG/M metagenome (GOLD analysis project Ga0116194, IMG submission 89887) | Active sludge microbial communities of municipal wastewater-treating anaerobic digesters from China - AD_SCU001_MetaG | ecosystem: Engineered > Bioreactor > Anaerobic > Digestate | place...
GTGGTCTACCCTGGTCTCCATTTACTCAGTATGATCTTCATGCGCCATACTTATGACTCTTATTGATTAGGTCCATGACGATAGGCATGAGATCGCAGCCGCGGATACGGTGCAATCCTCCCTCCGCAGAGGAGACCTCATCGAACTGTCTGACACGGTCAACCCGGACGCCGGGACCGCGTATGACGACCGGCACCGGGTCGGCGCTGTGGTCCCTGACAGAGCAGGGCGTGCTGTGGTCGGCACAGACCACTATCAGGGTGTCGTCGAGACCGAGCAGCGGTTCGAGAGCCGCATCGATAACCTCTATGAAATCCCGTTTCTGGGCGGCGTTTCCGTCGTGACCGGCCTCGTCTGCGCCCTTGATGTTCATAAGGACGAAGTCTTTACGGCCGAGTTCCCCTATCGCTGCCCGCACCTTGGCGCCCACATCGGAGTTGACCGATCCGGTCGTTCCCGGCACCGGGATGTGTTCGAGCCCCACGACCTTCCCGATCCCCACGATCAGGGTGGCCGCCGCGATCACGCTCCCGGAAAGCCCGTAACGTTCGGAGAACTGCGGGAACCTGCCCATCTTTCCAGCGCCTCGGATCAGGAGGTAGTTTGCGGGTGGCAGCCCTTCCTTCATCCGCTGGATGTTGATGGGGTGGTGGTAGAGGATCTTTGCCGACTGGCGGATGAACTCGTTACAGGCGCGGGCGGTCTTTGCGTCGGCGGGGTCGTCGGTGCAGGCCCGGATCTCTGGTGGGCGAACACCCTCCTTCTTTGGGTCGTTCGAGGAGACCTTATCTCCGAGTTCATCCCCGATAAGGGCCAGGGCAGCCCGGTGGCCGGCGCCGGAGTTGAACCGGAACTCAAGACCCAGGGCTGATAGGTCGACGCCATTCTGGATCGCCTCCGCGAGGGGTTTCGTCCCGGAGATCCTCCCTGCCCGCCGGTCGGTGACCAGACCGTTCTCGTCGACGGTGGCGAAGTTGCAGCGGAACCCGATCATCCCGGCGGTCATGTGGATCCCGGTTCCCTCGGCCTCGAGCGGTCCGCGGCCGGTGTAGTGGTCCTGAGGTGGATAGCCGAGCAGCGAAAGGTGGGAGGTGTCGGAACCGGGGCGTATGCCGGGGGATATGGTGTCCATGATCCCGCATATCCCTTCTGCGGCGATCCTGTCGAGAACGGGTGTTCTTGCAGCGGCAAGCGGCGTTTTCCCGTCAAGCGCTTCACAGGGGCGGTCTGAGATCCCGTCCAGTACCAGGAATAGAACCTTCTGGGCAATCATAATGAAGAGATGTAATCTAAAACCTGATTACTTTACTCTTGCCGGTGGCCCATCCCCGGTTGTGGCAAAATAAGGTGAGCAGAGGGGCTTATACAGCCGCAATCTGCTCCAGTTTTGATTTTGTGATCTCGACCCGGCGCATCGGGTAGATCGTCTTTACAACCTTGAAGATGTCCCGGGCGAGGTCGCCGGAGACGATGTCCTTTACCAGGGTATCGAAATCGCTCTCTGCTGCCCTTGCGGTGAGTATCTGTGTGACCGCCTGGCGGATGGCGTGGACCTGGCTCTGGTCGGCCCTTGTGAGGGTGAGGCAGACGACCGTAACCCGGAGGAGTTTGCCGTCCTTCGTGAGGAGTGGGAGGATGGTATCGATGCGGGATGTCCGCCGCTTGACCATCGACCGCAGGTAGTCGCGGGTCACTTCGTGCCCGACGAACTCGGTGTAGGCAGCGTCGCCGGCCACGTTGTTGATCTTGAACCTCATCTTGATGTGAGACTTTGAGTAGTCCTGTGCGACCTCACCGAGGGTGGTGGTCATGACGCGACCGATCATGTTCTCGGGGTCGGCCGAGATGGTGTCGCCGATCTCGACTTTGCCAAAGGTCTCTGGTACGTAGACACGGTACCACTTCTTGGCTTTCCAGCCTTCAAGCCTTCTTCCAGCCTGTTTCTTCTTTGCCATGGTATCACTTCTTCTATAGGTTTTTCATCCCTTTTGAGCCTGAATTCACTTCCTGACCCTTTCGTTGCCGCATGCCGGCGTTGCAGACTTCATCTGCTATTGCCAGGTTCATGAGGTAGTCATCCACCGTTGCGATGATCGACCGGAGTCTGGTTCCATCCACCTCTGCACGCACTCCTTCCCCGGTTGCGACCGTCCTGATGAGGGTGAGGTTGTCGGGTTCGAGCGCCGCGGCCACGCACGCGGGGTGGTTGTGCTGCGTCTCGATCACTCCCCTGACCCGGATCATGCGAGGATCGCCTCCAGGAGGTCGTGTCTGAACCGGTCTACCTCAGCGGCGCTGATCCGGGCTCCGGCCCTGTGTCGGTGGCCGCCGCCGTGGCCGCCGGATGCCCGGGCAACCGTCCGCATGAGCGTGTCCAGGTCGAGGTCGACGCCCGGCGGGCAGCGTGCTGAGATTGAGCAGTGGTCGCCGCCCATGCCTATGACGAAGACGGGACCGTCCTGGTCAAGGTCTCGGGCGAGAACATCCGCGACGTCGCTTGCGACGCTCTCGTCGTCCACCTCATAGAGGGCGGCGCGCTCGTCCAGGCGCCGCGCTCCGCGGACGCCCGCGATGACCGACTGCCGGTATCGAGCGGTGATCTCCCGGGCTTCCTGGAGCGCGTGGCTCGAGCGGAGACAGAGTGATGCGCCTATATCGCCTTTCCCGGCCTTCCCACAGGCGTCGACGACGGCGGTGAGGTCACCTGCGTCGTCGATCACCTCGCGGCCAAGGCTGTAGGTGATCCCCCAGAGGCTGCAGAGGGCGGTGACTGATGCTTCCCTGGCTGCTTTGAGGACGATCCGGGATAGGAGCATCTCCATATCGACTTCGTCTTCATCGGTGACCGCTGCGACCAGTGTGCGGGCGGCGTCTGGTTCGCCGGAGAGCCCGGGTAGGTAGGGGTCGATGGAGAGCGCGATCTGTTCGACGAGCCCTCTGCCGGCGAGGAGGAGGCCGCGACCGGGCGTGATGAACCCGTTTGCGATCCCTTCGTTTGCGATCTCCCGGTTCGGGCCCTTGAGGGCCTGGTCGTCGCCGAGGACCCCGAGGAGTGCGAGCCCGGCGAGATCACGGTTGTCCCCCATCTTCTGGGCGACAAGGTATGCGGCGCCGGCCGCTGAGAGGTTCAGGTCGCCGTCGATCCCGGCGAGGTGCGGGTTGACGTGGAGTTCGCCCTCGAAACGGGGCTGGTGGTGGTCGACCACCATCACGTCGTCTGGCAGGTCCGGAAGTGCCGATCCAAAGTCGCATAACAGCACGCTGCAGTCACGCGGTATATCGGCCGCGGTGATGTGGTGGCGGATCCTCAGTCTGAACCGTCCGCCTGCGCGGAACATGGCGTGAGAGAGGATGGATGCGGCGGCTATGCCGTCTGCATCGTGGTGTGCCAGCACCTCCACGAACTCCTGTTCGAGCAGGTGGCTGGCCAGGGTTGCAGCAGCGGTGTCAAGCGACATGGGTCGATCAGCGGGTGAGCAGAATCTCCGCGGTCTCCGGTTTGTATGTCCAGTTGGCCGGTAACCGGCCGGTTTTGACGTAGTACTTTACCAGCCTGCGGACCTTGGACTCGGCGATCTGAAGCTGCCTGAGGTTGTGGTAGTCCTTCTTGTTTTCCGCGAGGTGTTTCCTGAGCCTGAGCGCCTTCTGCATCAGGTTCCGGAGGTCCTCGGGGATCTCAGATTCAAGACCGTTTTCACGGAGAATCTCGGTTATACGTTTGCCTGTGGCGAGCTTGACGTCAGGGACGGCGTGTCTGTCACGCAGGACAAGCCCGATCTGGCTGGCCGAGAGGCCATCTTTGCGGAGCTCGATTATGAGTCTCTCGATCTCCGCTACATCCGTGTTTGACCACTCGGGCGCTTCTTTACGGTAGGGGCGGACTGAACCGCTGGTTCCCCGACGCCGAGCGTACATTCTTGCCATTCATGCACCTCCGTTAGGTATAACTATGTAAGTCCAGAAAAGAGTCCGTTTCCTGACTAATCTCTGTAATCCCGAGCCCTTGCGGGCAGTGCTTCCGGGAGCACGTCGGACTTACCATAGCCAGCACATACAGTGCTCTACTTTATTTACCTGGAAGAATCTTAAGGGTATCGGCCTCTGCCGGGGCCGGGCGTCGTGGTGGAGCCCAATATTTATCTGCTTTCAGGGCAAGATCTGGTAACACAGATGCGATAGTAGTCTAGCGGTAGGACAGGGGCTTCCCAAGCCTCTAGCCCGGGTTCGATTCCCGGCTATCGCATTCTGATACTATTTTCTCTTCTTTTGAGCGTGAAGTAGATCGGTTGGTGTGGGGATCTTTTAGCCCGCCGGTAATGAGGAATTCGTACCGCCGTTGACATACATGACGCCGCGAAACCCTCTCGCCAGGCGGATGGCCTGTAGAGTTATACCAGGGGGTTTCTGTTACGTCTGAATTCCCCTGGTTCGCGCCCTACGGTAGCGCCGATGAGCCGGGGAGTGCAAGGGCTGTGGGGCTGGCGCTCAAAGGCGCTCCTACAGAACAGCCCGCTCGATCAGTGCGATCTCTTCCTCTGAGAGTCCGTAGAGCTCGTAGACCAGCGCGTCGATCCTCGCATCGGTCGCCTCGATCTCGCGGTTGATGAAGATTTTATCCGCCCCGGTCCTCGCCCCGGCAAGCCTCCGGTTCAGGTCGAGCATCGTCTCGACGAGGGAGACCATGCGGTCGCGGCGGGCGACGTCGGCGGGGTTGGAGGGGTCGATGGGGCGGATGGGCAGCATCTCTACATACTGTGAGAAAAACCGAAGATACCCTCCCCGATATACCGCCGCCACATTTCGATAGTAATAATTGATCAAATTTGAATTGAGGATACCAAGCAGGAATGCGTCATTGATGAATATATTGTAGCATGTATTGGCGTTGTAGAACCCGCCCTCAGCATCGATGGTGAATTGTGGGCGTTCGGCGATATCAGGGAAAATAATCTTGGGCCCCTTGAAACCTTCATAATAATCACAAGCCCGCAGTTCCCACCAGTAATCGCCCTTATCATACCTCTTCTCTGCCTCTTTCTGGAATGGCTTTAGATACGCCGCAACTGCGGGATACTCATCCTCCACCCAGGCCCATTTACTCCGGTACCCCGCACCCTTTTGATTAGAGACCCCCTTCTCAAAGAGGATCAAGAACTTATCCGTCTCCAGCGGCGCATACCGCTTCACATCCCGCCCGAGGAGGAACGGCTTGATCACCTCCGCGCTCCTCGGGTCTTCTGCGATCAACCTATTCCGGGTCTCTGCATCGATGACGAACGCCTTATTCAGCCCGGTAAGAACGCCGCGGTAGATCTTCCCCTGCACGTACTCCCCGAGCGGTACCCCGGCGCCCCGGACCTTCTTCAGCAGGGCGCCGGTCTGCTCATCCACGAGCGCCCAGCCGTCATCGTCCAGGTCATCCTGCCGGACCAGATAGCTTGACTCCCCGACATACTCAGAGAGGTCAGCGAAATCCAGTGATTCAACCTCAGTAACCGGGAACGTCTCACGAGGCTCCCCCGACGATACCCTGATGATACAGGGATACGTCGTCGCCCCCTGAAACACTGGCAGGTCCCCAAAGTCCACAATCTCCTCGATCCTCCTCTCCTTCAGCCACCGGCGGAGAGGTTTCCCATAGTTCGCCCGCAACCACTTATTTGCGACGATGTAGCCAAAGACCCCACCCGGACGAAGCAGAGAGACCCCCTTCTCGATGAAGTAGGTGTAGAGGTCGGCAACCCCATGGTAGACCGCATAGTGCCGCTTCGCGTACTCCTTGAACTCATGCCCGAGCGTCTCCTGCCTGACGTAAGGCGGGTTCCCGATCACCACATCAAACCCACCGCGCTGCAGGATCCCGGCAAACTCCTTCTCCCAGTCAAACGCATTGATCCGTTTGCGCTCCTCGATCCCGGGCAGAACCGCAAGACCGTCATAGATATCAGAACCAACGAGCGAGTTCCCGCACTTGATATTGTCATGCAGGCTCGGGAGCGCACGCTCCGCAAACAGGGTCAGCTGCTTTGATACCGTCTCCTCACTCTCATCCTCAAGGACCTTCAGGAGGAGGGAGAGTTTCGTCACCTCAACCGCCTGCTGGTCAATATCCACACCGTAGATGTTGTTGAGGAGGATCCGTTTCCGCTCGGCCGTGGTCAGTCTCCAGTCGCTCCTCACCCGAGAGTCAGTGCCGTTCGCCGCCTTGTAGATCGGGAGGTGCTCTGACTCATCCCGACGCCGTCCCCGCCCATGCCGCTGCGCCCCCTCCCGTGCCGGCGGCAGAAGCGCCCTGACCTCGGGAGAGGTCGCTCCCTTCTCCTTGAGCACCGGGACCAGATGTTCGATGTACCAGTCCCTGTGCCAGTTCAGCAAAAACTGGTAGGCACCAAGCAGGAAAGAACCGGAACCACAGGCCGGATCCAGTATCGCGATATCAGAAACCTCCTTCGGCGTCTTCCCCCGCACCACCTCACCCACCGTCTGCCCCACGATGTAATCGACGATATAGGTCGGCGTGTAGAAGACGCCCCCCGCCTTGCGCACCTCCGGTTTATCCTTCACGTTCGCATGGTGCCCTTCTGTCAGGATGATGACTTTGCCGAGGAACTGCTCGTAGATCTGTCCGAGGATCTCCGCCGGGATAGCCGAGAACTCATACGGGCTCTCGGGATAGTAGAGGCGGCGTATGATCGTCTTCAGCACGCCATCATCGATAACAAGCGAGAGTGTCAGCGTATCGGGCGGTTCGTTCCGCCCAGGCTCCTCCTCAAAGTGAAACAACCCCGAGTTATACCGGTCGTTGGCATGGCGGAAGATATCACAGAGACGCTGGTAGACCTGATTTCCCTCAAGTAACCCTTGCAACGTCCCATACGGCTCGATCCCACGATCCTCACTGATCCGCAGAAAGATGATCCGGTCGATCGTCCGCTGGACAGCGAGATTCAGTTCATCGCGGGTGATCGCAGGGTTCCGGAGAGCGATGTTCCGTGCAAGAATCAGGCGCCAGTCCTCGATATCGGCGAGAAATGCCTCGTCTACGCCCATGGTTCCTTTCTTATCGGTCTCAGAATCGGCAAATTTGTCAAACGCACCCTTCAGGATGCATTCCTGGGAGAAGATCTTCGCTATCCATCCCCACTGATCCGGATACTCCTTGTAGGTGATGTAGCGCACCCGGGCCGTCCCCGCGGTATCTCCCTTCCGGATGGGTTTTGTGCAGTCGTAGACCGCAAACTCTTCAAAGTTTGTGAGGATGCTCAGTTTCAGCCCTGCGTTCCAGGCATACCTGCGCAGCTGAAGAGCAGCCTCCGTATCGTCCTTGATCATCACGGACGGCTTCTTTGCCTCGACGATAAATTTCCGAACCCCACCTACCCGGAACGAGTAATCAAGGAAGTTTGTCTGCCCGCGTATCTTGATCGGGTCCTCGTGAGCGACCTCTTTATAGGCCTCGGAACGCCCTTTCTGGTTATCAACGTCCCACCCCAGCGCCCTGAAGAAAGGATCGATGAACTCACGGCGCAGTTGTGTCTCGTTGTACTGCCCACGTAAATAGGCGGGGCGGTGATAATCAAAGCGTTCGACAAGCGCCCTGATGGCATCAGGGCACGGAATCTGGTCAGACATTCAGGTGTAGGGCTCCCTTCTTAATCTTTCAGCCCCGGTGGTCTTAAATACAGTAGATTAAAAATACCCGTCTTTTTCTGATCCTCTTCTCCGAAAGTTAAGGGCTTTTGTAGTTCTATCTGTTCCTCCCTCTTACCTCCCACCCGGAAAGAAAAATATCTTCTTTATTCTCCGCTCCCTCCCACATGCCGCGCTGGCATGCCTGTAAAAATAGTTCTACCCCACCAGAAGTTATGGCAGGGGTTTCTACCCCCGCCGATACCGCGTCGCGACCAGGAAGACCAGCGCCGCCCCGGCCGTCGCCGCCCCGAACCCCGGTGCAGCCGTCGTCGGTACCGGTTCTCCCGTCTCCACTCCAGGCTCCGTGATCACGGCCAGCCAGGCGGTGCTGTTGCCGGAGGAGACGATCTGGATACCCGCCAGGACATAACCGCCATCAGGAACGCTGGCGGCGGCATACACCCGGCTCTCCGGGAACTTCATACTCCAGAGGATGGCGCCGTCAGAATCCGTCCCGAAGGCAAGACCCTCCCCGCTCACTGCATCCGTACCTGCAACCAGATACCCGCCGGCGGGCTGGAGGGCGACAGAGTAACCGGCGACCCCCTCCATGTTCCTGACCCAGACCTCTTCCCCGTCCGAATCAACAACCCCATACCAGTAGTTCCCGGAGTAGACAAACCTGCCATCCCCGGTCTCCTTGAGGTCGAATATGACCGGAACCTGGTAGTTCCTGTACCAGAGGGTGTTACCGTCAGCATCGAGGCGGATGATGAACCCGTCCCCCTTATCGTACGTGAAGGGCGATGACGTCCCCCCGATAAGATACCCGCCATCAGAAGTCACAATCCCGGTGTTCACCGCGGTGCCCGGAAACGTCCGGTTCCAGACAGGTGTCCCGTCCCCATCGGTCTTCACCAGCGCCCCCGTCGTCTCGTTCTCAGAGCCCGTCTCGTTCCAGAGCCAGCCAGCGGCAACATACCCGCCATCAGGCGTCTCTGCAACCGACGAGACCTTCATCCCCGGAAGAACCTCCCGCCACTCCTCTTCACCCGCAGCGTTTAGCCTGACCAGGAACGAGGTGCCCTGATATACAGTCCCCCCGTCGCTTGAGACGTTGTATACACCGGCGATAAACCCGCCATCCGCTGTCACCGCAACGGAGGCCGGTGCCATCCCGGGTAACCTTGTCAGCCAGACCTGGTTACCCGTGCCGTCGGTCTTCACGAGCATCACGTCCTCCACCCCACCGATGGTTCGTGACAGGGTTGAACCGATGAGGATAAACCCGCCATCCGCGGTGGCTGCAACGGCATCAAACTTGTTCTCGTTCTCCAGCGTAAACGTCGTGTTCCAGACGACCTCTGGAGAGGTCGCAGTTGCAGAGACGACCCCCACCGGCAGCACCACCGCAAAGAGCAGTGCTACAAGGATCGCCCCCCGTTGCCAGAAGGCCCGAGATTTTTCTGTCATGGTGATCCATCAGAGGTGGGGCCTGACACACAAAAAGTGTGGTGGTTCGCGCCACCGGCAATCCCTTAATGAACGTGGACTCCCAATAGTTCTAGCACGTGCTCGCGACATTCGACGGAACATGGGTGCACCTGAAGAACGAAGGGCGCACGCTCTACGACCAGGGTGGCTACGGGAGACCGGAGAAAGACGGTCTCTATCTCTCCCTCGAAGAAGCCCTCTACCTCATGGAGCGAAACAAGATCGAGGTGAAAGACCTCGACTTTGACACCCTGCTCGGCCTCTTCGCCGACCGGCCGAACTTCATCCGCAGGTACCTGGTCTACCGCGACATCCGTGAGCGGGGATACGTGATTCAGCCGGGTCCGCACGACTTTCGTGTCTTCCACCGGGGTCATAAACCAGGGTCCGGAAAGTCGCGATACCTGATCCGGGTTCTCTCAGAACGCGATCTCGTCGATTTCGACCGTCTGGATCAGGACGCGCTCGCCGCGGTCAACATGCGAAAACAGTACCTCCTGGCGGTCGTCGACGACGAAGACGAACTGACCTACTACGAGGTACGGCTACAGGACCTCCCGCCGGTCAGCAACCCCCTGGCCTGTGAAGCGCCGGTGGAGGCCAGGCTCCTCGGAACGTACGCCCTTGCCCACCTGCCGCCAGGAAACCGGCTTGAGGAGGAGTGGTATGGCAAGAGACTCGATACCGAACGCCTCCTCTTCCGACCCGTAGAGTCGATCTACCTGATGCGTAAACGCTGTCTTGAAGTGCTTCACGACGGCGGGCAGATGACCGCAGAGACCCTCCTTGACGTGGTTGCGCAGACAGATCTCGAGATCCACGAGAAAGAACGTGTCTTTTCCGACCTCCGGGACAAAGGCTACATCCCGAGGACGGGCTACAAGTTCGGCCACCACTTCCGTGTCTACTCCGGAAAGAAGAGCCACTCCGAGATGCTTGTCCACGCCGTACCGGCAGGATCGTCCATGCCGATGAGTGCCGTCTCGCGCTCCGTCAGGCTCGCTCACAGCGTCAAAAAGAAGATGTTGTTTGCCTGCGTACATAACACAGGTATCAGGTACGTCGAATTTGCCAGAATAAAACTGTGAGCGTCATTACATGGATTCTGAGATCAACCCGTGGTCAAACAGCCAGACCGTCGATCTGGATCGACTCTTTTCCGAGTTTGGTATCGAGCCTATAGGTGAGGTGGCACGAAACCTTCCAGAGATACCGCCGTTCATCCGCCGGGGTATCGTCGTAGGGCATCGGGATTACAACCTGATCGCCGACGCCATCCGGAACAGAACCCTGTTTCATGTCCTGACCGGGTTCATGCCCTCCGGTCTCCCGCACCTCGGGCACCTGATGGTCATGAAAGAGGTCGTCTGGCACGTGCAGCAGGGCGGGACCGGCTACGTCGCCATCGCCGACCGGGAGGCGCACGCCGTCCGCGGAGTCTCCTGGGAGAAGTGCCGGGAATACGGGAAGGAGTACCTCAAGGCCCTCTACGCCCTCGGGTTCGAGGGCACGACCTACTACCAGAGCCGAAACGATCGTTTGAAGGACCTGGCCTTCGAGGCATCAACCAGGGTAAACTTCTCGGAACTCAATGCAATATACGGGTTTGGCCCGGATACGTCGCTCTCTCACGCCATGAGCGTCGTCACCCAGGTGGCTGACATCCTCTTCCCGCAGGTCGATGCCGGTCCGGCGCCCACGATCGTCCCGGTCGGCCTTGACCAGGACCCGCACCTCCGGCTAACCCGGGACGTGGCCTACAAACTCCGGATGTTCACCGTCGAGGACCGCGGCGAGTATATCAGCGTCCGCTCAAAGAACGCCCCTGTAGGGGCTATCGAGGCGGTTCATCGCGCGTTCCCGGACTCGAAGAAGTATGCGGCCCACGTGGATATACCGGGTCTTACGCAGACCCAGGTGGAAGAGATCGTCCGGCGGATCGAGATCGAGCACGGCGGGTTCGGGTTCTACCGCCCCTCCTCGACCTACCATATCTTCATGCCCGGGCTTCAGGGTGGGAAGATGTCAAGCAGCGTGCCGGGAAGCCTCTTCGGGTTCTATGAATCCGAGTCTTCGGTAAAGAAGAAGGTCATGGCGGCGCTTACCGGCGGGCGGATGACGCTTGAGGAGCAGAGACGTCTTGGCGGCGATCCGGACTCCTGTCCGATCTACCTCCTGAACCTCTTCCACATGCTTGAGGACGATATCGAACTTGCTGACCTGCGCCGCCGCTGCGAGAGCGGTGAACTCACCTGCGGCCAGTGCAAGAAAGAGACCCTGGAACGGGTGCAGGCGTTCCTTGCAGACCTGCGGGACCGGATGGATGCGGTGGAGCACCTTGCAGAGGAGGTCTGATACGGTGGAACTTACGCAGAACGAGAAGAAACTCCTGGTTGCCCTGGCCCCGCTCGGGTCGGCCGATGCGACCACTCTTGCGGAGAGGATGAAGACCCGGCCGGAGGCGGTGGTGCAGTATGCGAACCTCGCCAGTGAGCGGGGGCTTGTTGAGGTCGAGAAACACGTCGCCCTGCGGTATCTGCCGACGGAAGAGGGGCAGGCCTATATCGGGAAGGGTCTTCCCGAGCGGCAGTTGTTCGAGAGTTTCGGAGACGCTATCCCGATGCGAGACCTCCAGAAACACCCGCTTGCAAAGATCGGGATCGGCTGGATGCGCAGGAAGGGCTGGATCACAATCCGCGACGGTGTGGTGCACAGGACCGGTAACGCTCCACCTGGCCCGGACGAGGTCGTGTTTGCCCGGCTTGGAGAGACCGGCGAGGTTCCCGCTGGCGAGGAGGGTCTTCTCGATCTCGTGAAACGCGGTCTCATCCGGGAGGAGGAGGCCGTCAACTACACCATCTCGCTAACACCGGCGGGTAGAGATCTCCTGGCCGCGGGGCTTGATCTCCGGGAGGAGGTCGGGACGCTCACACGGGAGCAGATCCTCTCCGGCGCCTGGGAGAGCCTCCCCCTCCGGCGCTACGACGTCACAAAACTGCCGCGACGCGTCTACCCTGGAAAGACCCACCCCTACCAGCGTCTCATCGACGAGATGCGCCGCGTCCTCTTTGATATGGGGTTTGCCGAGATGTCGGGCGGGATAGTCCAGAGTTCGTTCTGGAACTTCGACGCCCTCTTCCAGCCCCAGGATCACCCGGCGCGGGAGATGCAGGATACCTTCTTCCTGGCCGAACGCTGGCCTCTTCCCGAGGGTTACGAACGCGTCCGCGATATGCACGAGCACGGCGGGGATACCTCGTCCACCGGATGGGGAGGGAGATGGAGCGCCGAGAAGGCGCAGCAGTGCGTCCTCCGGACGCACACAACCGGTCTCTCGATCCAGCACCTGGCGGTGCACCGGGAACCGCCGGTCAAGGCGTTCTGCATCGGCCGGGTTTACCGGCGGGAGGCTATCGACCCCACCCATCTGGCGGAGTTTGAGCAGCTCGAGGGTATAGTGATGGACGAGACCGTGAACTTCCGTCATCTCCTCGGGTTCTTGAAGGAGTTCTACGCGAAGATGGGGTTTGATAAGGTCCGGTTCCGGCCGGGCTACTTCCCCTACACCGAACCCTCCGTGGAGCCTGAGGTCTACGTTGAGGGTCTGGGCTGGGTGGAACTTGGTGGAGCCGGGATCTTTCGTGAAGAGGTGACGGCACCCTTCGGGATCGAGCATCCCGTGCTTGCCTGGGGTCTCGGGATCAGCCGGGTGGCGATGCTAAGGCTCGGGTTGCGGGATCTGCGGCACCTCTACAGGAGCGACGTTGAGTGGATCCGGGAGACGCCCATCTACGGCGGGGGGCGGTGAGAGTGGCGATAATAACGCTCTCCTACAGGTACCTTGAAAGGCTAACCGGGGTTGACCGGGGGACGATCATAGAGCGTCTCCCGATGATCGGGGCTGATATCGAGCGGGTCGAGGAAGATCACGCGGATGTCGAGTTCTTCCCCGACAGGCCTGACCTCTACTCGCCGGAGGGTGTTGCACGGGCGATGCGGGGGTTCCTGGGGATCGAGGTGGGGTTGCCGGTCTACGACGTCCACCCCTCCGGGATAACCTTCTCCGTCGATCCGGGGCTTGCAGATATACGGCCGTGCCTGGGATCGGCGGTGATCCGGAACGTCAACCTTGACGAGGAGTCGATCGAGTCGCTTATGGGTCTCCAGGAGGCCCTCCACTGGGCGGTCGGCCGCGGCCGTGGCAAGGTGGCGATCGGCGTCCATGACCTTGACGCTGTCAGGCCGCCATTCCATTACATCGCCTCGCCCCGGGATCGGTCGTTCGTCCCGCTGGACTTTGAGAGGGAGATGACGATGGAGGAGATCCTGGTCGACCACCCAAAAGGCCGGGATTACGCTCACCTGGTTGAGAACTTCCCGCGGTTCCCGCTGATCGTCGATGCCGACGACCGGGTGCTCTCGTTCCCGCCGATCATCAACGGCGAACTTACGCGGGTAACGACGGCGACAAAGAACATCCTGCTCGACTGCACCGGTACCGACCGTAAGGCGGTGATGACGGCGGTAAACATCATCTGCACAGCACTCGCCGAGGCGGGGGCGAGCATCGAGTCGGTCAGCGTGGATGGGGAAGAGATGCCCACCCTTGCACCGTCGGAGAGGCTGGTCTCGGTCGAGGAGTGTTCCTCGCTCCTCGGGATCCCCCTCACTCCGGGAGAGATGACACGGTTGCTCGGCCGGATGAGGTTTGGCGCGGAACCTGCGGATGATTCACGGATCCGGGTTGAGATCCCATGTTACCGGGCGGACATCCTCCACGACTGGGATATATTTGAGGATGTGGCGATCGCCTACGGGTTTGAGAACTTCGATGCCACACTCCCTGCGGTCTCGACCATAGCAGTGGAGCACCCGGTCACGAGGATCGAGAGGGCGGCGCGGGCGGTGATGACGGGGCTTGGCTATCTCGAGATGATCCCGTTCACCCTCACGAACGAGCGGGTGCTGTATACGAACATGCAGCGGCCTCCGTTGCCGGGGACACTGCGGTTGCTCCACCCGATCAGCGAGGAGCAGACGGTGGTTCGGACTGACCTGTTACCGCTGTTGATGGAGGCGCTCCTTGCAAACAAGCACCGTGACCTGCCGCAGCGGTTGTTTGCGGTTGGTGATGTGGTGGAGGACTGTCTGACCTACCAGAAGGTTGCGGCGGTCAGCATCCACCCGGCGGCGGACTTCTCGGAGGCGTACGCGGCGGCGGACGTCCTCTGCCGGGAGCTCTCGATCGGTTACAGTGTCAGGGAGTCGGCCGACCCGGCGTTCATCGATGGCCGTCGCGGTGATATAGTTCTCGACGGAAAGGTTGTCGGGGTGTTCGGGGAGATCCATCCGGCGGTGTTGCGGGCGTTCGATCTCGAGCACCCGGTTGCGGCGCTGGCGCTCGATCTCAGAGCCGTACCGGGATACCCCGCTCCGCCAGGTACTCCTTCACCTGGCGGACGGTGAACTCGCCGTAGTGGAAGACGCTTGCCGCGAGGCAGGCGTCGGCCTTCCCCTCTGTAAACCCTTTGTAGAAGTCTTCGAGCGATCCCACGCCGCCGCTTGCGACGACCGGGATCCCGACCGCTTCCGAGATCGCTCTGGTGATCGGGATATCAAACCCCTCCCGGGTACCGTCGGTCTCCATGCTTGTGAGCAGGATCTCGCCGGCCCCACGTTCTTCGGCTTCCATCGCCCATTTTACGGCGTCAAGTCCCGTGGGTCTGCTGCCGCCGTGGGTCACGACCTCATACCAGCACTCCCGGCCGTCGGCGAGGCTGATCGGCGTCTTGCCGGGGGCCATATCGTAGTTGCGCCGGACGTCTATCGCGACGACGATGCACTGGGTGCCGAACTTCTCGGCGCCTTTTGTGATAAGGTCGGGGTCTTTGACGGCGCTTGAGTTGATGCTCACCTTGTCGGCGCCCGCCCGGAGGATCTGTTTCATGTCGTCAATGTTCCGGATGCCGCCACCGACGGTGAGCGGGAGGAAGAGGTGGTCTGCCGCCCGCTGGACCACCTCGATGATGGTGCCCCGGTCTTCGCGGGTGGCGGTGATATCAAGGAAGACCACCTCATCGGCGCCCTGCTCGTTGTAGCGTCGGGCGAGTTCCACGGGGTCGCCCGCGTCCTGCAGCCCGACGAAGTGCGTGCCCTTGACGACCCGCCCATCTTTGAGGTCAAGGCAGGGGATGATCCGCTTCGTTAGAACCATGGGTACTGGTTATTGAGCGTGAGTTGATGAGGGTTTTGTTCGGTGGGAGAAATTGTCGCCGGTGGCGTGGGAAGGGGCGGGGGTGTCCTGCAAGCAATATACCGTTTCCGGGCGACACGCCGCGAGGGGGTGATTTGCCATGGATGCAGTGCCGGCCGGGAAGAGGGTTTCACCATGTTCTCGCATGAACCTCCATGGGTATCCCATTTCCATCCCCGTGCACCGCCCCCGGTCAATCGCCACAGACCGCCCGCTCCCATGAGGGGCGGGAGGCGGGGGCGTTCCGCCCCACCTCCCCCGGGGGTGGCGATTCCCTATCGATACAGTCTCCGGGAGAGGCAACCTCCGGATCGTCTTATTCTTCCATGTGCACGGCCATCCGGGCCTATCATCACCCACTCTCTGCCTCCCTCACCCCTTCAGCCCCTCTCCACCCACAACCTTCCCCGTGTAAAACTCCTCTACGTTTAAGTCATCCTGAAGAATACTTTTAGAGACAAACTGGAGGAGCATCCGGGCGGGATAACCGGTCTGGTGATTTTTATATGGAGTCTGGAGATCTTAAGATTGCATGGGCGCGGCAGTACATGCCGGTACTCTCGTCCATCCGGAACCGTTTCGTTGAGGAAAAGCCGTTCTCCGGCATGACAATCGGGATGGCGTTACACGTCGAGGCAAAGACCGCGGTGCTTGTTGAGACACTGGCGGCGGGCGGTGCTGAGGTGCACATCACCGGGTGCAACCCTCTCTCGACCCAGGACGACGTATCCGCCGCGCTCAACACCCGTGAGGGGATCCATTCCTACGCCCGCAGGGGTGTGGGGGTGGACGATTACTACGCGGCCATCGACCGGGTGCTCGACGCAAGGCCGGCGATCACAATCGACGACGGCATGGACCTCATCCATCGCATCCACACGGAGCGCCAGGAGGTGCTGGATACGATCATCGGGGGTTGTGAGGAGACCACGACCGGCATCCACCGGCTTCGCGCAATGGCGCGGGATGGAGCGCTCAGGTTCCCGGTCGTCGCCGTCAACGACACCCCCATGAAACACTTCTTCGACAACGTCCACGGCACCGGCGAGAGTTCGCTTGCATCGATCATGATCACCACAAACGTCCTCATTGCCGGGAAACGTATCGTTGTCGCGGGATACGGCTACTGCGGCCGGGGACTCGCGCAGAAGGCCAGGAGCCTCGGCGCCCGCGTCATCGTGACCGAGGTCGACCCACGGCGTGCGCTCCAGGCGCACATGGACGGGTTTGACGTCATGACGATGGACCAGGCAGCACCGCTCGGCGACCTCTTCGTCACCACCACCGGGAACACGAGCATCATAACAGAACGTCACTTCCCAAAGATGAAGGAGGGTGCAATCCTTGCAAACGCCGGGCACTTCAACGTGGAGATCGATGTTGACTGGCTCTCCTCCCACGCCGACTCCACCGTCCACCGCGACGGTATCGATACCTACATCCTGGACGGAAAGGCCGTTCACGTCCTCGCCGAGGGAAGACTTGTGAACCTCGCCACCCCGAAGGGTATGGGCCACCCCATCGAGGTTATGGACCTCAGTTTCGCCGTTCAGGCTCTCTCCGCCGAGTACATCGCGAAGCACGGCCGAGAACTCAAACCCGGTGTCCACGACGTCCCCTCTGAGATCGACGAGGAGGTGGCACGACTGAAACTCGATGCACTCGGTCTCTCCATCGACCGGCTGACACCTGAACAGGAGGCCTACATGAACTCCTGGACGGTCGGGACATAACCCGTGCCCTCGATCTTTTTTCCGGTAAACGGGGTCGAAACCTTAACGCCTATCCCCGCCGACCCTTCTTCTCATGTGGCAGGCGCTGGATATCGAGGCCTGGATTGCCGGGCGACGGTCTGACCTTGACCGGGTCAAAAAACCCGTCTCTGAGATCATCGCAAAGGTGCGGGCGGAAGGCGACGCCGCTCTCCTCGACCTGACGAAGAGGTTTGACGGCATCGACCTCGAGGAGATAGCCGTCCCCGAAGAGGAACTGGAAGCGGCCTACGACCGGGTAGATACCCGACTGGTGGAGAGCCTGGTGGAGGCAGAGGCGCGGATAAGCGCGTTCCACGAGTTGCAGCGCGGACGCGACCTCTGGCTCCAGGAGATGGAGCCCGGGATCACCCTCGGCGTCAGGACGACGCCCCTATCCCGTGTGGGGGCATACGTCCCCGGTGGACGTGCGGCATACCCCTCCACCGCCCTTATGTGCACCGTCCCGGCGAAGGTTGCCGGTGTATCTGAGATCTGCTGCTGCACCCCGCCGCCGGTAAACCCGATCACCCTCGTTGCCCTCGATATAGCCGGCGTGGACGAGGTCTACCGTATCGGCGGCGCCCAGGCTATCGCGGCGATGGCCGTCGGGACAGAGACCGTCCCTCGTGTGGAAAAGATCGTCGGCCCCGGGAACGTCTACGTCACCGCCGCGAAGATGCTCCTCCGGGACGAGGTCGAGATCGACTTCCCCGCGGGTCCAAGCGAGATCGCCGTCCTCGCCGATGAAACGGCCAACCCGACCTTCATCGCCGCCGATATCCTGGCCCAGGCCGAGCACGACCCCAACGCCGCCTGCGTCCTTGTGACCACCCACCCGGATCTCGCCGATCTCGTCGGCGCTGAGGTGGACCGGATGGTCGCCGGGTCAGAACGCCACGAGATCATCAGAAAAGCGCTTGAGAACTCGGGCTACGTCCTGGTCAGGGACCTCGACGAGGGTGTGGCGACGATCGATGCGATCGCTCCCGAGCACCTCTCGATCCAGGTCTCCGACCCGCTCGCCGTCTTAAACCGCGTCAGGAACGCCGGGTCGATCTTCGTCGGGCCATACGCCGCGGTGGCCTGCGGTGACTACGCCTCCGGGACAAACCACGTCCTCCCCACAGCGGGCTACGCTGCCATATACTCGGGGCTCGATCTCAACCACTTCTGCCGGCGCTCGACCGTCCAGGTGATCAGTCGCGAGGGGCTTTTAGCCATCGCTGACGTTGTGGAGACGATCGCCGATGCCGAAGGGCTCCACGCCCACGCGGAGTCGGTGCGGGTTCGGAGAAGAAAGTGAGCAGGCGCAAGCCTCCTCTGATAGGGTCTTGCCGGTTCTGCATGTATTTTATCCGCATGGACAGAGGTGATCGTCATGCCGGATGAGAAGCGGAAGGCGGAACTGAAGGTCACCGGGATGCACTGTGCGTCCTGCGCTCTCAACGTGGAGCGTGCTCTAACGGCCAGGGAGGGTGTCCATGACGCCCGTGTTAACCTGGCCACGGAGACCGCCAGCGTCGACTACGACCCTGCAAAGACCACCATCGCCGATCTCGAGCGGGCGGTCACCGATGCCGGTTACGGTGTCCTGAAGAGCACCGCCACCGTCAGGATCGGCGGGATGGTCTGTGCCTCCTGCGCAAGCGTTGTTGAGGCCTCGCTCACCGGTCTCGAGGGCGTCTACGAGGCCAGGGTCAACCTTGCCGCCGATAACGCTCAAATAGTCTACAACCCGGAACTGGTCACGATCGCGGATATCCGGGCCGCCATCGAGGATGCCGGTTACCAGTACCTGGGGCTCGAGGAGGAGATCCCCGCGGACACCGAGGAGAAGATGCGCGAGGAAGACCTCCGCGGCAAGTTCCGGCGGTTCACCATCGGGTTTGCGGTGAGCATCCCGCTGTTTCTGATCATGCTCCTCGGCATACCGGGTATGCTCGCGCTTCCCGTCTCCTTTAACCTGATCCTGCTCATAATCACCCTGCCTGTCTTCGTCTACGTCAGCGCCCCCATCTTTAAGGCGGCCGCTGCGGCGCTCCGTCACCGGGCGCTGACGATGGACGTTATGTACGCGATGGGCATCGGTGTCGCCTACGGTGCAAGCATACTCGGGACATTTGAGGTCCTCCTTACCCCGGAGTTCGTCTTCTACGACACCGCCGTTATGCTGGCCTCGTTTCTCACGCTCGGTCGATACCTCGAGGCCCGGGCAAAGGGGAGGACGTCTGATGCAATCAGGAACCTTGTAGGCCTGCGGCCGAAGACCGCGACGGTTATCCGGGACGGCCGGGAGGTCGAGGTCCCGGTGGAGGCGGTTCTCCCCGGCGACATCATCCTTGTCCGGCCAGGGGAGAAGGTGCCTGTGGACGGTGTGGTCGTTGGCGGGGAGAGTTCCGTCGACGAGTCGATGATCACCGGCGAACCCATCCCGGTCGAGAGGCGGGAGGGTGACGAGGTCGTCGGTGGAACCCTGAACGTGAACGGCGTCCTCCGCGTCCGTGCCGAGCGGGTCGGGAAGGATATGGTTCTTGCACAGATCATAAGGCTTGTCCGGGAGGCCCAGGGCTCAAAGCCGTCTGTTGAGCGGATCGCCGACGTCGCGGTCTCTTACTTCATCCCGGCCGTTCTTGCAATCGCCACTGCCGCGTTCCTGGTCTGGTACTTCGTCCTCGATGCCTCGCTCCTCTTCTCTCTTACCGTGCTGATCTCCGTCCTGGTGGTCGCCTGCCCATGTGCGCTCGGTCTTGCCACCCCGACCGCCGTGACCGTCGGGATCGGCCGTGGCGCAGAACTCGGTCTGCTTATCAGGAACGGCGAGGCGCTCGAGGTCTCAGAGAGGTTGACCACGGTCGTCTTTGACAAGACCGGGACACTCACCCGCGGAAAACCGGACGTCACCGATATCGTTCCGTTCGGGGTTACGGAGGAGAGACTCCTATCGGTTGCTGCGGCGGTCGAGTCAAACTCGGAGCACCCGCTTGCAGCGGCGGTCGTGCGCCGGGCGGAGAGCGCGGGTCTTGTGCTTCCTGCACCGGAGCGGTTCACGGCCTTCGGCGGTCGTGGTGTGAGCGCCATTGTGGAGGGCGCTGAGGTGCTGATCGGAAACCCGCCCTTCCTCACAGAGCACGGGGTCACCATCCCGCCGGAAGCGCAGGAGAGGATCGCCGCCCTCCAGGACGGTGGGAAGACCGTGGTTCTGGTCGCCGTCGGCGGGGCACTTTGGGGGGTCATCGGTATCGCCGACACCCTCAAACCGACGGCAAAGAGCGCGGTTTCGGAACTGAAGAGGATGGGACTTACCGTGATGATGCTCACCGGCGACAACGAGCGGACGGCAACCGCGATCGCCCGGGAGGTCGGGATCGAGAACGTCCGTGCCGGGGTGTTGCCGCAGGGGAAGGTTGAGGAGGTCCGCGCCCTCCAGCAGCAGGGCGAGGTCGTGGCCTTCGTCGGCGACGGGATCAATGATGCCCCGGCACTTGCGCAGGCGGACGTCGGGATCGCCATCGGGAGCGGGACGGATGTTGCGATAGAGAGCGGGGATATCGTCCTCATCCGCGACGATCTGACCGACGTGGTCGCGGCTATCCAGGTCTCCCGGAAGGTGATCTCCCGGATCAGGCAGAACCTCTTCTGGGCGTTCGCCTACAACGCCGCCCTGATACCTCTTGCCGCGGGTCTGCTCTACCCCTTCTTCGGTGTCACCTTCCGCCCGGAACTTGCGGCGCTTGCGATGGCGCTGTCCTCGGTGACGGTCGTCTCGCTATCCCTGATGCTCAAGACTTATATACCTCCGGTGAAGAGATTGGAGGTTGATACAGATGGCAATTGATCCGGTATGCAAGATGGAGGTCAATGAGGCGACCGCCAGGTTCAAGACCGAGTATAAGGGCAGGACTTACTACTTCTGCGCCCCCGGGTGCAAGAAACTCTTCGAGCGCGACCCGCAGGCCTACCTGAAGAACTCGTGATCCCTCTTTTCTGGCGGGGGCGCTATCAGAACCTGTAGACCGCGCCCCCGCACCTTCCACCATGCCGCCCCTCTCCGGGGGCAAGGTCGGTGGTATCGTCGCAGACCCCGCGGAGGAGGGCGCTTGCGTTATCGGCGAAGTGGACTGCCCAGGCCTCCGGGGTCCGGGGCTGGATCTCGCCGTGGGGGCCGTGGTGCGACATGATGATGTGGAGAATGTGCGCGAACCGTGCAGGGTCGACCCCGTCGGCGTGCTGCATGACCGCAGCGGCCCCGATCGCGGTGTGCCCGATGAGGGTGTACTCGGGGAGGGTGACAAACGAGAAACCCTGACGCCGGAAACAGGAGGCTTTTCCGACGTCGTGGAGGAGGGCGCCGGCGAGGAGGACGTCGGTATCCATCGTCACCCGCCTGACGTTCCCGGCCAGTGCAAATGCGTTCTCCGCGGTCTCGAGGGTGTGCTCGGCAAGTCCGCCGGTGCAGGCGTGGTGGCGTGATTTCGCCGCCGGGGCTTCGAAGAACCCCGGTGTCTCCTCGAGAACCCGGCCGACGAGCGACGAGATGCCGGCGTCCCTGATCATCGCGGCCATGCGTGCCAGACCCTGGCGGACGGCGGCGGTGTCTACGGGGGCGTAGACAAAGAGGGAGGGGTCGACCCCCTCCAGGGGCAGGGGCTCTGCCAGTGAGAAGATGCCCTCGTTGACGTTGACCTCGCACGTGCCGTTGTAGACCTTCGCGTAGCCCGCGATACGGTAGACCTCTCCCTGCCTGATCCCGTGGTAGAACGCCTCTATCTCTTCGGCGCTCTGGTTCCCCGTCCCCCAGACCTTGCAGGTTCCCCGACCGCTGCGGTCGGATATGGTGAGGTGGATGTACTTCCCGCCGTCCTTCTTCTCCCGGATCTCTGCCGAATCCACAACGAATGGTGCGTCGACCGGGACACCGCCGGTTATATCCCCGACAAAGACCTTCTTCTCGATCACAGTGTCCAGCTCTCCTGAGAGAATCTTCTATCCCGGACGGAACATAAAGCCCGGTGGTCTGTTCGCCGGCGAGGCTCAGGCCGACCCCGCCTGACCCTTCTGCCGGGCGTAACGTTCGGCAAGCGAGTTCAGCGTCTCGACCTCGTCCAGACTCTTGTCTTCACGCACCCGGACAAACCGGGGGAACCGGAGGGCATACCCGCTCTCATAGTTCGGGCTTGTCTGGATCTCGGAGTAACCGACCTCGAAGACCACACCGGGCTCGAGCCTGACCTCTTTTCCAGATCTGGCAATCACCCTGTCCTTGAAGAGGTCATAGAGGTCTGCCAGAACGTCGTCTGTGATCCCGGTCGCCACCTTCCCGACGGGGAGGAGGCGGCCCGTTTCGTCCTGGACGGCGAGCAGGAACGACCCGAACATCCCGCCCCTCCGGCCCTCGCCCCACTCGGCGCCGATAACGGCAAGGTCGAGTGTCTCGACCCCGGGTTTCACCTTCACCCAGAGTCGGCCGCGGACACCCGGGGTGTAGGGGGCGTCCAGGACCTTCACCATAATACCCTCGTGCCCGAGGTCCAGGGCCCCGGCGTAGATCTCTTCTGCCCGGGCGGGGTCGTCGGTCCTGAACTGTGGGGCAACGTGGGCGTTAAGGGTCTTCTCGAGGTTTTCCCGCCGCTCTGAGAAGGGCCGGTCGACTAGCGACTCGCCGTCCAGGTAGAGGATATCGAAGACCTGGGGGACGAGTTCTATCTGCTCCATCATCGAGTCGATCTCGTGTTTCCGCCGGAACCGCCGGATCACGTACTGGAAGGGCATGGGTCTCCCATCGCGGACGGCGATAGCCTCGCCGTCCAGGATGACGTCATGGTCGGTGGCCTCCATGAGGTGGCGTGCGATGTCGGGGATGCTCTCCGTGACGTCTTCCAGTTTCCGTGAGTAGATCCTGTAACTGTCGCCGACCTTGTGGAACTGGAACCGGCTGCCGTCGTATTTGTACTCGACCGCCACGGTGCCGTGTTCGGCGATCTGGTCGGCGATGGTGCCCGCCTGCGCAAGCATCATCTTCACCGGCCTGAACGGCCTGATCCTGACGCGGGAGAGTTCTTCAGGGTTCTTCCGGGCGAGGAGGGCGACCTCACCGAGGTCGTTTATCACCTGCTGGGCATGCTCAACAAGGTGAACGTCTACCCCGAAGGCCCGGGCGATGGCGTCGCGGACGTTTCCTTCGCCCATGCCGATCCGGAGTTCTTCGAGCATCAGTCTGGCCAGGTAACGCCCCTCTATAGGGCGGGCGTTGCCAAAGAGTCCCTGCGCAATGCGGAGTTTCTCTCGCTGTGACCGCTGCCCTTCGGCGGCCGCTATCCGTTCAAAACCCTGGTAGACGTCGAGGAGTTCGAGGTCCTGGATGAAGAACGAGGTCTGTTCTTTCTTTGCCAGGAGTTCCTCGACCGCAAGCCCCACGTCGCCTGTCCTGTTGACCGCTTCAAGGACGGTCTCTCGCTTCACGCCGGCGACGTAGGCCACGGCGTCGTAGAGGAGGTTTGGACCTACTCCGAGTTTTTTGGTGCTCCAGTCGGGAAAGATCCTGCCCATGATGAACCGGACGAAGATGGGGAGGTCGGTCTCGTCAAGCCCGGGGAGGACGGAGGCGACCGTCTCGATCATCTCCAGGCGCCCGGAGATCCCTTCAAGATGTTCGCATATGCGAGCGAACTCCAGAAACTGCATACCCATATCCCTTCTGTAGTAACTTTCCCGGTGGGGGCCAATCAACCCTTCTGTCCGGTTCTGCACGATTGATGTGGTGGCACTCCCTATACCTTACTCATGCAGCAGGATGAAGAACTCAAGGAGATGTTACGTGACCTCATCTGGCTCAATGCACTGATCGCGACGGAACTGATCCAGATCACGGAGAACACGTCTGAGATCCTCAGGCTGGCGGCCCCGCCGGCGTCATGTATCGCTGAACACGCGGCTCTCCGGGCGACGGCGCTCGATATCGCTGACCGTTACCGGCCGGGGACGATGCTCCGGCAGCACGTTGAGAAGCACCGGTGATGGTGGTTGGTATCCCAAACACTCAAGAACCCTATGAACAGATCCATGATCGGTGAGGTCTGATGAAACTCTTGATTGCGATTGCACCGGAGCGGTTCAGGGATGAGGAGCTGGAGGTCCCGCTACGGGCTTTCAGGGAGGCCGGGATCGATGTTGATATAGCCTCAACGGTCACCGGCAGGTGCAGGGGTATGCTCGGAGGCACGGCGACGGCTTCCCTGACGTTTGATGACGTCAACCCTGACGACTACGCCGGGATCGTGGTGGTGGGCGGAAGCGGTTCTCCGGACTACCTCTGGGGGAACCGGAAACTCCAGAGCCTTGTTCGGTCGTTCTTTGAGCAGGGCAGGGTTGTCGCTGCCATCTGTCTCTCGCCGGTAGTGCTTGCGCGGGCCGGGATCCTGGCCGGGCGGCAGGCGACGGTCTACCCGAGCCCGGACGCCATAAAGGAGATGAAGAAGGCAGGGGCAAACCTCGTCAACGTCCCGGTAGTCGCCGATATGCAGGTTGTAACCGGGAACGGCCCTGAGGCTGCCGCACAGTTCGCCGACGCCGTTATAGACAAACTGGAGTGCTGAGTAAAGCGGCGTTGTTGGGGGTATCTCTCACGGGAAGAGGATCCAGGTGACACGATGTGGGTTGGGCGGGGCGATTCACCATAAATACAGTGCCAGGATGAGACTCTCACCTGGTGGTTCACCGGAATCATCTCTCCCTGGCCCGGCCTTCGGTGGGCCGATCGCCTCCCCCCTCTCGCACCCCGACTCAGAAATCAAAAAGCGTCTTTTGCGTTCTGAGTTCGGGGATGAGTTGGCTGTAGGGCTGCCAGTGGGTAAACCCGACCAGCCTTGAGGCCAGGTCGACCGCCTCTTCGAGGCTGGCGCACGGCGTTCCCGGGCCACGCATCGCGTTTCTTGTAGCTTCCCGGATGACCCAGGTGCCGAGCGGTGCCCAGTAGTCGCCTGTGACGTGCCGGAGAACCAGAACCCGTGCGGAACGCTGCACGCCGTCCAGGTACTCCGCAACCGCGAGGCGTGCCGAGTAGTAGGCCCCCGCGATCGGCGAGTAACCTGATTTTGTCAGACCCTCGCCGTCGCGGGCGATCGTCTCGTTCCCCTGCCCCCAGAGCGACTGTCTGCCCCAGACCTCGATCATCTCAAACTTCCAGTCGCCCGGGACCAGGATGCAGACGATATGGTTGCCATACAACGATGCCGAGAAGACCCTGATCCCGTCGAGCGGCGGGTAACGCACAATCTTCTTCTTGAGGCGCTTTGAGACGGTGTCATCGACCGCCGTGATCGCCCAGCGCGTCGGAACGATATGCCGTTTCTTCTCGCTTCCAAGCAGTCCGGCGGTGAGGAGCTGGGTTATCCGGTATACATCCGTCCCGGAGGAGTGGAGGAGGTCGCACGCCTCTGTCGCGGATAGGTCGGTGTCCGACGTCACCCGGTCGACCGGCCTCTCCACCTGCGGGTTATCCAGGACGTCCAGGTGCCGGATGGCGCCGGTGAGACCTATGGGTGCGATCGTCCCGTCGAACCGGAGGTCGAAGGTGACGGGTTTTACAAACTGTGCCTCAACATCGAGCGGTCTGCTCGAGAGCGCTATCTCCTGGATGCTCCCGGCAACGCTCTTCGACTCGCCGGCACCGCGGATCGTCCGCGCCCGCAACCCGACTATATCATCGATCCGGAGCCCCCGTGCCACCCAGTCCGGCGGGTTGTCGGTGTCGTCGATCATCAGCGGCCCCGCCGAAACCTTCGGGTAA
>Ga0116194_1000686_pt1 | contig 25888 bp, 22 predicted proteins | sample AD_SCU001_MetaG_FD_89887 | JGI IMG/M metagenome (GOLD analysis project Ga0116194, IMG submission 89887) | Active sludge microbial communities of municipal wastewater-treating anaerobic digesters from China - AD_SCU001_MetaG | ecosystem: Engineered > Bioreactor > Anaerobic > Digestate | place...
ACAGGCCACTACTGGCTGGATCTTTACACCAGGCTTGTAGATACAGGTTACTCCGTAGTGGTCATCAATCCCCTTCAGACCGACGGCATCCGGAACATGTACGTCAGAAAAACCAAGAATGACCGTTGCGATGCCGTTATCATAGCCGATGTCCTGCGCTTCGGAAGATTCCGCAAATCCTCCGTTCCCGAGGAGGATATCGCCCAGATGAAGGCCCTCTCCAGGCTGAGGACCGGCATGGTCCAGTCCATGAGCAACGTCAAAAGGCAGATCGTAGCCATTCTTGACCGGCTCTTTCCCGAATTCGAGGCCTGCTTCAACGATATCTTCAGCAAGTCCTCCATGGCGGTCCTGGACGAGTTCGCAGATCCGGAAGAACTGGCCCGCTGCCCCCTGGAGGAACTTGCGGACCTGCTGTTCGAGAAAAGCAACGGCAGGCTGGGCGCAGCCAAGGCCGAACATCTCAAAGAGACCGCATCCAGATCCTTCGGAACCGGTTACGCCAAGAGGTCCATGAAGTTCGAGCTCAAACTGCTCCTCGAACAGGTACGCTTCACCCAGGATCAGATCCTCGAGATAGAGGACAACCTTAAGGAGCTCATGAAGGACCACCAGCTCATTACAACCATTCCAGGCATAAGCGATATCCTGGGTTCCGCCATCCTGGGTGAGATAGGGGACATCTCCAGGTTCGATAACCCCAAGCAGCTGGTCGCCTTCGCAGGGCTGGACCCTTCGGTGCACCAGAGCGGAAACTTCAATGCCACCAGCATGCACCTGTCCAAAAGGGGCTCTCCACACCTGAGAAGAGCTCTCTATATCGCCGCTCACGTCGCAAGGATCCACGACCCGGTTCTCAAGGAACACTACGAAAAACTCATCAATCGGGGCAAGCACCACCGCCAGGCGCAGAACGCCGTGGCTGCAAAGCTTGCAAGGATAGTATTCTCGATACTTTACTTCAAGGAGCCATACGACATTGAAAAGCTGAGATCAAAACCTAAATTAGAAGAAATGTCAGCTTGACATCACTTAGTAGGTCTGCGGCCTGATCCCGCCCTTTCTGCCCCCTTCAGCCCAATTGACATAAAAATAAACGTGGTATAAAATTACCACGTGGTAATTTATTTACCACATTCCTGTTTTTCCTTACCAGGGGAGGTGTCGCAATGTTTGGAGAGTTAGTAAAAGCCGCAAGGATTGAAAAGAAGATAGGTCTGCGTGAGTTTTGTAAACTGGCATCATTGGATGCCAGCAATTGGAGCAAGGTCGAGAGAGGTCTTTTGGCTCCACCCCGGGATGAAGAAAAATTGCATCGAATAGCAGAAGTACTGGGAATAGAAAAGGGATCTCCGTTTTTCAACGAACTGATGGACAAGGCAGCAATTGCAGCAGGGATCATACCAAAAGACATCCTGTCAGATCAGGAGGCACTTGACTCCCTTCCTCTTTTTTTCAGGATGATCAGAAGTGAAAAACCCAGTCCGGAGGAAATTGATAAGATCATACGGATCATCAGAGAAGGTAAATGATGGAAGACGTTTCAAACTTCAGATGCCCCTTCCTTAACAAACAGGATATCTGGACAGAAGCGGATAAATTCAGAGAGAGATTTTGGCCGGGAAAGGCTTTTCCCCTTGATATGGAAAGAATCATTGAGATGGAATTAGGCCTGACAATAGAGCCGATCACGGATTTACAAAGAGAGCTTGACGTTGATGCCTTCTTAAAGAGAGATTTTTCCGGCATTGTCGTCGATCTCGAGTGTTTTATGGATAAAAGGTTTCGAAACAGGTTCCGGTTTTCTCTGGCTCATGAGATCGGACACCTGGCTCTACACAGAGATCTTATTGATGAGTACCCGATTAACTCTATCGAGGAATGGAAATATTTCATCACAGGGATCCCTGAAGAACAATACAAGTACATTGAATATCAGGCCAACGAATTTGCGGGCCGGTTATTGATACCACGAAATGTATTGGTGGAAGAGATAGGGAAATGTCTCGGTCTGATCGAAGACCCTCAGTTAATTGATGGTGATTACTCAACATCTGGCACGAAATCGCAAAGGAACTGACATAGTTTATTGAACAGGTTATGTTGCCTATAGTTATACCTGAACTCCAGCTCCTTGAGATACAGGGGGAAGAATTTTCTGGAAACGCCATGATGCTTTATCAACCTTTCCTTGGCGAAACTCCAGAAGCCTTCCAACCCGTTTATATAAACCTTACCGCTTGAAAAGTATTTACCGTGATCCACGGCAAGGTGCCTGAAGCCGCAGAACATGAGCGAATCATAAGCCTTGTACTTGTCTGTGTAGACGATGCTTCCGCGACGGACCTTTTTGACGGTCAGGCCAAGAAGGGTCTCGGCTTTGCAGTCCGGAACGACCTGGACAAATACCTGGCTGCCCCGGGAGAGAATGCCGAAAACAGGTACCTTGCCTGCGGCGCCGCGGCCGCGTTTGCCTTTGCGCTTGCCGCCGAAATAGGACTCGTCAAGTTCGATTTCACCGGAAAGGAGAGCTTTGGCATCCTCTCCGTGAGCAAGTATCGCCATCCTTATTATCGTCACGGCCCTGTGTGCCGTGTTGTAGGCAATGCCGATCTGCCTGGCGATCATCCTTGCCGATACTTCAAGTTCGAAGAGCTTGACTACCCTCAGCCACTGATCCGGACTCAGACGGCTGAGGTTGATCCAGCGCCTGGAAAATCATGATAAATGTAGCCACACTGTTTACATCTTCGTCTGCCGTCGTTAAGTTTTACGAAAGATCTGGATCTGCAATTGGGGCAAAAACGCTGTTGGTTTTTCCAGCAAAATCCCAACAGGAATTTCCGGGCGGCAGATTCGTTCCTAACCAGGTATTCATAGGCTTTTAAATCCATGACACCATCCTGATCCGGTGTCAGGTGTTAAGCAATCACCTAATTGATTATTTGCGCAAAGACCCGGCCTCGGTCCTGTCCAGGATCAGCCCCAGAATAAGCCGGGTTTTCGGGGTATCGGATGAGGTTATTCAACGAAGGGCAGAAAGAGAAGAAATCTGGCCCAACCTCATAGTTATTTCTGAAAAAGGCAGAGCGAGTTTGAGGAAAGAAGACTAAAGCTGCAAAATTCCTGAAACTTCGGGTCACGGCCAGGGTGAAGGTAAGGGCCAACAAGTGGTGGAGACCCTTCAAGAGAAGCGACGAGTTCGACCCCGAAAAGCACTCGCCGTCCTACGAGGAGGAACTGCCCTGGACACGCTGGGTCGCAGAGGGTGCGCTGCCCGAAAGGGACTGCAGGATCGTGCGGCTTCTGGAGGCTGGCTTCACCCAGCAGGAGATCGCCGAGGACCTGGGCCTCACCCAGCAGGCGGTGAGTTTCAGGGTGGGGCAAATAAGGAAGAAGCTAAAAGGGCGTGAGATGTGAGAGGTTAGACGGGAGACGTTAAACCCAAGGCCAAAGCATCTCACCGCAGACAAGGTCCCGGAGTTTCTGCGGGGGGATCTGTATGGTGGATACCAAGAAAATACTAAACCATTTATCCGCAGATTACACAGATTCACACAGATAAAAACCAAAAGAGAGGGAAGCCTGGATCTTTTTGTGGGTTTAAAACCAGTAACGAGTTACAAGGTGCCCCGAGAGAAGCGAAAGGGTACGAGTCACAAAGTGCCCCAAGCGCAGCGACAGGGTGCAAGTAAGGACTCCCTTCACCGCGGACTACACCAATAAAGGGAACAAACATCACCGGAGTGCCCGTGTTGGGAAACTACGCGCGGGCACTCCAGCATTCGGAAACTACACGCGTAATACGCCTTTTGATAATATCAATTGATATTATTTTTGGGTTTTCTGTGTTATTATCTACGCAAGACGCACATATTCCGGAGGTCACGATTTGGATGAAGATCTCAAGTCCGTCAAATCTTTCCTGATCAAGGCAAAACAGCTCATCTTGCAAGGGGGCTATATTCTCCGTGGGGGCAGGTCCAAAAATAAACCCTTCATGGAGAAATACGGTTTGACGAGAAAGGATTGTGCCCGGATCGTGCAAAGCATCCACACCAGCGACAGGATAGCGGGTCCGGAAGAGGAGGAAAGACCCGACCATCCCCTCGGCACAATTTTCAAATTCATCAAGAGAGTGCCGATCGATGATCAGGTGGTGGAGATATACATCAAGCTCAAAATCCCCGATGGGGAAGAATGGTTGGAAATAATTTCGTGTCACGAATCTTCGAAGGAGGATTAATGTTATGAGCAAGTTAGTGAGGTGCCCGGAGTGTGGCGCTGTTGTCGAGCCGGAATCCAGGAGCGCTTCGGAAACATGGAATGTGAGGGGAAACGAAATAAAGGTAGAAGGCAAGTTGAACTATTGCCCTTCCTGCGGATCCCTTTTCCTCGATGAAGCATACGACAGGCTTCAGGAGGACGCATACAGGTCATACCGACAAAAGAATTGTCTTATGACCCCGGATGAGATAAGGAAGACAAGGGAAGGTTACGGTTTCAGCCAGGAACTGTTCGCGCGTATTTTGGGCATAGGTGTGGCCTCCCTGCGACGCTACGAGGGCGGGTCTCTTCAGACCCCTGCTATTGATGCCTTGCTTCATTCCGCCAAAACCCCGAAATCCCTGTTGTCTCTTTTCGAAAGGAACCAGAGGGATCTTTCCGCCTCCGAAGTGGAAAGGGTTCGCGACAAACTCGAAAGGTTGGTTAAAGATACTTTCGACAAGGGGGGCTATCTTGGAGAACTGCTGGAGCGTTCGGCCGTAGTGGAACCAAATGAATTGAACGGATACAGGCAGCTTTCCCTTGACAAAGTCAAGGGGTTGGTTGCCTATCTATTGCAGCTGAGCGACTCGCCTGTCTGCATTACCAAGATGTGCAAACTTCTCTTTTATTGCGATTTCGCCTTTTTCAGGGAAACTACCCGATCCATCACAGGGCTGTCTTATGCTCATTACACCTACGGACCTGTTCCTGAGGGAATAAACGACATGTACACCCTGTTCAATTACCTGGGCGAAACTGGAGTGATCGAGATAGCAGAGGAAGAATGCTTCGACTGTGAAGGAACAAGAAGGGATTTTACCTTGGCCGACCCCAGCGCCAGCTCGCTCCTCGATGACGAGGAAAAGGATTTTGCGAGTCATGTTTTCCGCAAGTTGGGTTGCTTCAAAGCCACAAAACTTTCGGAGCTGGCTCATGATGAAGAGGGTTACTGCTCAACAACCCTGAACGAAAAAATTTCTTACCTTTACGCTGAAAAACTCAAGGCGGTGTAGGTCTTTCGAATACGATGCATGAGCAGATCTTAAATCTTCTTACCGCTGAGTACGCAGAGGGTGGGTCCCCGCAGACGAAGTGCCCCGACCAAAGGGATGGGGTAGAAAACCCTTTCTTTGTGAGGACCGGGGACGTAAGAATATGTCATTCTGAACCCGAAGGGTGAAGAATCTGGTTTTGCCCCGTCTCCAGCCGCCTCGGGCTTCCCGTTCACCGTTCACGCAGTTGAATTTGGTTAGTCTCGCGTCTAATTTCTCACTTCTCACGATCTTGATCCATTCGATTCACGATTCACGGCCCCTCTCACCGCAGGGAACGCAGAGTTACACAGACACAGTGCCCTAGCTGGCGCACCGCCAGCGTAGGGTAGGGGGGCAAGAGAGGGAAAACCTGGATCCTATTGTGTGTAAAAACCAGAAACGAGCTACGGGTCTTTGTACGCAGGGATTAAGCAGGGGAGCCGCCAGGAATGGCGGCTCCTTTTTCGCAGTTAAGGTTATTTCTTTGTCTTGTATTAAAATTTCCTTTGGGTTAGACTTTTTCGGAAATGATAAAGCTCCTGATTTTGCCTATGTCTTAGATTGAAGGTCATTGACACCAGCTTTAAGTTAGTTCTTCCAAAGCTTTTGTTGAAAGAACCACGAGGTTGGCATTCCCTTCATTTCTGACAAGACAATTTGTTTAAACACATACAGTAATTAACCCCCTAAAAAAGGGCTAGCCAGAGATGCACCTTTTCTTGTTCACCTGGTCTCCAGGCAAAGCGAGTAATTTCATGAAAAATTACGACAAAAATGGACGAGGCAGCTTAGGACAATATTGAAAGGATGGTGTTCAATAAATGCTTCTTGTCACAGGCGGTGCAGGATATATTGGAAGCCATGTCGCGCTGGAACTAAGGCGTCGGGGGCGAGAAACCCTCATCTTTGACGACCTCAGCAAAGGACACCGGGACCTTGCCGGCGATGCCCCCTTCGAAGAAGGCGACCTCAAAAACCTCTCCCGGGTCAGGGAAGTCTTCACGCGATATTCCATTGATGGAGTGCTTCACTTCGCGGCAAAAAGCCTTGTGGGCGAATCAATGGCAATGCCAATGGACTACTACCGAAACAACGTAGTCGGGACCATAAACCTGCTAACGGCAATGGAGGAGCATGGTGTAAAGCGCATGGTCTTCTCCTCAACGGCGGCCGTCTATGGCGAGCCCGAAACCACCCCCATATATGAGGACGCGGCGCTGAAGCCGACCAACGTCTACGGAGATACCAAACTCTTTATAGAATCCATGCTCAGGAACCTCCACCGGGCAATGGGACTTTGCAGCACCTCCCTCAGGTACTTCAACGCCGCTGGGGCCGACCCCTCGGGTGAGGTTGGGGAGGACCACACACCGGAGACCCACCTCATACCCTTAGCCCTCGATGTTGCCCTTGGCAAAAGAGAAAAACTTCAGATATTCGGCAACGACTATCGCACGCCGGACGGAACCTGCGTCCGAGACTACGTTCACGTAACTGACCTTGCCATGGCTCACGTAAAAGCCATAGAAATGCTGGAGGCCGGTGTTGCCGGATGCGAAGCATTTAACCTCGGTAACGGAAAAGGCTTCTCGGTCCTTGAGATCATCGACTCGGTCCGCAAAGTAACCGGACATCCCATCCCGGTGGAATTCTCCGGCCGCCGTCCTGGTGATCCAGCAGTGCTCGTGGCATCGTCAAAAAAGGCTGAAAAAAACCTGGGCTGGCAGCGCAACTTCCCTGGCATCGAAGAGATCGTCTCCACCGCTTGGCAGTGGCACAAAAATAGGCATGGGAGGTAGCGTAACTCATAAATCGGGAATCGGACTTGCTGTCATTCCAAACCCGAAGGGTGACGAAGTGCTCGACTTCTTTTTCGTGTAGGGATCTGGTTCACTGTTTACTATTCCCAGTTTACCGTTCCCTGCTCCCCAAATTAACAATTTGACAATGGTGTTTACGAGCAATAAAATTACTCATAAATAGAATAGGTAACTAGCAACTTGTGACGCGTGAGGAGTTTTAGCCCACAAAAAGATTCTGGCTTTCCTCTCCCTTGCTCCACTCTGCGTCCACTGTGGTGCAATCTTGTGTTTGCCTTGCTTTTTGGGTTGTTTCTGCCCTTACGATTCACGAACAAGGAGGTCCATTATGTCCATCTCCTCAAAAGCCAATATCGGCGCCAACGTCAAATTCGGCGAATACGCGGTTGTCGAGGACGATGTGGTCATAGGCGACAACGTGACCGTCGGGCATCACGTCGTCATTCGAAACGGTGTCCGAATAGATGAAGGTTGCGTCATCAACGATGGGGCCATCCTGGGTAAACTTCCTGGTAAGGCGAGCCTTTCCGCCACGACTGGCGACCCGAAAGTATACCCCCCCCTTGTCCTTGGCAAGGCCGTTACCGTCGGTGCTGGGTGTATCCTCTATGTTGGGGCCGAGATAGGGGACATGGTCTTCTTCGGCGACCTGGCAACGGTACGGGAAGACGTAAAGATCGGCGAATATTCCATCATAGGCCGCGGGGCAACCGTGGAAAACAAGGTTACCATCGGCCGCAAGTGCAAGATCGAGACCGAGGCCTACATCACGGCTTTTTCTACCATTGAGGATTACTGCTTCATTGCGCCCTGCGTGGCCTTTACCAACGACAACTTCCTGGGGCGGACGGAAGAGCGGAAGAAGAACTTCGGCGGACCGACCCTGAAGAGGGGTGCCCGCATCGGTGCAAACGCCACCATCCTCCCCAACCTGGTGATAGGGGAGGATGCCGTCGTAGCGGCAGGAAGCGTTGTTACGAAGGACGTGCCTCCCCGGATGATCGTTGTGGGCAGCCCGGCCAAGGTGCTTCGCCCCGTCCCTGAGGAGCAATTGATCGAGAACCAGGTCTTTTTCGATAAATAGCCTTTCACCGCAGAGAAGACTTTCTTTGGGAGAACCTAAACCCAGACCCAGGGCCAAACCCTTCTCACCACAGAGGACGCAGAGTTACGCAGAGGGAACCAAAAGATTTTTTGGATTAAAACCAAAAACAGCGACACAAAGCCAATTTTTCATTTAAGGGTCTTTGTTTTAGGGAATTGGACCTGCTTGAAACAAAATAATGGTTTTGTCTTTCTTTGCTATTTTTACAGTCAAAAAGGTTTATGTTCAGTCTTTAATTTGATTTTAGTTCTAACCATGGATATGTTTTTATCTTTCTCTGCGATCCTACACTGTCGCTTCGGTCCGGGCAACTTGTCTGCGACCTCTACGTCAGAATGGTCTGGGTTTTTACACATAAAAAAGGTTTTCTCTGTGTTCCTCTGCGTCCTCTGCGGTGATGATGTCTCGGAAGTGGGTTTTCACAATAAATGTCTTTGTATTTCTACACCATCACTAAGTTCGGGGTACTTCGTCTGTGGCCTTCTGCGGTGAAAAAGTTTTATTATAGGTTTTCTAAAATATTTGAACTCATCTGTGCTGATCTGCGTAATCTGTGGATAAAGGAGTCTTTTTTATGGATATTTTTGAAAAAATTGAATCCAGGTCCGCCCGCATCGGCGTTATCGGTCTCGGCTACGTGGGCCTGCCCCTCGCCGTGGAAAAGGCCAAGGCCGGGTTCACCGTCCTGGGCTTCGACATCCAGCCCGACAAGGTCGGCCAGGTCAACCGGGGTGAAAACTACATCGGAGACGTGGTTCCCGAAGAGCTGGAAAGCCTTGTCAAAGAAGGCAAACTCTCAGCCTCTTCGGACTTCAGCCGCATATCCGAATGCGACGTGGTAGCCATCTGCGTTCCGACCCCGCTGGACCGCTTCAAGCAGCCCGACCTCTCCTACGTAAAGAATTCGGCCCTCGAGGTCGCCACCCACGCCCATAAGGAAATGTTCGTGGTACTTGAGTCCACCACCTACCCGGGCACAACCGAGGAGATCCTCAAGCCCCTCTTCGAACAGGAGGGCTTCGTCATAGGAAAGGACCTTTTCCTTGCCTTCTCCCCTGAAAGGGTCGATCCCGGAAACCTTCGCTTCAAGACCAAGAACACACCCAAGGTGGTAGGTGGCTGCACGCCAGAATGCACCCGCCACGCAAAAGCCCTTTACGAGGCCGTTCTCGATGCCCCTGTCTTTTCCGTTTCCAGCCCCAAGGAAGCGGAGATGACCAAGATCCTGGAGAACACTTTCCGGATAGTCAACTGCGCCCTGGCGAACGAGATGGCCATGATCTGTGACAAACTGGGAATCAACGTCTGGGAGGTCATCGCAGCGGCGGCCACCAAGCCCTTCGGGTTCGTGCCATTTTATCCCGGTCCAGGAGTCGGAGGACACTGCATTCCCATAGACCCCTACTACCTGACCTACAAGGCCAGGGCGGTGAATTACCACACCCGGCTCATCGAGATGGCCGGAGACATCAACGACGAAATGCCCGCCTACGTCGTCCGCAGGCTGCAGGACCTTCTCAATGAGCGGGGAAAACCCCTCAAGGGGAGTCGTGTGCTTTTGCTGGGCGTCGCCTACAAGGGCGATATAGAGGATCTTCGCGAATCTCCGGCGCTCAGGGTCTGGAACAAACTCGAGAAAAAGGGGGCTGAAGTACTCTATCACGATCCCTATTGCCCGATAGTCAAAAGGAAAGGGCTTCACACCCCTTCGGTGGCGCTTGAGCCGGGCTTCCTCAAGGGCTGCGATGCGGTGGTCATAACCACGGCCCACACGAGGAATGTGGATTACGACCTTGTCCGCCAGCACGCCCCCCTGATCTTCGATACAAAGAATGTGATTAAGGGAGATCCCTCGCCCAACATCGTTCTTCTTTAGATCCAGGACCTCTCATCACAGAGAAGAACGAGAAATATTGTTGTGAGGAGCAAGAACAAACCCAAAAACTTTTGCACCGCAGAGTACGCAGAGGAGGGCAAACAGAAAGGGACTTTCTTTTGTGAGAGGCAAAAGTCGGGGCCAAGGCTAAAACTTGTGCACCACAGACAAGGCACCTCGTTAGATTACCTCGGCAGGCTTCGCTCTGACCTAGCCGGCATGCTGTCGGCGTAGGTTAGTGCGCAGGCAAGACCCCGGAGTTTCTGCGGGGGGGGTTATAGAGAAAGGCCTTTTTGTATTGTAGGAGCAAAAACCCAAAGGCGATTTACTTGAGCTCACACCAAAGATAACCTAGACGAAGTACCCCGAACATAGTGATGGGGTAGGAGAGCAAGGGAGATAGACACTCAAAACTCCTTTTGGGGTTTTAGCCCAAGCATTTAATCTTCTGTCTATCGTTGTTTGCCTTCAATCTCCAAGGTTTTATTCTCATCGAGAGCGTAGTAAAAGGGTTTTTACGTTGAAAAAGATTTTTTCTGAAAAATGCGACAGAAAAGTTATTATCAACATTGTTCTTTTTCTTGGGTCTGTGGGAATTAGATTTTTGAAGGGAGAGATCGAAGTGAGTAAATCTTCTTTCTGTGTCTATATAGATGAATCGGGTGACGAAGGGTTTGATTTCGAAAAACGAACCCCGGAATGGTTCATTATTTCTGCGGCAATAACCCGGTCCGTTAAGGATCTTGATACTCTAACTGGGATTATTAAACCTATGAGGGAACTGTTTAAATACGGACCAACTCAGGAGATACATTTTAGAAAACTTACACATGAAAAAAGAGTGCCTTACGTCGAAAAAATAGCGTCAGCACAAGTCCGAAGCGTAACGATTGCAGTACATAAACCAAGCCTTACCTCACAAGAGACCTTCAGGGCAAAGAACCGGCTTTATTTTTACGTGTGCCGATTCCTCCTCGAAAGAGTCAGTTGGTTTTGTAGAGATTCATTTGATCCCAGGAAACACGAGGGTGACGGTAGTATTGATCTGATCTTTTCCAAGAGGAAGAACCTTTCATACGAGGAACTCCGTTGCTATCTGAAAAAACTTCATGAACAAAGTGCCTGTGAGGATATTCGCATTGAGTGGAGCAAAATCAAAGAAGACCAGATAAAAGCGTACAGTTCTTCACAAAGAATGGGACTTCAAGTTGCAGATGCTATTGCTACTTCTGCCTTTTACGCTTTGAACAAGACGGATTATGGTTTTACCGAGGATAAATACATGTCAATCCTTTTAAGAGGGATGTACAAGCACCAGGGGAAACTGTTAGGTTATGGTTTGAAATTATGGCCCCTTAAGGATGAGGAAGTTCTCAATGATATTAAATATAAATGGATTCCTGAGAATGTCCATTCCAAATAAAAATTGCAGGTCCCGAGACTCAGAATCCACCCGCTTTGGGCTGCCATCTTTAGACGGCCTGAGTTTTATCTCGCGCTTACCTGCAAATACATGATAGCACGGATAGAAAATTAATTCAACCTTTCCTGAGATTCTGTGTCGCCTGTGGTCCTGTTGTCTTCAACACCCTCAGGATCAAGGAAGGTATCCAAAGATTCATAAATAGCAAAGCTGACAGGAACCAAGCTTTTTAAACCATACATTGACTTGGTTTAGTCTTTGGTTCAACCCATAATACCTTTTTGTCTTTCTCTGCGGCCCTCTGCGACCTAACCTACGCCGACAGAATGCCGGCTAGGTCACCTTGTCTGCGGTGATAAAGGTTTGGGGTCTGGTTTTGTCTTTGGTTCTATCTATAATACGTTTTTGTCTTTCTCTGCGGCCCTACCCTTTCGCTACGCTCGGGGCACGCGTCTGCGACCTAACCTACGCCGACAGAATGCCGGCTAGGTCACCTTGTCTGCGGTGAGAAAGTCTTTAGGTTTAAGGTTTTTAACAATACAACCCTCTGTGGTTAATCTTTAGGAGGTTCTCATGATCCGAATAGGTCTCCTCGGCTGTGGGCGAATCAGCAAAAACCATATCGACTCCATCAAGGCCCTCCATTCCGAAGGCCTTGCCACCCTGGTCGCAACCTGCGACATTCTTCCTGACCGTGCAAAAGCTGCCGCCGATTCTTTTGGCCCCGGCTGCGTTCCCTTCACCGACTATGCCGAAATGCTAAAGAGGGACGATATCGACCTTGTATCCATCTGCACCCCTTCGGGCCTTCACCCCGAGCATGTCATCCAGGCCGCCAGAGCCGGCAAGCATGCTCTGTCCGAAAAACCCGCCGGGACCAAAACCGCCGACGTTGATAAAGCCATTCAGGCCTGTGACGAGGCAGGGGTCAAGTATTTCGTCGTCAAGCAGAACCGCTTCAACCGCACGGTACAACTGCTTAGAAAAGCACTAGATGCGGGAAGGTTCGGCCAGGTCTACATGATCGCCTCCAATGTCTTCTGGACTCGCCCCCAGGATTACTACAACATGGCACCGTGGCGCGGGACCTGGGCCCTTGACGGGGGCTGCCTTTCAAACCAGGCATCCCATTACGTGGACCTCGTGCAGTGGTTCGGCGGTGCGGTGGAATTAGTACAGGCCTTTAGCGGCACCCTTGCCCGCAGGATCGAGGCAGAGGACACAATAGTGGTGAACCTCCGTTTCCGAAGCGGGGCCCTGGGCAGCATCAACGTCACCGTGTTGACCTACCCGAAGAACCTGGAGGGCAGCATCACCGTGCTTGGCGAGAAGGGCACCGTCCGTATCGGGGGCGTGGCCCTCAACAAAATAGAACAGTGGCAGTTCGAGGACTTGCACCCCATGGATGAAGAAGTCAAAAATATCAGTTATGAAACGGGCAGCGTCTACGGATTCGGACACCTTGATTTCTATCGCCACTGCCTGGACGTGCTGGAAAACGGGGCGGAAGAGATAGTTAGTGGCCGGGAAGGCCGTAAGACGGTGGAGATTATCGAGGCGGCGTACCAGTCGGCCCTTTCGGGTGGGCAGGTAAAGCCTGGGGCCATGCCCAGGTAGGATCAAAAACTATTCACCGCGGAGGACAGCAGACGCAGTGCCCTAGATGGCGCACCGCCAGCGTAGGGTAGTTACGCAGAGAGGACCAAAGGCTTTTTTGGGTTTTAACCCAAAGCGAACAAATGTTTCCGAATTGGCATATACAGAAAAAATGACTTCTCTCTATTGCACTTCTTCCCTTTCGCTCCGCTTGAGGTACTTTGTCTGCGGCGCTGCGTGGTGACAAATGGGTTTATGTTTGGTTTTGGTTCTAACCATTGATATGTTTTTGTATTTCTCTGCGGCCCCACCCTCTGCGCTCTCTGCGGTGAAAAAAATTTGGATTTTGGGTCTGGGTTTTGTTTTTCACAAAAAAGATAGTTTTTCTGTGTTTCTCTGTGTCCTACCCTGGCGCTGCGCTTGGGGCACTTCGTCTGTGGCGCAAAGTTTAAGTTTTTTCTGTTTTTGTCTCACGGTTTCTTAAGGAGGTCAGTTTTTGGAATCCATCAGCAACTTTCTGAATCGCCTTCTTCCGAAAGGGTCCGCCATGCGCCACGTTTCGATCCTCGCCGGAGGAACAGCTGTTGCCCAGGGATTGGGTATAGCTGTTATGCCGATTATTTCCCGCATATACTCGCCAGCTGATTTTGGCGTTATGGCGGTATTCGCCTCTGTCACAGCTATTCTTACGGAACTTTCGGGGTTCCGTTACCACCTTGCCATTCCCTTGCCGAAACAAGACCGTTATGCAAAAGCACTTGTTGTTCTCAGTTTCCTCCTCCAGGCAGTTTTCGTGGTTTTCATAAGCATTGCAATTCTGGTTTTAGGGAAAACGATTTTGTCAAAGATATCCATGGAGGTTTTGATCCCTTACCGCTACCTTATTCCGGTTGGCGTTGCAGGCATGGGGGCTTATTTAGCCCTCACCCAGTGGGCGATCCGGGAGAAGTTGTTCCAGGCAATTGCAAAAACCCGGGTAACCCAGAGTGTCAGCGGGATCCTTACAAAAGTTATTCTGGGATTGCTTGGGCTGAAACCTCTCGGACTTCTTTTAGGTAGTATTGTTTCTAAGGCTGGGGGTATAACGACCCTCGTCAGGTCGATCATTAAAAAAAAGGGTATACCCAAACCACTAAAAGAGGATATTAAACGGGTTGCCTCCCGTTACCGGAAGTTCCCCATTTTTGAAACATGGTCAGGAATATTGAATACAATGGGGACACAGATCATGCCGATTCTTTTGGTGGTTTTTTTTAATCCCAAGGTGGCAGGGTTGTTTGCGATGGCTCAAAGCCTTTTATTGATACCGTCAGTTTTTGTTGGGCAAGCGATCGGGCAGGTTTTCGTGCAAAAAGCAAGTGTGGCCCGTTATGAGGGGACAATAAAAGAAGTATCCCTTAGAGCTTATTCCATACTATTCCAGTTAGGTTTGTTCCCCATTTTAATTCTGTCTTTGTTTGCACCCATGATTTTTTCTTTTTTCCTTGGCGAAGCATGGATAGAAGCTGGTTATTTTGCTCAAATAATTGGTCCATGGGTTGCCTTTAACTTTGCCTGTTCGCCAATGGATGTTTTGTTCTTGGTTGCGGATATCCAGGGAACTCGGTTTCTTATAGAGATTATTCAAAACATATTGAGAATAACTGTAATTGTAATAGGCGGAATATTTGGGGGTGCTTATTGGGCTGTCGGTTTGTTCAGCTTTGTTGGTCTTTCCGTATATATAGTCAAACTCTTCATCCTTCTTCAAAAAACTGGGAGCAGCAAAAGAGAAATTTTTTTCAAGCCATTAAAAAAAGTTTTTTTGAGTTTGGGCCTTATTATCCCCCTCTTGTTATCATTTCTGTTTAAAATGCCTTTCCTCTTACAACTGATCTTATTAATTTTTTCTTCGGCCCTTTATTTCCTCATTGCCTATTATACTATCGTAAAAAAAGCCGATTATTGAGTATTCGGTCCAATTTGGGGTGAAATGACATAAGTGTTAGTGTTGAGGTGAATTTAGTTTTCTCTAGCACAACACAACAGGATCTTCCAATCAGAGAGTGATTGAGGACTTTTCGAAAGCCTGATTAAAGCCTGAAGTTTTTCAATATTCCTGCGATCTTTTCACCGGCTTTCCCGTCTCCGTAAAGACCTTCCGGCTTTTTTGTAAATGAAGGTTCATGATTCAGTGCCATATTAACTATCTTTTCCTTGTCGGCATCAACCAGAACATTCCAACCGGCTTCAACCAGTTCGATCCAGCCTGTATCAGGCATCATTACCAGGGCCGGCACACCTGCGAAATAGGCCTCTTTCTGTAGGCCTCCGCTGTCGGTAATTGCCATCCTTGAACCGATAAGGAGCGACATCATGTCATGGTAGGGGAGCGGCTCAACCAAGTGAATATGACTGGTCAGTTTCTCAAACCCGTTCATCTCGATTGCTTTTCTTGTCCGGGGATGCAGTGGAAGAACAACAGGCATTTCTTTTGATATATCTTTCAGGGCCGAAAGGATCGAGCGCAACCTTTCCGAGTTGTCGGTGTTGAAATCCCTGTGAAGGGTGGCTAGGATATAACCTTTATCCTGGAGGCCAAAGCGGGCCAGAGTTCCAAAAACATCCAGCTGGGGCTTCATCTTAAGGAACAGGTCATACATTACGTCACCGACGAAATGCACCCCTTCGGTAATTCCTTCCTTTTTCAGATTATCGACTGCCTTTTGGGTAGGACAGAATAGAAGAGTGGAAACATGGTCCGTCACGACTCGGTTGATCTCTTCGGGCATATCCTTTGGGTGCTGCCGAAGACCCGCCTCCACGTGGGCTACGGGAATCTTGAGCTTCGCAGCCACAAGAGCTCCCGCAACAGTGGCGTTGGTGTCTCCGTAAACAAGAACAATCTCCGGGGCTTCTTTCATAATGATCTCTTCCAAGCGGATCATGGTCGTAGCGGTTTGCAATGCATGGGTTCCCGATCCCACCCCCAGGTTGTAGTCGGGTTCCTTGATCGAGAGGCCTTCAATAAAAACATCCGACATGTTGGCATCGTAATGCTGCCCCGTATTGACAAGGATCTCTTCTATCCCAGCATCTCTAATTGCAGAGCCGACAACAGCTTCCTTGATAAATTGTGGACGTGCGCCGATGATAGAAAGGGTTTTCATTGTTTATCCCTGCTTTCTAATACGATACTTTCGAGAAATTCCGCAAGTTTTCTTGCCTGTTCTTCCCTTGTGAATCCTTTCGTTGCTTCTTCAGGAGGGCTTTCAATGGGGATCCCTTTTTTCTTGTTCTCAATCCATATTTTTAGATGCCCCGCAATGGCTTCTGGATCGGTGGCAACAATCCCTGCCCTGCGCTCGATGATTGTCTGGGACGCCACGTTATCTTCAGGTCCAATTATCAGTATTGGGCGTCTTGCCCCGAGATATTCGAAAACTTTCCCTGTAAAAACCCCTTTTTCTTCAGGATTGTCCCATAAAAGAAGTAGCAGGATATCTGCCTGCTGTTGTACCCGAAGTGATTCCAGATAAGGAATAGGATCGTGAACTTGTACGTTAGCTTCGCATCCGTATTTCTTGGCCAAGTCTCCTACAAGGCCCAGGTTAGGGCCGTAAAAATGGACGTCTACGTTGCCTCTGTCTTTCCCAAGCAAATCAATGGCCTTGAAAAGGTTCGATGGATCTCGTTTCCCTCGATACAAGCTTCCTGTATAGACGATCTTCAATGAAGCTTCATCTGAAGGTTTGGCATTACTGTCGTAATCGTCCGGGTCGAAACCGTTCGGAATAACTACGCAAGGCTGAGTATATTTTGATCTAAGAATTTCAGCTGCAGGTTCAGATACGGTGACCAGACCAGAAGCGCTCTGCAAAGTACTTTTTTCAATTTTGGTGTCTATGAAATTTCTAAGAGGACCATATTCCCGGTAATGGTTATCAACCCACAAATCTCGGAATTCGGCAACCCATGGGATCTGGAATTCTTTGGATAGACGATTGGCGACAAGAAGAGAAGTGTATGGCATAGCACTTGCGAAAATAATGTCAGGTTTCCAGTCCTGAAGTAATTTTCTTCCTCCGGATAGAGCGTATGGGTACCAACCTATTTGGGGATCCGGAAAATGGAACATCGAATTGTAGAATTCCTTGGCTTTACTTATTATTCTGTGTTTTAGTTTTTTTCTATTACCATCCAAGATTGTATTGATTCCTGCCTTTTTCTTCCCTAGAAAAAAATTCCGGGGGCCATTAACATCAATCCAAGGGGAATAGCTAACTATTTTTGTATTGATCTCAAGGGGCAAATTATCCGGCAATGGCTGTTTGCGGGCGGAAACAACCCTGATATCATGATTCTGTTTAACAAGGAATTTTGCAAATTTCCCCACCCTGACTGCACCGATAGTATTAAATGGAGGGAAGAAATACGATACAAATAAAATGTTCAAAATGGGAACAGCCCCTCGCAAAATTTTTTGCTGATTTAAGGTTTAAAACATAAAGGAGAAAACCTCATAATTCCGGGGCAAGGGTTCTTTCGCCGATAGCTTTACATTTAGCTGTTTTAGGAGGGTAGTTGAAAGACAAAAAGTAAAAAATAAAAGGCAAAGGAGAGGCTGAGAATGATAAAAACATTCCCATGCCTCCAATCGCAATCAACAATAATACTCCTGTTATTTTCGCTTCTCTGTTTTTATATCTCCTAACAGAAATCAGGCTCAACAACGGCATAAAAATAAAAAAGATACCAACAAATCCATGTTCAATCAGGAAATCAATATAGGTGTTGTGAGGTACTTTAGGTACACCATATTCCCTCTCAAGCAAAAAATATTGACTACCAACTCCGGTACCGATAGCCCATTTTTCGAAATGCCCAGTTTCAGAAAAGTCATCAACAGAAAAAAACTTTGCTAAAGACTCTAGCCATAGAACTTCCCTGGAACTCGAAGTGCCCAGGGTTTTGTAGGTTGATCCCAATCTCTGGTCAATGGATTCTCTTGCTATGGGCACAAAAATGGTGACCAGAGAAATAACAAGAATCGTGAAAAGGATAATGTTTCGAGTTTTTTTCCAAAAGGAAAAACTTGTCATGTTCAATAGCAAGAAGATCAACCAACCACTTCTAGAAAAGGTCAAAACTATCGTAAGACAATTTAACAAATAGGCAAATCTGAAGATCTTTTTGGGTGAGTTGGAAATGTTATATAGATTGAAAACGCTAAACACAATAGCAAATAGGGCAAAGTAGTTTGGGTCACCCCAAAGACCAGCAAGTCTCAAGTAGCCGAAATAATTAGGATTGACATCCAGGTGCATCATTCCCAAGAGAGATACACCCATTTTCAGACCAACAACGTAGATTACCAAAGCTAAGAAATCGTTGATAATAGAGCACTTGCTTAGGAACGGAAGTAATCTTGTTGCTTTCTCTTTTGGAAGTCCTGTAATATATCGGGCAAAACAATAAGCGAAAGCGACACTCAACAAAAAATTCAGCAACTTGGGATCAAAATATCCGGAAAAAATCCGGAAAATCGAAAAGAAGACTGCTCCAAAAACACTCCAAATTACAGGGCTTATCGGAATCTTAATTTTCCCCATATCCCTAAAAAAATACAAGAAAATAAATACTAACGCAATTATTCTGTAGAGGAAAAAATTATGCCCACCAAATTGCAAACCTATGTTCATTGGGAAAAAAAGGACGAAGGCTTTTGTCAAAAAAAACATGCACTACCCACCTTATCGTTTAACGAGTACATTCAATTGTTAATTCCTCGCTTTGAGCTGAAGAGTTCTTTATAAAGGACTTGGTACTTTTCTGCCATGAATTTTGCGGTGAAGTATTCATTTATTACACACTTGGCAGCAGCTCCCATTACTTGTAGGTCACTTTTTAATATCAAGGCAAGTTTCTCTGAAAAATCATCAACACTTTCCGTTTTAAAACACATTCCTGCGGAAGAGTTTTTCTCAATTATCTCTTTGTGGGGGGTGATATCCGATAAGATAACAGGAAGACCACATGCCATCGCTTCTAAAACAGTGTTGGGTAAACCCTCCGCTCTAGAAGCGGAGACAAAAATATCCGAAGCAGCCGAATAGTCACTTACATTGTCCACTTGCCCCTTTAAAATAATATTCTTTTCGCCCTTTACCAGTCCCAGGCATTTGTCCATTAAGGGGCCATGACCCAAAAAAACCAATTTGAAATTATGTGGCAAGTTCAAGTTTCTGAAGCCTCTTATCAATGTTTCAGGTCTCTTCAGTGGACTTAAATGGCCTACAGAAAGAATAATAATGTCCTGTCGAGAGAAACCCAACTTTTCTTTTGCGAGTAATTTAGCATCCTTTTCCAAGGGCTTAAACGTAGCATCGTCAACACCATTTTGGATATAAGTGCTATTCAAATTTAAGCCTCTTAAAAGATCATAATTACTTTTTGAGCAGAAAACGGGATTCTGCATTTTGCGAATTAATTCCAAGTGCCACTTAGCTAACAAATTTCCTTGAAACAACCCATATGTCATCACATAGTCTAATGAAGGGTTATTATGAATTGTCGAAATACAGGTAAGTTCTCCAAGATACTTCACAGACAAATAGTCCGCTCGAAGTCCGTGTGTGTGGACAATATCGGGTTTCATTTCCCCAACTATATTCCTCACCTTATTTATCCCTGTAGTTATGCCTTCGATTCTCCCCATTGAAAGCGAGTGGACGCCGATCATTGATTCAAAGAAATCCCCGATCGTTGATGATTTAGTTTCCGGGGATAATGTAAGAATCATGGGTTGGAAATCCGATCTATTGATGTTCCTCATAATATTTCTCAAAACAAATACAGGGCCGCATTTTTTTAGGGTCGAAACAATATAAAGTATTTTAATCATTGGGGCCCTACTCTCCGATATGTATGTGAAGCTCTTTGAATTCATCTTGCTTTATTGTTATGCGAAGCTTCGATGAATAAATCCATTTTCTAAGGAAACAAGGTAATAATCGAACGGGGGTCCTAATTATCATCGAAATTAACTTCTCTCTGCGAGAAAGAAAACCAATTTTGTTAGCCCTATTCAGAAACTCAAGTTCCTGAAGTAGATATTTTTGCCCTCCTCTTCTTGTTACCATGTTGTTGTTATAGCGAACTACAACAAGCGGCTCTTGAATAGAATAAAATTGCATCCCTTTTGTTAACATTCTTATCCATAACCAATAATCTTCAAAGTAAGGCTGGTTCTGGTAACTGCCAGCAGAAAGAACAGAATCCTTTCTGAAAACTACAGTTACATGGCTTAAAGGGCTACGCCTTTTGGCATAGTGTAATATTTCATTCATCGTTTCTGGGTTTTTTTTTATTCCAACGAAGCGCTTACTATCTGTTTCATAGTACAAAGTGTTACATCCAACAACATCGACATTCTTTCTTGTAATTACCTTCATCTGCTTCTCGAATCGTTCGGGAAGGCTTATGTCATCACTGTCCATTCTTGCAACGATGCTAAAAGTGCAATTTATTAAACCTTCTCTTAAAGCTAACCCTAGCCCCATGTTCTTCTTCAGCCCAATTATTTTGAACAAAGCCTGATGTTTGGACCTGAAGTGATCGATTACTTGTTCGAGTTCTGGTGTTAAAGGGCCGTCTTTTACCAAGACCACTTCCGAGGGGAGTAAAGTCTGTTTCTCGACAACACTTTCTAATGCCTTCGCGAAATAACTGGGATCCTCTTTATGGTACACACTCATAAGAACAGAAAACGGGGTGTTAGTCATTGTCACTTCCTGATTTTCAGAGCGTATCATGCATGCCTCCAACAAGTTTCCAGTTATTGAGTTTCTTGGTTCTTTCCTCGAAGTGGGTATTGAATGCCAGTGCCACCATGTTTTTGCGTCGGTATTTCAGAAAACCAACTTTCCACAGGTTTTCCATCCCATAACCGGTTGTCTGGATGGCAGCGATAAAAGCTACATCCAGTGAACGGGCTATTTCTGTCAATTCCCGGAGGAAAGAAGAGAGGCATTCCGGGTGCCCGAACAGATCCACGAGGTACATTTCCTTTCGGCATCCTTTTTGTACCACCGAGAAGATGCCGGACATCCATTTGTTTCCACTCGAAAAGGAGTGGAACCCGTAACGGAAGAAAGGGTGATCCAGGTATCTCCATTTGACAAACTCTGGGGATACTTTTGTTCTTAAAAGTCCATCAGGTGTCTCAGTGTCCGGCAATTCACGACAGTGTTTTTCCTTCAGTTCATAGACCTGTTCCAACTCTACCGGCCGAGCTTGGTCCCTGTTAAAGAAAGATCTTAATGTTGCCAAAGGTTTAAGTGGTTTTATCTGCCAAGGGATTTTGGAAACATAACGCCATCCCATTTTCAGATCTCCAGGAAGGCTTTGACTGTTGGGAAAGTTAAACAGGATATCGGTCTTCTGTTTTTGTGCTTCAGTAAGAGCCATTTCGGTCATTTTTCTGAAAAGCCCAGCACCCCTAAATTCCGGCAGGATAGATGTGTCCACTGGCTGAAAGGCCTTAAAAGTTCTTCCTTGAAACTGCAAATTCCAAGGCCAGAAAATACGTGAGCCAACAATATCCCCTTTATTTGTCTTCGCTAAAAAAATAATTGGTTTGCCAAAAACGTTCTTTTGGTATTTCCATTCCCACCAGGCAATATCCCTTTGGATCCTGAAATATTCTTGTTTGTGAAAGACGTTTTGTAACAATTCAATTGTTCCGTAAATATCTTTCTCGGTAAATTGCTCAATTCGAAGGTCTTTCAAGATATTGTTAACCTCACTTCGTAGTCCCCAGTTTCCTGTTCGTTGAAAGGAATTTCAATATCTCTCAAGGGAGTGACTCTGAATCCTGAGTTTTGGACAATAGAAACAAAATGGCTGAATTTGTCGAGGTTCTTCTCCAATCCCCAATAATGCCTTATCTGTTTTGAAAAACTCAACCCTTTCATCCTTGGCTGGAGCGGGTCAAATTCCCAAGGATGGAAATAAAACACAATAACATTGTTTTTCGTCCAATGTGTCGCCAATTTTATCAGCCAGAGAGGCAGAAGCCGGAAATAGGCTCCGCCGGCAAACGGTAATTTCAATCCCACAATGTCCAGCACGGGGATGCCAAACTCCCTGAAAGAATCTTTATCCAAGGAACAGAATGCCTTATCCGATAAGGAGCCGTACTTCTTGTTCCCTTTGAAAGGGAAAAGGCTTGAGTCGTAACTGTATCCTGTTTCCTGGATGCAGCTAAGAACCTCGTCGGATATTGAAAAACTAGGAGCCCTATAGCCATATATTTTCTTCCCGGTTATTTGCTCCAGTATTGCCTTGGATTCCCGGAGATCCTTGCTCAATTCCTCATTTGATAGAGCATCGGTGTTGTTAAGTTTATGGCTGAAGCCGTGGGAAGCAATTTCATGTCCTCTGTTATTTATCTCTTGCACCAACTCGGGCACTTTCAATGCTGTCCATCCCAATACAAAGAAAGTGCCTTTAAAGCTGAATTTATCTAGAAGATCAAGGATATCCATGGTCGGTTTTTCCAGTCTCATCGGGACATTCTCCCAGGTTTCAAGGGGGAAGTGCCCACGAAGATTTTCTACCTGGAAATAATCCTCAATGTCGAAAGTCAGGGCAATTGTCTTGTCCAGGGTATGTGTTTTCATTTTCACTTCGCTCCCCGCATGCCGAGCATGGTCTCGGCGGTTTTCAGGATGATCTGGATGTCAAGGAGCGCGTCGCGGTTCTTCAGGTAGTACAGGTCGTACTCCAGTTTCTTCTTCGTGTCCTCGATCCCTGCGGCGTAGCGGTAGTTGATCTGGGCCCAGCCGGTGATGCCGGGTCGGAGCCTGTGGCGGTAGGCGTAGAAGGGGATCTGTTCTTCGAACTCGGCGGCGAATTCGGGCTGCTCGGGGCGGGGCCCCACGATGCTCATCTCGCCCCGGAGGACGTCCCAGAGCTGGGGTATCTCATCGAGGCGGAACTTGCGGAGGATGGCGCCGATCGGGGTTATGAGGTGGGCATCGTCATCGGCGAAGCCGGCTTCCGCGTCTTTGCGGTTTTTCATGGTGCGGAACTTGTGCATTGTGAAGGTTTCGCCGCCAAGTCCCGTGCGGGGCTGACGGAAGAGCACGGGGAATCCGGAGTCTATGATGATGGCCGGAATAATGACGATGGACATGAGGGCACCGAGGATCAGGCCCGGCACTGCCACGAGGAGGTCCAGGACCCTCTGGCCCGGGTGGGGGAAGGTCATCTGGAAGACCATGTTGTAGTAGTTGCGGAATGCATGGGCGACTATCAGGGGGATCCTGCCCAGGGAGTCTTCCGCGAACTGGGGCATGTACTCCAGGAAGCATCCCTCGGACAGGAGGCTGTCGGCCCATTGTTTTACCTTTGGTTCGGTATAGATGTCGGGGTCGCCCACCAGAACCGAACAGGCAGCTATCGAGGCCACTTCCAGGCTCGGCGGGATCGCGGGGTTGATGTAGGCTTTGATGTCCAGTTTGCCTCCCAGGTTATTCGCCATTTCTGTGACCAGGGGTTCCCATTTCTCGCGGTTGCCTATCACGAATATCTGCTTGCCTTCGTTCTTGCCGTAGACGATGGAAGAAGCAGCTGCACGGTAGAGGCTTAGCCCCAGGACGGTCGCCCAGAAGAGGACGGACATTTCCAGTTTGGAGATCTTGATGCCGTAGAAAAGGATAAAAACGGGAATTACCACGAGGCAGCCGACAAGGGCTCCAACGAAGATGGAGATGATGGCGTGATAGAGGTGCCGGCGGCGCACCATGTCGAAGCCGCGGAAGGCGTAGATGCCCAGGACAAGGGCGCAATAGAGGATGAAGTACTGGCTGAAGAAGTAGAAGCCGGCGTGGGGGCTGACAAGTTCGATAAGGGATACGGTGCCCCAGAAGATAGCTGTGTGGACAAGCATCTGCAGATATTTCGTCATCCGGATTCGATCAAGGGATTCTCGCATATGTTTTGTCACTCTTTTCTTGTGGACATATTGAAGCTTGAAAGAAACAAGCCTCGCCACAGCGAAACAGTTTTGTGTTGAAAAACAAATGCTTTTTGGAACCTAAACCAAGACATCTTCACCGCAGAGAGTACGCAGAGGTCCGCAGACGCAGCCCCTCGTTAGATCACCTCGGGAGGCTTCGCTCTGCCCTAGCTGGCGTACCGCCGGCGTAGGGTAGAAGAGCAAAAACTATTTTTATTGGGAAAACCCACTTCCAAAACATTCTCACCGCAGAGGTCACAGAGGGCCACAGAGAAAACAAAAATCTTTTTTTGTGTGAAGGCCCCAAACCTAAATCATCTTCACCGCAGACGTGTGCCCTAGCTGGCGTACCGCCAGCGTAGGGTAGGGTGGGTCCCCGCAGACGAAGTACCCCGACCAAAGGGATGGGGTAGAAGAGCAAAAACAATTATGTTTGGAAAACCTGAAACCAACCCCTTTTCACCTTGTCTGCGGTGCAATCTTCAAGGTTGATTAATCCTGGCAATAAAAGGCAACAAGGAACTTGACAAAGGGTGCCTGAAATTCTAGTATGAATGTACTATATTCCTTGGCGTTTCTTAATTGAGACGTCAATGCCTACAAGGGGGCCGCTTCTGCGGTTCCCCTTTTTCATTTATCAAGTTTCAGATTGTCGAATACAGAAGAGGTAATTTCTCTTCTCTCATCGACAGTGGACCATAACTGGTTATGAAAAGAACCTCTCGGGCCATGGATCAATCTTGTGATCACACCTTCGTTCTTGGCAGCTTCTATTGCAGGGCAAAGGTCGCTGTCTCCTGATAGCAAAGCCGCGTAGGCAATTTTTTGACGATATGCAGAAAAGGCGAAGTCCAGTCCCATTTGAAGATCCACTCTTTTTTGGTCGAAGATGGGTTTGCCGCTGACATCCTCTCCTCGTTTTTCCAGTCTCCCAAGCCTTACCTCAAAACGGTCGATCCTTTCGAGAACTCTGAAGAATTTTTGCTTCTTTGATACTCTTTCTCTCTCAGCATCAGATGCTGGGTCTGATTGATAAGGAAGGCAGTCATAATAATAGACTCGTCTAATGGGAAGATCGCCTGCGATCCATAAGACAAGCTTTTCCATATCTAATCGGTCGTTATTCGAGGATATCGAATTGACAATCTTCTGGAGATAAGCTCCGTCGATAAAAATGGCAATGTACTCCATTCGATGCCCTCCCTCCCAGGGTGGAAAACGATCATCATAGAGTAACCAATAATCTTTTTTTGTGGAAGACCCTAAACCGAAAAAGTCTCACCACAGAGAGCAGTGTTTTTCTTTGTAAAACCCTAAAACCTAAAACAAAATCGTTTCACCGCAGAGGACGCAGAGTTCCGCAGAGAAGAGCAAAAACCCTTTTTATGGAAAAATCCACTTCCAAGACATCTTCACCACAGAGGTCTGCAAAGAAATACAAAGACCTTTATTGGGAAAACCCACTTCCAAAACCTTTTCACCGCAGAGGACGCAGAGAGCCGCAGAGAAAACCAACAGCTTTTTTGTGTAGAAAATCAGACCTAAATCTTCCTCCACAGAGAGAATCAAAGACTTCTTAGGGTTTAAAACTAAAAAAGCAGTATTCAGATCTTTCAAAATTGATTGTTGTTTTTGAATCTGTGAGAGTGCGTAATATTTTGTGTAAAGTCCACTGTCGGGGTTGAGTCCTAGTGTTTCTGTTGCATTCTGTCCCCGAAGTATACCATCAGGTCTCCCAGTATCAGCGCCCAGCCTGGTATGGG
>Ga0116194_1000687_pt1 | contig 25843 bp, 25 predicted proteins | sample AD_SCU001_MetaG_FD_89887 | JGI IMG/M metagenome (GOLD analysis project Ga0116194, IMG submission 89887) | Active sludge microbial communities of municipal wastewater-treating anaerobic digesters from China - AD_SCU001_MetaG | ecosystem: Engineered > Bioreactor > Anaerobic > Digestate | place...
GTATTCATCGCACCGGCCCTGGTCTCGATATCGGTGATGAACTCAGCCTTCTACGAGTGCACGTACTCCTCGTTTGTCCGTATGTACTACCAGAAGACGTTTGACGCCATCATCGCAACTCCGGTCAGCATAGGTGAGGTGATCGCCGGGGAGATGATCTGGGGCGCCACGAGAGGAGTGATCTACGCCGGGCTGATGCTCCCGGTGCTCATACTCTTCGGCGTTGCCACCATGCCCTCTTCCCTGCTTCTGATCCCATTTGCGTTCCTTGCAGGACTCCTCTTTGCGGGTATAGCGATGTGTTTCACAGCGATCACGCCGAGCATAGAGACGCTGAACTACCCCTCATTCCTCTTCATCACGCCTATGTTCCTCTTCTCCGGGACGTTCTTCCCGCTCGACCTCCTCCCGGAGGTCGTCCGCTACTTTGCCCTGGCTGTCCTCCCGCTCACTCATGTTGTCGAGATAAACCGGGCGATCACGCTCGAGGCGGTTTCAGCGGCAAACCTGCTTAACCTCGCCTGGATAGCAGTGGCCACGGCGGTCTTCTGCAGCCTGGCCATCAGGCTTATGAAGAGGCGACTTGTAGTCTAAGGGGGGTCAGGTCAAAAAAAGTTAAAATCTGGGTTTTCTGTGCCTGGGAAGGCAGTCGCGACAGTAGACCGGCCTACCTTCCGTGGGCTTGAAAGGAACTTCACACTCTTTGCCGCAGTCGGAACAGACCGCTTTATGGAACTCGCGAGGGCGGTCCTGGAACGAACTTGGGCCCCTGCGGGGGTATCTCTCATTCATATACTTCAACCATGCAGACAATCTGCACATACCCTGATGACCCGCCTGCATATATAGATGTGACCCGGGCAATTCATGGCATCGCATCCATCCTGCGCCGCCCGGCATCTGACGGGTATACAATGCGGGAGATCTCGCACTTACGGGGTTCTTTCCATGGAGAGGGGGAGTCATGACACAACACTTTTATCGATACCATCCTATCGAATGATCATCCAGGTATGCAGACTACAACCGTTCTATTTTGTAAACCGGGAGGATACATGTCCGATTCCGGAAAAGAAACCAGGGGATGCTGACCGGCATGAACGGCGAAGCAAACACTGATGAACCCCCAGATAGCAGGCGCCGGGGCAAACACCAGGAGAGGAGGTCACTAGGCCCTGTCCCAAATCTGGAGAATTACGTAAAGCCTGACTGGTGGAGAGGTATCTTCAACAACCTCTATCTCAAGACCGATGGCGACGTTGTCGAAGATCCCCGGATCACCAGGAATGAGATCGACCGGATCATCCGGATCCTGCACCTCCAACCCGATGATAAGATCCTTGATCTCTGCTGCGGCCAGGGCAGACATACCCTGGAACTTGCGCGCAGGGGATATAACGTCGAGGGGCTTGATCGGTCGCATTACCTGATCCAGCGCGCGCGCTCGACCGCAAAGAAGGAAGGACTTGCGGTCAGGTTCCGGGAGGGGGATGCAAGGAGGCTCCCATACCGCAACGACACCTACGACGTGGCCCTCGTCCTCGGGAACAGCTTCGGCTACTTCGATTCCGTTGATGAGGATATGCAGATCCTCAACGAGCTCCGGCGCGTTCTGAAGCCCTGGGGACGGCTACTGCTGGATATTGCCGACGGCGGGTATCTCAAAGCGCACTTTCAACCAAGGTCGTGGGAGTGGATCGACACGCGGATGTTTGTCTGCCGCGAACGGTCGCTCTCGCTGGATGAACAGCGCCTGATATCCCGGGAGGTTATCACCGACGTCGAGAAGGGCGTTGTGGCCGACCAGTTTTACGCTGAACGTCTCTACACCCCGGATGCACTCCAGAGACTCCTGGAACGGGCAGGTTTCTCCGAGATCGCCTTCCACGAGATCGCCACCGAGTCAGAGCGCAACCAGGATCTCGGCATGATGGAGCGCCGATACATCGTCACCGCTCAGATCAGGAAAGAATGGTCGACGACTAGGTCGACGACGAGGGGGAGAGGGCAGGGAAGGACAAAACACATAGCGGTGCTACTCGGCGACCCGGACAAACCCGATCCGCTGAAACCTGCCTGCGTCTTTGACGACGATGACATCTACACCATCGAACGCATGAAGGCGGCCCTCCGCGAACTGCCCGGGTACCGGTTCACCTACCTATGCAAGCACGATACGCTTATCCGTGATCTCCTGAGGCTGAAAGGACGGGTGGACTATGTCCTCAACCTCTGCGACGAGGGTTTCAACAACGACCCTCGCCGGGAACTCCACGTGCCGGCGCTTCTTGAGATGCTGGACCTCCCCTATACGGGAGCAGGGCCGCAGTCGCTCGCCTTCTGCTACGATAAATCGCTCGTCCGCGGGATCGCAAAGGAGATGGGAATACCGGTGCCGGAGGCCTGTTTTATCGCGCCGGGTGACCGCACCTACGAGGTTGGGGTGAATTTCCCGGTGATCGTCAAACCGAACACGGGTGACTCCTCATACGGCATCACCGCAAAGAGTATCGCCCACACCATCGAAGAGATCTCCAATATCATTAACTCCATGCGAGCAACGCTCGGCTACGACCGCTCGCTCCTTCTCGAGGAGTTCCTCACCGGTAAGGATATAAGCGTCGGGATCATCGGGAACCCGCCAGGACCATGCACGGTGCTTCCCATCATCGAAGAGGACTACTCCGCGCTGCCACCCGAACTTCCACGAATATGCGGCTACGAGGCAAAATGGCTACCGGACTCACCTTACTGGAAGATCACATCGAAACCCGCGGATCTACCTGAGGACACCGAGAAACTGATCGTGAGGTGTTGCATCGCACTCTTCGAGCGTCTTGAGTGCCGCGACTACTGCCGGTTCGACTGGCGTCTCGATGCTCAGGGCAACCCGAAACTCCTGGAGGTCAACCCGAACCCGGGGTGGTGCTGGGATGGTCATCTTGCAAAGATGGCAAAGTATGCGGGCCTCTCATACACCGCGATGCTCGGTCGGATCCTCAAAACCGCAGAGGAGCGGTTTGGGATGGAGATGGAAAACAGAACACGGGGAGAGGGTGCAGAACGGTTGCCACTTGATGCCGGGGAGGCGGCCTGACCCGGGTCCAGAGTGACAGCAACCATCAGTATATAACCCACGGCCACAGAGATCATATCATATGGCCGACGAATACCGGACCGCGACGGTTGAGGGCAGGGAGGTTCCTTACGATCCGGAGCAACTGCGAAAGATCAGCGAACATCCCTGTTATTCCGATAAAGCATGCCACGCCTTCGGGCGGTGTCACCTCCCCGTCGCTCCGAGATGCAACATCCAGTGTAACTACTGCGTGCGGAACTACGATTGCGTTAACGAGAGCCGGCCGGGGGTGACGAGCAGAGTCCTCAGCCCACAGGAGGGGCTTGACCTGGTCAGAAAAGTCATCAGAGACTACCCCTATGTCAAGGTGATCGGCATCGCGGGACCCGGCGAACCGCTGGCAAACCCCGAGACTTTTGAGACGTTGCGGCTTGTCCACGAGGAGTTCCCACACCTGATCATGTGCATCAGCACGAACGGGCTCCTGCTCCCCGACTCGATCGATGACCTGGAGAGATACGATGTCGGGAACGTTACGGTGACGCTCAACGCCGTCGATCCGGAGATCGGGGAGAAGATCTACTCCTGGGTAGAGTATGAGGGTAAGAGGTATCACGGCCGCGAGGCGGCTGAACTCCTGCTTTCCCGGCAACTCCGCGGGATCGAGATGGCTGTTGCAAGGAAGATGTTTGTAAAGATCAACACCGTCTACATCCCGGGGATTAATGACGAGCATATCCCGGAGATAGCAAAGAAGGTCGGGGAGATGGGAGCGTTCACCTTCAACGTCATACCGCTCATCCCGCAGTATAAGTTCGCCAATATCAATCCTCCAACACCGACAGAGAAACGAGAGATGCAGGACCGGTGTGCTCCCTACATCAAACAGATGCGCCACTGTGCCCGCTGCAGGGCGGACGCGATCGGGAAACTCGGCCAGGACGTCCAGTCCTGTGTCTACCAGCAGACGAAGGATGAGAAGAGCGAATAACCGACTCTTTTTCCCAGCCGGCTATGAGAACGATGGTGCTCCGGCCTGACCAACCGTTTGACCTCGACCGGACGCTATCCTGCGGGCAGGCGTTCCGCTGGGAGGAGGTGGACGGCTGGTGGTATGGTGTCGTGGCCGGGAGGGCGATCCGGATACGGCAGGAGGGTGACCTTCTTATCTTTACCGGAGCGGATGCGCGGTTCATCAGCGACTACTTCAGGCTCGATCAGGACATCCAGTCCATCCTCGCCTCGATCGATCGCGATCCCGTGATCGGCGCTGCCATCAGGGAGTGCATGGGTCTCAGGCTGGTCAGGCAACCCCATTGGGAGTGCCTGGTCTCCTACATCTGCGCCACAAACACAAACATCCCGGCGGTGAAGCGACGGATCGCCCTCATGGCAGAGCGTTACGGAAAACCGATAGAAGGACCAGCCGGCAGGGCTTATGCTTTCCCGGAACCTGAGGCACTTGCAACGCTCTCCTGCACAGACCTGCGGGAGTGCAAGGTTGGTTACCGGGCGGACGCGGTCAGGGAGGCCGCTCTGTATGTGGCGGAGAACCAGGACTGGGCGGAGCGGATCGCCGCCCTCCCTTTCGAGGAGGCCCGAGAAGCGCTGATGCGGTTTCGAGGGGTCGGCCCGAAGGCGGCGGACTGCGTGCTGCTCTTTGCGTTCGGCTTCTTCGAGGCGTTTCCGGTCGATGTCTGGATCCACCGGATCATGACAGAGGCGTACCTCCCGGAACTTGAGGGGAGGGAATGCACCCCTACGGTCTATGAGCGGATCCGAAAATTTGCACGGGAATACTTCGGGGATTACGCCGGGTATGCACAGGAGTATCTCTACTGCGTCCGGCGGAGTGGGCTGCCGGCAAGAAACGGTTTCACCGCCTTGAACCCTGCTACCCGACAAAACTCGCGATAAACCCGTTTTCCCGCATTCCGAGCACCTCTTCCGGTCTGCCATCAGCAAACAGCCTTCCATCCTCGATGAGGCAGAGACGGTCACCGAGTTCCACGGCGTCACGCAGGTTGTGGGTGACGATGATGCACGGGATACCGGTCTCCCGGATCCTCTCGCGGAGTTCACGGCGCATTGCACTCTGGGCACGCATGTCTACCGCGGCGAGAGGTTCGTCGAGCAGGAGGAGGTCCGGTTCGAGCACCAGTGCCCTGGCGAGGGCTACACGCTGTCGCTGTCCACCGGAGAGTCGGCCTACGTAGATATCCGCGAGTTCTGAGATCTTCATCACCGCAAGTTGCTCCGCAACCGCGCGCTTGATCTCCGGTTCTGGTAGCCTCCTGCACCGGAGACCGAACGCTACGTTCTCAGCAACGGTCATGTGCGGGAAGAGGGCGTAGGACTGGAAGAGGTGGCCGATGTTCCGGCTCTCGGGCGGTACGTTGATCCGCTCTTCGCTCGAGAAGAGTATTTTATCACCGAGCGTGATCTCCCCCTCATCGGGTGTGAGGATGCCGGAGATCAGGTTCAGCACCGTCGACTTGCCCGCGCCGTTCTCCCCGATCAGGACAAGGGTCTCCCCGGGCCTGACTGATAGCGCGAGATCAAGGACGAAATCGCGGAGTTGTCGGACTGCACGAAATGCGAGCATCAGAACTTCCTCCGGGTGATGACCTTCACCGCAGCGATAACCACGAACGATATCATGACCAGGATGATCGCAAGACTGATTGCCGCATCCAGGTCACCCTGCATCGTTGTGTAGATGGCAAGCGGCATCGTCCGCGTCCGACCCTGGAAGTTCCCGGCAAACATGATCGTAGCGCCGAACTCCCCGAGTGCACGGGCAAACGAGAGTATCGCACCGGAGACGAGGCCACCCCACGCAAGCGGGATGGTGACCCTGATGGCGACGGTAGGCGGGGAGGCGCCAAGCGTCCGTGCTGCATCCTCATATATGCGGTCGACCGCCTCGAAACTCGCCCGCGCCTGCCTGATGTAGAACGGCGATGCGACAAATACCTGTGCCAGGATAACCGCAACCGTGGTGAAGGCAATGGATATACCAAACTCATTGAGATACTGCCCGACCACGCCCCGGCGTCCAAACGCCATCAGGAGCGCGATGCCCGCCACTGCAGGCGGCAGGACGATAGGGAGATCGGTAAGGGTATCGACAAGTGCCCTCCCGGGGTATTCGTGTCGGGCGTTCACCAGGGCAAGCGGCGTCCCGAATAAGACGACGATCGCCGTGCTTGCCGTAGCGGTGGTGAGGGAGAGGGAGAGAGCGTCGATCACCACCGGTTCGGCGAGAGAACGGAAGAAGGCTTCCGGCGATATCCGCAGGAAGAGTGATACGACCGGCAGGGTGACAAAGAGGGTGAATAGCACAAGAAAGGCGGCGACGAAGAGGGTTAGAACCCCTCTTGAAAACCGCACACGCCCCGCGTGCCGAAACACCTCACGACCCTGCCGGGAGGGGGTCGAATCCATAGTCTTGCAGGATGGAACTGCCGACCGGGCCGCGGATGAATTCCACGAACGACTTCGCTTCAGCCTTGTGCGCCGAGTCTGCCAGGATGCCAAGCGGGTAGGTGGCCATCACGTTATACTCCTCCGGGATATCGATACGTGTCACTTTGGTCAGGTCCTCCTTCGAGACATCGGACTTATAGACGAACGCCGCGTCTGCCTCGCCAAGCGCCAGTTTGGGCACAACGTTGCTCACAGCTGTCTCCTCGGAGATGACGTTGTTCATAACGGCCTCCCGGTAAGCCTCGCCGTAGGCAGGGTCGGCGGCCAGTTTATCGAGCACCTGACGGGTGTAGTCACCAAAGGGAACATCTTTTGTACCGATGACGATCTTCACGCCGGGTTTTGCCAGGTCTGCAAGTCCGGTGATCTTCGCCGGGTTATCGATCGGGACTATCAGGGCCATGCTGTTCCCGACGAAGTTCACGACGGTATCATTATCCATGAACCCGGCGGCCTGAAGGGCCTGCATGTGCTTAGTACTTGCGGATACGAAGATATCGGCGTTTGCTCCCTGCTCGATCTGGGTGCGGAGCGTCTGTGAACCGTCGAAGACCAGGTCGACTTTGATTCCCGGGTTCTCCGCTTCGTAGGCTCTGGTGATGTCAGTGAAGGCTCCGGTAAGCGATGCGGCCGTAAAGACCGTCAATGTTGTCTCTCCAGGGGTCTCCCCGGTGTTCGTGCATCCCGCAACCATCAGGCTCGCTATGACCACGAGACTCAGGACGGCAAGGATTGCCGTTTTTGATTGTTTCATTTCTGTCACCTTGTTCATATGGAATTGCGGCCCATTCTATTTAATTTAGCTGATTTTATGACCATATCAAAGAGATTTGATTTACTACCCGGTTTGGTATAAAAATGTGTGCCTCGACCAGGGCCGGAGGGCAGGGTCATGACCACCATCATACCGGGAATGGTGGTTACACCTTGTCCTGACCGACGCGCCACGAAACCCCGGAAAAGCACGGAATAAGGGGAGCGAGAGAACAGGCCAGGCGGCGAGGCCAGTTATACTGGCAGGGATTCAGGAGGTAGAGACCGCAGTGGATCTAAAGAGAGGCTTTCAAACCAGTTTCTTCAGGCGATGCCCAGGTTTAATAAGCATCATCCAGGAACATATTCCGGATGGGGTCTGCATCGACACAAAACCGCCCCCACTCATCCGGGATTTGCAAGATTTGCAGGTAGAGATCGTCTCGACAAAAAGTGAGGAGACGGTAGACTCCCTGCCTGGAGAGACAGGGGGAGGGGGAGATTCATCATGAAATACTGTGCCATGGTGATTGAACAGTTCCATGACTCAAGGTATGCCCCTCTCTGAAGACCGCCTTTACCACCTGCACCCTACCTAAAAGATGGAAAAACGGAGATTCATCTCTCGCGATCTTTCGGGCAATCTGATGGGGCGAATCGCCGGAGGAGAGAGGGGCGCTTGTAACATGGACGTCGTACGAGGCAAGAACGAAGGGGTCAACGATTCAGGATCGTCCCCCTCCAGTCACTCTTCTGAGACAGGAGCATTCAGAACTTTATTCAAAGACCTTTAAGGAGAGATAGGTCCTGGGCCTGGCCACAGATCATGAGCCATCCCGAGTTATCTCAAACCTGCAGTGATCAAATCCCATTGAATAGCACCCGGTCTCGATCGCCACTGCAGATCGGGCGTAGTGGCGGGAGAAGAGAGCACTCAGGATACCCGAGTCAAATGCGCACGCGGGCCGACCGGTCACAGGGAGATCGGCGCACTCGAAACAGTCATAGACAAGGAGGGTGAGGGGATCCAGTCTTTCGATCTCGACCCGTCCGAGATGGTGCACCTCCCAGAACCGGGCAATATTTGTGCAGAACTGTTCAGTATCCGGTTCGGCAAGCGTGGGGTAGAGTACCTCACCCACGCACCTCCCCGCCCGTGTCAGAAGAGGGTCAAGCAGGATCCCTTCCTGCATTAGCGCGACCCGGATCGTCCGGAACGCCAGACGGTAGAACTCGAATGGATCGGCCATACCCCTCCGGTATGCCCCCGCGTAGGCGGCGAGGTCGCCGGTCACCCGCCCCTCCGGCGAAAGGCTCGCGACCAGGTCCCCGGTGAGGTAGAAGACCTTCCGCCTCGAGTCCTCAGGGTCGGCGCGGGATCCAACCATACCGGCAGCAGCCATCTCCTGGAGGTGCACCGAGACCGTGGACTTTGCCCGGCCCACAAGCGCAACGATCTCCTCGAACGTCCGCTCCCGCTCATGGAGGGCTGCCAGGATCGCGCGCCGCACAGGGTTCTCGACCGCCTGCGCCCCATCAGGGGTCGAGTAGAGGTCTATCTCCTGCCCGGGCTTATGTCGGCCAGTTTTCCCACCGACGTCCATACCCTGCTCCATAGAGTAAGATCGAAACGAAGATATATCAATTGTTCGGATATAATAGAATGTTCGCATTATACCGAACAAAAAGGTGATGAATATGGATATGAAGGCTGTAAAGCTTGCACCCGGTGTACACTGGGTTGGAGCAATCGACTGGAATCTCAGGGAGTACCACGGCTACACCCTGCCGGGAACGACCTACAACGCCTACCTCGTCCGGGGTAGTGAGAAGACAGTACTAATCGACGGAGCATACCACGGGTTTGAGAAGGAGGTGATCGCGCGCATCAGGTCGGTCTGCGACCTTTCAGAGATAGACTGTATCGTCGTAAACCACATCGAGATGGACCACTCGGGTACCCTCCCTGAGTTCATGCGCCGGATGCCCGACACGCCGATATACTGTACGGCGAGAGCAAAGGCAGGTCTTGCCCGACACTATGACACGACAGGCTGGAAGATCCATGTTGTCAGGAGCGGTGACACGCTCGACCTCGGCGGGAAGACGCTGACGTTCCTGGAGGCGCCGATGCTCCACTGGCCTGACTCGATGTTCACCTACCTTGGCGAGGACGCAATCCTCTTCCCGAACGACGCCTTCGGGCAACACGTCGCGAGTGCTGCGCGGTTCGACGATGAACTTGGGATCGATGCGGCAATGGCCCATGCGAAGAAGTTCTTCGCAAACCTGATCATCCCGCTTGCACCAAAGGTCCTGAAGAAACTTGATGAGGTTGGAAAGCTCGGGATCGATATCCGGATGATCGCGCCAAGCCATGGCATCATCTGGCGGTGGCACGCAGGGGAGATCCTCAAAGCCTACACCGACTGGAGTCATGGCGTTTCAAAGGATAAGGTTACGATCGTCTACGACACCATGCACGGTTCGACCACCATGCTGGCAAAGGCGATCGCCGAGGGCGTGATGTCCGAGGGCGTTGACCTCCGGCTATGTCTCCTGCGCGACGGCCGCTACGAGGGGACGCACCGGAGCGATATCGTCACGGAGATCCTCGACTCAAAGGCTGTCCTTGTGGGGTCACCGACGCTCCAGGACGAGGTTCTCCCAACGGTTGCCGGGTTCCTGAGTTACCTCCGCGGTCTCCAGCCCGGTCGCCTGACGGCGAAGAAGATAGGTTGCGGCTTCGGATCGCATGGCGGCATGGGCGGCGCGGTCGCCCAGATTGAGGAGGCGCTGAAAGAGGCCGGGATCGAGGTGATCGAAGGCGGGTTCCAGGTAAACTACCGTCCCGACGAGGACGAACTCACCAGGGCATACGAACTTGGGCGCAGGGTGGCGCGGGAGATCCGGGCGCGGTGATACCACCCCGGATCGCTCTCCCAAAAATTTGTACCACTATTATAAAAGCGCGCACCATGAGCCAGAAACTCCAATACAGAGCATGAATACTGATTATGCAGAAAAAACAGGCCGGCGCTTTGCAACACCAGCAGTCGGGCCATGGTAATTAGCCAGACAGATCTCGTCCCGATATCCCCGGATAGAGGTTCCGGGGAAAAATAACTTTTCTTTTATACCCCTGCCCCGGCGCTAAGCCCACGCCTCATCCAGACAAAAGCCCCAAGCGCCCCGACCTGCATAAACACAAGGAACCCGATGACGTACGGGACAGAAAAGGTGTAGGTCCAGCCGATGACAGCGCTCCCGGCAAACCAGGCAGCCCCGTAGACCGTATTGAATATCCCGTAGGCCGTCCCGCGCTTGCTGACGTGGGTGTAATCCGCAAGAGCTGCACGTAGGATCGTCTCCTGTACGCCCATCGCCGCACCCCAGAGCACCACTGCGGCAAAGGCAAGAGCGTGGTCAGTCCCGAAGGCCAGGAACGGGATACAGATTCCAAGGAGAGGCACCGAGAGGAGGGTAGCAAGCCCGAACCGATCATACGCCCGCCCTATAGCAAGCGCCGCAACGGCATCTACGCCCATGGCAACGGCGTAGAAGAGCGGGATCTCAGCCTCCGCAACCGTGCCGGTGACAGCGAAGTGGTAGGCGATGACCGGGAACGTCGCAAAGCCGGCCATCGTGAGCGCGGTGAAGACCCCATAGGGTAACAGGGTGCGAGGAAGTGATGCCGCTTCACCAAGGATAGGGGCGCTCTCCTCAAGCGACGCTGGCTCCGGCACGCTGCGCCTTGCAAAGAGGAGCGCAAGAATCATCAGCACAAACGGGACTGTAAGAAGGGCAAACCCGCCCTGGTATTCCCCCTCCATAAGAAAGATTGCGGCGAACAGGAGCGGCCCGATGATCGCCCCGACCTGGTCGAGAGCCTCATGCACGGCAAACCCCCATCCCCTGCCGACTGTTGCGGTGGCGTTTGAGAGGATGGCATCGCGTGCAGGCACCCGGATACCTTTCCCAACCCGCTCAAGGATGAGGAGGAGGCCCGCGATCTCCCAGGACCCGGCAAGCGCGAGGAGGGGGACGGCGACGAGCATCCCGTAGCCTATAAAGGTGATCGCCCAGTAATGCCTGGTGGCATCGGCGAGGTAACCCGAGGCCAGACGGAGGGCATAGCCGAGGAACTCACCAAGTCCGGAGACAACCCCGACGGCAAGGGCACCGGCACCAAGAAGGTAGAGGTATGGCCCGGCAACGCTCCGCGCCCCTTCGTAGATTATATCACCAAAGAGGCTGACAACACCAAATAGGAGTATTACTGTATATGCTGCGCGGTGTTTGCCGTCCACGAGAAAGTGGATCTTTTGTTCATAGGCCATAAGACTTATTGATGGGTACCTCCCACGAGGGGCCCGTCCAGAGCATCTTTTCCAGGACGCTCCTCCACCGAAAACCTATAACCCTCATGAGGGTCAATTAGATCCACCAGCGCGAATATGACGAAAAATTCCCTGTTCGTGGAGAGATTGGAGGGGGTTTCAAACTGCTGCGGGGGAGGGTCATGAGCGGCGATACCAACAACATGTATGCCCTGAGCATCATTACAGAGAACAGGGCAGGCGTGATGCGCGACGTGGCCACCGTTATGGCGGATTATATGGCCAACATCCAGATGATCCAGCAGTCGATCATAGCCTCCGGCCCAAACACCGGGAGGGCTTCCATTTACCTTGAGTTCAACGAATGCAGGAATCACGGCGACATGGTCGCCGACCTCGCGCGTGTGCCCTCTGTCATCGAGGTCACCACCTACCCACCGTTCTCCCGGATATTCGGGTCAAGGGTGATCATCATAGGCGGCGGGGCGCAGGTGGCACAGGTGGCGATGGGCGCGGTGAACGAGGCGGATCGGCACAACATCCGCGGCGAAAGGATATCGGTGGACACGATTCCCCTCGTCGGCGAACAGAACCTGGCGCTCGCCGTTGACGCTGTAGCGAGACTCCCCAGGGCGTCGATCCTTGTGCTCGCCGGGTCGCTGATGGGCGGCGAGGTCTCGCGCGCTGTGGACAGAGTCCGGGCGGCAGGCATTCCGGTGATCGCCCTCAAGATGGCCGGGAGTGTCCCGCAGCACGCCGACCTGGTCGTGACCGACCCCATTCAGGCAGGGGTTTTTGCCGTGATGCACATCAGCAAAACAGCGGTCTTTGATATCAACCGCGTGCGGGGGCGTGAGTTCTGATGGACCAGATAGACAGGGCTGTCCAGGTGCTGCGGCGTGACGGTCTCGTAGTCTACCCAACCGAGACTGTCTATGGCCTGGGGGCGGATGCGCTCTCGGAGGATGCGGTGATGAGGGTGTACGAGGCCAAGAACAGGCCGGTCGGCAAACCGATCTCGGTCGCGGTCTCGGATATGGAGATGCTCGAAACCATCGCGGAGGTGGATGATCTTGCAAGGGAGTTTATCGAGCGGTTCCTGCCAGGCCCCGTGACGGTGATCCTCCCGGCGAGATCGTGTCTGCCCCGGATCCTCACAGGAGGGACAGGTCTTATCGGGATCAGGTGGCCCGACAACGAGATCGCCATAGAGATCATAGCCCGACTCGATGCCCCGATCACGTCAACCAGCGCGAATATCTCGGACGACGTCGCGCCGACCCGACCCGATGAGGTCTCCGTCCCCCACGACTATCTGATCGATGGGGGGAAACTTCCAGGAACGCCAAGCACCGTGGTCGACCTCTCTGCCAGACGAATCCTGAGACGGGGAGCGGAGTGGGAAGCGGTGGAAGAGTTCCTGGGGAGAATACGGTGATCCATGCGACCGATACGACTCCGTGACTTTATCGAGGATCGCGATGGCTGTCTCTACGCGGTCTCGACCTACGACAACAGCGAGCGGGTCGGGTGCATACTCCGCTACGTTCCTGACCCGGAGGGAGAGCGAAGAGACCCGAGAGGGCGACGCTACCGCAAATACGATTTTTCCGAGGCGTTTGCCTGGATCCGAGAACACAAACCGGAATACCTGGACACCGTCCACCGGGTGCCTCGCAAGGACGTGGTCAGGGTCTACAAACCGGAGGAGGAGATCGGGAACGTGGTCGCCCGTGACCTTCGTGTGACACGACTCCTCTCCTACTTCGACCTGCCAGCCGGGTCGTTTGGCTGCACTGGGTCACTCCTCTGTGGTCTCGAGAACGCTTCATCAGACATAGATCTTGTGGTCTACGGCGATGCCTGGTTCACCGCGCAGCGCCAGCTCTCTCATCTGGTGGAGACCGGATTGATCCCGCCTATGAGCACCGGGATGTGGCGGAAAGTCTACGAGAAGAGGATGCCGGAGATATCGTTCAACACCTTCGTCCTGCACGAGCGGCGGAAGTGGAACCGGGGCGAGTTCGAGGGGACATACTTCGATCTCCTCTACACCCGCTCTTACGCGAACCTGGACGCTCTCCCGACCGGCGCAGGGAGGGTGATTGACCGGGCGACGATCGAGGCGACGGTCACCGACGCCTCCCTCTCCTTTGACAGCCCGGCTGTCTACTCGGTGGACCACGACGAGATCAGCCGGGTGCTCTCCTTCACCCACACCTACTCCGGCCAGGCGCTGGCGGGAGAAGTCATCGAGGCCAGGGGTGTCGTGGAAGAGCACGGCGATGAGCGGTGGCTGATTGTCGGCACGACCCGGGAGGCGAGGGGCGAGTACATCATCTCGAAGACCCTGCTCGAGAACGCCGGATACTGAAGAATACCGGAAGCACCCCCACTCCTGCCTGCCGTCCTACTCGAATGATCCACTTTTTCGCTGCAGCACCATCTCTCAGAATAGGTCCGAGAGCCGTCTTGGTCCTGCAGTGCAGCGTTCAAAGTGGGGACAGCCCTCGCATGGCGCCCGGATTGGGCGGGGCGGGATCTCGCCCGCGACAACCCGTTTTGCCGCCAGGATCGCTCTGAGCATTGCCCGCCGATCCCTGGGTTGGGGCTCGACGTAGCGAGAGAGACCGCTGGCGACATACTCGACGTATCCCCCGGCTACGGGACGGGCGAGCGTCTCACGGAGACAGGCGGTGTAACAGGCGATCCGGATCCTGTCAGTCGCATAGACGCCGGCTTTAGGGGCGGTGCTCGAACGGACTATAGCAAACGTTCCGTCCTCAAAAACCTTGTCGACCCTGCCGCGGATGCCGAGCAGGTCGGACTCAACCCCGAGATCGGTCTGGACAGGACGCTGCCAGGAGGTCTCGCTACAGGCGGCGATGCAACCGTCGAAGAGTTCTCTGGCGTCATCGGGGGCATCCGGGAGGACGCAGAGAACCTCGCTCCAGATCTCCTCCGGATCCAGGAGTTCCCAGAGGTGCATGGAGACCTGTTTGCAGACGGTGTAAGCGGGTGACTCATGGTGTTCATCCGAGCGCTCAAAGTAGTAGCGCCGGGGGCAGATGTGGCAGGCGATGACGCCGGATATTGGGATATACTCGTTCATTCTCTCAGCAACACCGTTAGGAAAAGGTTACGCAAGGCAATGCTATAAAACACGGGGCTTTGTTCCCCTCGCTCTCAACTGAGGCCATCAATCCGATGCCCCCTGGTTTGATAACCCTTCCCCCGCATGGATTTTGAGGGGGCACGCCTCGCCAAAGACCTCCCACCCGTCAGTCCCTCTTCCGAACTTTGACTCCCCACCACCAATCACCACACGCTGCAGCCCTTTGAGGGGGGCGGGAAGAGGCGCTGAAAGCGCCGGGTGGCCACCGGATGAGGGGGGGCTTATCATCCAGTAAAGAGACTGCTCGGTGGCCACGCGAGAGGGAGAGAGGGAGGGAACGTCCCGTCCCCTCCCTGTCAACCTCTTCCCGACTGGCGATACCCCCGCGATACACTGCAACGGAGGAAACCATCCTCTTCGCGGTCTCATCGAACACTCATTGAAATCCCGTTTCTGCCCCGGACACAGTTTCCGTGAGAACATCGCCCAGCACTGTCCGCCCCCGGGGAAGGGGGGGTCGGCGAAAGATCTTCACCCCGGGCGATTTGATGTGTCCCGCGAATGCTGCCGGAAAACGGTGGCGGGTTTGTAAATCAGAATCGTTGAACTGATGGCCTCTCAACGGGCGCGGTTACCTGTGTCCGAAATATCGCGGGAGGACCACATGGCCATCGATCAAACAGGCACCGCTCTTTCCACCATGTAGAGACCAAACCTTATGCCGATGGGGGTCATAGAAGATGAGTATGGCCAACCACGAGATATCGGTCAGCATCCCGTCAAACCTCGATCCGGTCTACTCAAACCGGATTCAGATCGCCTACAAAGAGGATGAGTTCACCTTCCTCTTCCTGCACGAGATCCCGGGCGCGAACCAGGCACGGGCGAAGGCAATCGTCTCGATCAGTCCCCGCCACGCGAAAAATCTCGTCGAGGTGCTTTCAAAGAGTATTGCCGACTACGAGCAGAAGTTTGGCAAGATCTCCGCGCCATCGTCCGCCCAGCAGCAGGATGGCAACGTCACCATCCGTGGCTATTCCTGAGGGTGGCCGGGGCGGTTTGGTTACCAAGAGGTGATACCTTTTTAATTTTAGAGGTGGAATGTTTTAGGGCAGTTGCCGCTGTGGCTTAGTGGTATAGCGGCTGATTCGTAATCAGCAGGTCGGGGGTTCAAATCCCTCCAGCGGCTTTTTTATCGATTAGATTTCTATAATCACGTGAATTTGTCCTGCCGCCAGGGAAAGGATAGATGAAACCATCCCCGACAAAAACCTCCTCAGGCGGAGAGAGCCGATTTTACAATCTTTAAGAAGTAAAACCCCTCCCTCCTCAGACCCTGGATAAGGTATGACGGTCTCAGGTAGAAGTCCCGGAACGCCTTCCTCTGGAGTTTCTTGATCTCCTCCCTGGTGAGGGACGAGGTCTCGACGACCGACGAGAGCAGGTCATACTGCGACCAATCCATCTGCAGACTGCCGTCTTCACGAACCTTGCTGAAAAAATCCGTGCCAGGGTATGGTGTTGCAACCGAGAAGAGGGCAAAACTCGGCTTCAGACTTTTTACAAACTTTATGGTCTTATTTGCCGTCTCCCGGGTCTCTCCAGGAAGCCCGATCGCCGCCGAGGCTATCGTCCTCATGCCGAGATCGTGTGCGGTAGCAAACACATGTTTGATCTGATCGATATGCGTACCCTTCTTGACCCTATCGAGTATACCCTGGTCTCCAGATTCCACACCAAAAAAGAGTGTGTGGCATCCTGCTTTTTTCATAAGATCCATAAGGCTTCTATTGATCCTGTCAACTCTGGCGGTACAGCCCCACTCGATGCCAAGATCCTGTTTTATGACCTCTCTGCAGAACTCTTCAACCCAGCGGGGGTATAACGTGAAGGTGTCGTCCATGAACCCAATAGCCGAGATCCCGAGATTGTCCTGGATCTGCCTGATCTCCTCCACCACGTCTCCAGTAGAGCGCCTGCGAACACGTTTCCCGTGGAGGGCGGATGATGCGCAGAACGAGCACTGCATCGGACAGCCCCTGCTGCAGATCATGGTTGCGACCGCGAGGTTGTCATCAAAGACCCGGTAGTTATCTGGGGGGACAAGGTGCCTGGCCGGGTATGGCAACGCGTCCAGATCCTCCACCGGCGGTCTGTCCGGGTTCTCTACGATCCTCTCACCCCGACGGTAGACTATGCCATCCACCGCTGCAAGGTCGCCACCAATCCTGAGGGTTCGGTAGATGTCCAGAACGGTGTATTCCCCCTCACCTTTCACGATTATATCGATGGAAGTGTTCTCCCGCAGGATCTCGTCGTGCATGAAGGTGGCGTGCGGGCCGCCCAGCACGATGTATGCATCTGACACCCGTCTGACCGCTTCGGCCGAACGCAGCGCCTCGAGGATAAGGGGTGTGGTGGAGGTGATGCCAACAAGGAACGGTTCGGTCTCTTCCACACGTTTCTCGATCCCGGAATAATCAATATCTCCTGCGGCGCAGTCGATCACCTCGACGTCCACCCCGTTCTCTTCGAGCACTGCAGCGATGTAGAGGATACCAAGTGGCGGTATCCTGATATTGAAGTACTTTTTGTATTTGGACTTCGTGTCCGGCGGGTTGATCAGGAGTACATCCGCGGTCATTGTTCTTACATGGTGTATCTTCCATTATAGAACTGACTGACACCCGGGAAGGTCCTGGGGTTGCGATGGCCAGAGACCACAGGCACCCCTTCTAAAGAGTCCTCAAAATGCCTCACATACATCATGGCCTGGAAACGACGCCTCTCCGCACGATGGCCCGGCCGTATGCTTCCAGAAGATATCCCCCTCCCGGATCCAGCAGCGATGAATGGCATCGCCCCCGATAGAGAAAGAAATATCCCTTCTCCAGGCCGAGAACTCTCTATCAGATAAGAGACCGCACCGGATGGATGGCCGATGGAGATCCCGCCGCAGATTCATGAGAGAATGGCCAGGAGCATGGACGACCGTGAGTTGCTCCTCTCGTCCAGGGCAACCCGGAACGCCGATTACACCAGACGCTCTGGCCGCAAGCCTGAAGAACCTGTCATCAGGCCCCCTTTCTCCAGGGACGCCGACCGGATCGTTCACTCAAAGGCCTACGCCCGCTACATAGACAAGACCCAGGTATTCTACCTGATCGAGAACGACCATATTACCCACCGGGTCCTCCACGTCCAGCTCGTATCAAAGATCGGGCGGACGATCGGCAGGGCTCTCGGTCTGAACGAGGACCTGATCGAGGCGACCGCGCTAGGTCATGACATCGGTCACACCCCATACGGCCACCAGGGAGAGGAGTACCTCAACGAGATCTGCCGGGAATACGGCGTCGGGGGGTTCCACCACAACGTTCAGAGCGTCCGGTTCCTGGACAACATCGAGGAATGCGACCTCACGCTGCAGGTGCTGGACGGGATCCTCTGCCACAATGGGGAGACCCACGACCGGTGCCTGGCGCCCGAGGGCGAAGCCACCTGGGACTCGTTTGAGGAGAAACTCCACCGAATCGAGGCCGGAGGCGACGCACTCCCTCTTACCGCCGAGGGGTGCGTCGTCCGCTGCGCCGATAGCATCTCATACCTAGGCCGCGATCTTGCGGATGCCCTGGAGGTTGAGGTGATAGATGAAAGCGATCTCGCCGTATTCCCGGAGAACTGCATGGCACTTTTCGGGATAGAAAGAGCGGGGAGGGAGGAGTTCTCTGAGATAAACCGGAAAGTGCTTGACGTTCTCATAAAGGACATCATCGCAAACAGCTATGATACAGACATCATCGCATTCTCGGATGAGGCATCAGAGTCTGTTAAGGCCTTCAAGGAGTTCAACAGGCATAAAATCTACAAGAACGAGAGACTTGTCAGAAACCGGGAGAAGATCCGGTTCATGTTCCGTTACCTCTTTGAGCGCGTGGATAAGGATCTAAATGATGAGCGGAAAGACTCACCGGTTTACAGGGATTTTATCGACGCGCCGTGGGTATCCAGCACCTACACCGCCACTGCAGGGTCAGCAGAGGTTGCACGTGATTTCATTGCAGGGATGACAGACCGCTACTTTGAGTGGGTCTTCCGAGACTACATCCTCCCGGAGCGGGTCAGATCGAGGTACCGGGGTTGGTAAGAAAAACCCGGGGTAACGAGAATATCTGACCGCTGACCCTAGGAGGGTTGCGGGGCTATCAAACCTGTCCAGACAGTTTGTGCCGTAACCTGATGAAACTCCGCTGGACTGATTTCCCGGAGGGGATACACCTCGCCGCAGAACATCCCGTCATCTGGATCTGGGGAGGGCGGGGTCCTTGCAAGAGGGGAAAGTAATAATTCCAGAGAGGGGGTTAGAGCGTTTTCTGCGTTGGTTCCCGGTTAGACCAACAGAGTTCCTTTCTGTATCCCGGGACATAGCTTTCCACCGGCAATCCACACCTTCCCCGTCTGCCCCGCCGGCCCGTGGGGGGTCGCCGGTCATGCTGCCAAAATAAGTGGAGGGATTATAGCCCGGATCGTTGAGTTGATGGCCCCCATGGATCTAACCCACAGGTTCCTACAATTATAAATACTCCGGCGCCTGATCATGGAACTATGAGCAGGAAGATCCTTCTGCTGGGCCTGACTGCCATCCTTGTCTTGGCAGCAGGTTGCACCGGGCTCGGCGGCCCAGAACCCAGGGTCGTGGAGGACTCCGCTACCCTGGACATAAGTCTTGCCAGAGGACTTGTCTACACCGTGAAAGCGGTAATCCAGAACGATGGGGCTGACGGTAACGTCACTGTGACAGCAAAACTGATCGACAAAGAGAAGGGTTTTGTCCGGGACGAGGTCTCGACAACGATCTTCATCCCCGCCGGGGAGACGAGAGAGGTCAGCCTGACGCTTGATGGAGAGCCCGGTCGGGAGTACCAGCACAGCATCGAAGTGAGTTGATAGATGGTTACCTGACCGGAGGGGCTTCTCCCCCTCTGGCAGGATTTCCCCCCGGTAACACCAGGAGCAGTAGGTCTTACCTGTGGTTGAGGGCCTGAATCTTATACCCCTGCCAAACCCGCCCCCCACAGCCACGAAAGTCAATCGAAATTCTGACTATTGTGACGTCTTTTGGTGTCCGGCCACCAGATAAAGGTGTTTTTTTCAGGATCCTTCCTGAAGATCCGCTCAAACCAGCCTTTTGTCGGCCAACAACCCTGCCGAAACCTACATCGTGCCAGGCTGTCAAACCAATTAATAGTGGACCGTCGCAAGCAGAAAGGGGATGGAAGGTTATGTTGACGGATGAGCGGCGGCCGGTTGTCCTCGTCCACGGTTGGCGAAGCCATCCCGGAATCTGGAACCACCTCGCCCCCGCACTCCAGGATGCCGGACTTCACTGCTGGAAGTTTGACCATACCGCAATCCATGAGAGTGGAACGGAGGCGATAGCTCTGGCGCTGCAGGAGTTCATCCATAAGCGCAGGAAGGAGACCAGCTACAGCGGCCCCGTCGATATCGTCTGCCACTCGATGGGAACCTGCATCGCACGCTACCTCCTCGAGGTCATCGACGGCAGCGACCGCGAGGAGGAGATCCGGTTTCTTGTGGGGATCGGGCCTCCGAACAGAGGTTCGGCGATGGCCGAGGCTTTCAACGACCCCAAACTGGGGCCGGAGGTGATCCGGCGGCTTGCCGGAATCTTCGTGCCGCACGGCTATGACCCCGGTGAAGACCTGATCGTTCAGGAGTTCCGCCCCGGAAGCAGGGTCACCTCGGCGCTCTCCCGGGCAGGCACACGCGACGACATTGTCTACAGGTTCATCCTCGGCGCAAACCTGACCCGGACACCGACGTTCTTTCCGGCTTTCGGCGGCATGACCCTGGAGTTCGCCCCGGGTGGCGGTTGGAGGACGACATATGCCGGCGACGGCATCGTCCCTCACTCAGACTCGTACCTTCCGGGCGCAGATGTGGATATCCTCCCGGCAGACTCTGGCAACCTGGCCCGGCACCCTGAGCGCTATTGCCACATCATGCTACCACGAAACCCCGAGGTCGTCGCCCGCGTCAGGGACTGCCTCACCGCCTCTGCAGCGCCTGGCGTGCGGACTCCGCCCAGGAGTTAATCGCCCGCTCTAGATCCTCCCCGGCTTTCTTTGCCGCCTGCTGGATATGTTCGTGACCTTCCGGCGTCCCGAGCAGGTGCTGGCCTGCGCTTACCACATCGTTGACTGCCTTTCTGACCGACTGAGATGCCTCATGCAGATGCTCCTCGACTGTAGGGGCAACCGATGCCGATTCAGGGGCCGATTCAGTTACAGGGGCCGGGTCAGTAACCCAGCGCCCCTTTACAAAGCGACCTTTGCTCTCGCTCATATGCGAGGGTGTAGGCCTGCCGGGATAAAAACCTGGCTTTTTGAATCTCCTTCTAGACCGACGATGGTGCACAGTTTCATCTACCCGGAGGACTACCAGAGATAGAGATGAAATGGGTTGAAGTTCTCGACGCATGCGCGCGGGCCATCTCCCCGGGCACCTGTCGTTTCAGGGTTCTGCGAACCGCCGCGTTCGTCATCTTTTTCCTCCTTGTGGTCCCCCTCCTCCTTGGTTCGGTATCTGGTGTCCCGCCGGCAACCGTCCTCGCCCTCATCGGATCAACCCTGCTCTTCCAGGCGGCCGCGGCCGTCGTGGGCCTCTCGCTGGGGCTGCACCCGCTAATTGTCCTTGCGTTCCTGACATCCGTGGCGGCCGCCATCCTGCTCGGGATCCTTGAGGTCTGCGACCTCTTCGCCGAACGTTCCCGGTTTGTCCAGTCTATCCTCCAGAAGATCGACGGCAAAACGCGTGAGATCGATGCACTCCGGCATTACGGTGCCCTGATGCTTCTCCCGGTCATATGGATACCGGGCATCGCGCTCTACGGGACTCCAGTCGTAGCCTGGGTCTTCCATTACCCGCGTGTCATATCACTCCTCTGTATGCTTGTCGGATGGATGATCGCAACCGTTGTGGTCATGGCGGCGACGATGGGGCTTATCAACCTGGTATTCTGAACCCTCAAGGACGTTCTCCGGGTTTAGCATACCTCCCGGCAATCTGGCAGAAGAAAGATCTAAATATTCACAATTGTTAACTATCTCAGGTAACTTAACAATTGTTAACCACTCCTGCGGGTGTGGCGGAACGGCTACGCGGTTGACTGCAGATCAACTCTATCCCGGTTCAACTCCGGGCCCCGGCTTATCAGGATGACCAACCATGAAAGAACAGATCCAGAAGATTTTTGAGGCACCATTCACCCTGGAAGAATCTCCTCGGCAGAGGCGACCTTCTGTCAAACCGGCTTCTCATCTGGGATGGTATGGCAACCACGTTTGAGACGTACGCCATCGAACGTCGGCCGGACTGCCACGCGTGTGGAAAGAGGAGTTACCACGGATAGGGCCCAGAATGGTCGCCAGGTCCAGCAAGGGCCTGGGTGAAAGCGGTTGATCGGGGGACGGTATCACTATACAGATAGGAAGAGGGAGACACATGAAGAATAGCGCTATAACGATGTTTGCCCCTGCAAGCGTGAGGTGGGCCACCACCTCCCCGGTGGTCGCGAGTAAACTGGAGTGTATGGAAACATGATCTGCATCACCAGAGATATCTCATCGATGCCGGTACAACGATCGAAGCAGCAAAGAGATCGGGCATGGGCGCTCTGGTCACTTTCTGCGGCGTCGTCCGGGATGACGGCGGGGTAGAGAGGATAGAACTGGAGGTCTACGAAGACGTCGCTGTCCGCGAACTGGAGACCATCTGCGATAAGGCGATGCGGGATTACGCGATTGAGCCGGTGGATATCCTCCACCGCGTCGGAACCCTGCAGGTCGGCGAGACCATCATCCTCATAATCGTCGGTGCCGGACACAGAAAAGAGGCATTTGACGCCTGTGGGTATATCATCGACCGGATCAAGCAGACCGTTCCGATCTGGAAGAAGGAGATCGGCCAAAACGGCGAAGAACGCTGGGTGCCTGGAGAACCAGGGCTGTAGACGCTTCAAGCGCCATACCCCTGGTGGCCCCCTTCCTGGCAGCAAACAAAAAAACATCATTTCCAGGGGGCCGGCTAAGGGGCGAACGCCAGACCTGAAGGAGTCTGCCGGAGATCATGATGGTGGAGGCCATCAACCGGTTCCCACAGTATGTGGCCCTTTGCCCGCTCTGATGATCCTTTGCAATGACGACGGATATCAACCGGGTATCTCTATCGCCGCAGACCGCACCTCCCCATCCTGACACCACTATGAGCATTTGCAGGTTCCAGATCTGATCCGTAAAAAGTCCGCTTTAAGGCCCTGAACACGGCTTCCAACCACAATTCGCCACGCACACTCACCCCCCCATCACACTGGCAGGAGGGGCGAGGTGAGCGATGATACGAGAAAAACACTGTCAGAAAGCCGGAGAGAAGATCAGCAGGGGACGGCCTTTCCGTCCACCACCATAGAAGGCGGTTCCCCCTCAATCACAGTATCGGTGAGTTAATCTAAGCACCTTCGTGAAATCCTCCCAAAAAAACAGTTTTCCGTCAGGACAACGGATCTGATGACTCTATGGGCAACCCTTTGCGGCGGTCTGAGAAATCATTATTACCACACGGCAGGCAAGTGAGAACTACAGGAAAGTAGAAGGATGCCACCACACTGTGATACACGGGACGGCCCTGTGGTCAGGGCTGCAGAAGAGGCTCTCCGGAAAGGAAACGTGAACTACGTCCTCATCTGGGTGCCGAAAGAGTCTGAGGATGAACTGATCGCTGCCTTCGAGCGGACGATGAAGGTCCGGCAACGCGGCGGGGCTGCAAAAGACCTCGCCGACGACTGGTTCTTCGAGACCGCAATCAGGCTTCACCGGGCGGGTGAAGGAGCGCCTTACACCGGGATGAAACCTGCAGGCCTCGACGAAGGACCTGTGGTTCCCCGTGCCGAGAGGGCCATAGAGACCGGAGACGCAACGGAGGCCATAGACTTTATCGTCGATACTGTGAGAGACGACCTCCAGCATCGCTTCCAGCACCTCATAGAGAAGAAGAACTACGACCCCGACGACGTCGCCGCAGGTCGTGCGTATGTTCAGGCGTTTATCGATTTTGTAGTCTACTCCCACCACTTATACCAGTACGTGAAGAGCGGCGGAGGGCATGGAACGACCGGGGGCGGCGACCACTCCCATTGAACAGGCACGCCACACACTGTGGGGAAAAAGGTTACTGAGATAGACGAATAGAGGAGTTTCCCGGCCAAAGTGGTTCTGAGGGGATCTCAGACCGCGACGTTGCCTCTTTGCCGCCGAAGACACTCGATCGCGGTATCCACAATGGCCCCGAGAGCCTCAACGCCGAAAGTCTCCGACGATAGAACGATATCATATGGTGAGAGGTCATCGATATCTATATCGTAGTAGTTCCTGTAGCGTGTCGCCTCCGAACGTTGCCTGTTCTCGGTATAGACCCTGGCCGCCTCTTCATCCATCCCGTCACGTTCTGCGATCCGCCTTGCCCGGCATTCAGGCGACGCCGTGAGCCAGATCCGGAGAACAGCGTTCTCTATCATCCAGCCCGAGAGTCTACCCTCGATGATGATATCATCGGCAGCCTCGCCGATCTCCTTCTGTCGGGCATCGATCATGCGATCGACGGCAGGATCACTCTCTGCGTACTTTCCAAACGCCGCGAGATCCATACCATGCTCCCGCGCAAGTTGCCGGAACACCTCCCCGGCAGATATAAGGGCGAAGCCATGTTTTCCGGCAAGGTAACGTGCAAGCGACGTTGTCCCGCTCCCCGGCGGGCCGCTGATGGTGACACGCATCAGATCCCCCCGATGTTAAGGGACTTGCGGATCACCTGGCTCATCGCAAGCGAACATAGCATATACCAGATGATCCAGGCAGGTATAAACCAAAGAACAGTGGCCGATAGGCTGACCGCTCCCACAAATGGCATCACGATCCCGCTTGCAATATCGGCCGTTGCCCCAACCACCGGTAGCCGCAGGAGTATCCAGAAGAAGATCGGCACCGTCAGCAGAAGGATGATCGCCATCGGGACGAACTGCTGCCTTGAGACCTCGAGTTGATCCTGCATCATCTGCTCCTGTTTCTTCTGAAGTTTCTTGATCCGTTTCTCGTCACCGGATAACTGCGCCTCCCGGAACTCCTTCTGGAAGACGCGCACCTTCGCCTGCGTCTCCTGCATCCTCTCATAATCGATGGTGTACTTCTGGACGAGCGACGAATACAGACCGGTCAGGCACGACAGGATGATAATCATGACAAAAAACGGTACCGCAAACCCTTCAGGGTCGATTAGGGGGCCAAGCACCACGTCCATCGCTGTACCGATCGTTAGACGTACCGCGCTGACACTGTAGGAGAGGAAGACCAGCAGAGTGAAGAGAAGTGCGATCGTGGGGGCATGCTTCTTCAGTTCAACCATATCGAGTTACCTCAAAACGCTCACCAGGTCGTCGATGCCTTTCTCAAGCAGGAAATCCTCGTTCCTGACAATTTTAATGGTACAACCGGTGTACATCGCGTATGCCGCGGCAACAGAACGGTTAAATTCCTGGTGTTCAGCAATCGCGCGTGAACCCTCCATGTCACGGGTTCTTGAAGGATCGCCCAGACGACGCATCAGAATCTGGTCAGGATCGGTCTCCACCAGAACAACGATATCGGGCATCAGTTCGCGGAGAACCCATTCGGGCAGTCCGGCAAGAAACCCTGTCGGTGTCTTGACGCTGCTATGGGTATCGATGATGATATTTGCATCTCCACTCATGGCGGCAATACCGGCGGCAGCCTCTTTCTGCAGGCGTTTCTGGACGTCCTTACCAAGTTTTCGCATCTCATCGCGATCCGTGACCAGATTCTCCCTCCTGGCCACCTCAAACATGAACGTGCCGAAGTTAACGGCCTCATACACGATGCCCTCGGCCGCCAGCCTCTCCATCGCCCCGTTGATGACGGTGGTCTTCCCGACACCGGGGACGCCGGTTACAACAACTTTCTTTCCCAACGTTATCAC
>Ga0116194_1000699_pt1 | contig 25511 bp, 18 predicted proteins | sample AD_SCU001_MetaG_FD_89887 | JGI IMG/M metagenome (GOLD analysis project Ga0116194, IMG submission 89887) | Active sludge microbial communities of municipal wastewater-treating anaerobic digesters from China - AD_SCU001_MetaG | ecosystem: Engineered > Bioreactor > Anaerobic > Digestate | place...
CGAAAGGCCGTCGATGCCCTGATCGGCATCGGTGCACCGGCGGTAGATGCACTCATCCCCCTCCTCGACGAGGAGGGAGATGCGCAGGCGGGCGCGCTGGCCGCACTGACCGGGATCGGTGACCCTGCAATTCCCTCTCTAATAAAGACCCTCAGCGACGAGAACTCCGCCATCAGGCTTGGAGTGGCAGGGGTTCTTGATAGGCTCGGCTGGGAGCCCGCCGATCTGGAAGAGAAGATCGCCTGGTTGATCGCACTGCGGAGGTGGCGGGACCTCGCTGAGATCGGCGGCCCCGCACTCGAGCACCTGGTGGCAAGGCTTGGTGACACGGATGCTGCGGTGAAGGCCGCCGTGATGGAGGTTCTGATCGATATAGGGACTCCTGCGGTTCTCCCACTGGTCTCTGTGCTCGATGAGGATAGACTCGGTGGACCGGCCGAAGATGTACTGGTTCAACTCGGTTACGTAGCAGTGGATATGCTGATCGAAGCCCTGCACCGGCCGCAGATCCGTGAGAAGGCTGCACGAGTGCTCGTTCGGATCGGCGCCCCTGCCACGGGAGCGCTCATCCTGGCCCTTGCGGATCCAGATATCGGTGATACAGTTGCCGGGATCCTTGAAGTGATAGGTGAGCCTGCCATAGATGCGCTCCTCGCAGCGCTCGGGCACAACAATGCCCGTGTCAGGGAACGAGCCCTGATGGTTCTTGCCACGCTGGGTGAATCGGCCGCACCCGGGCTAATAGGGGCGCTGGCTCACCCCGATGACGGCGTCAGGCTTGGAGCGATCGACGCCCTCACCCGCATCGGGAGGCCAATTACGCCACTTATAACAGAATCCCTCAACGACGAGCGTTACATGGTCCGGCTTGGGGCTGCGGAGGTGCTCGATCGGATCGGCTGGAAACCTGAGACCGAGGAGGAGACCATCCGCTACCTGATCGCAAAAGAACAGTGGGCTTCGGTTGCCGCGATCGGGGCCGCCGCTGTCGAACCCCTGATCCGGATGCTCAACGATCCTGACAGCGGGATCCAGAGGGGTGCAGCGCATGCACTAGGTGTGATCGGAGCACCTGCTGTAATGAGACTGATCCGGGAACTCCAGACCGAACAGGAAGCGGCGCAGAGAAAGGCGATCGAGGCTCTCAAGATGGTGGGCGAGCCTGCTGTTCTGCCGCTTATCGAGGCGTTCCAGGACAGTGACTGGCGGATCAGGCTTGGAGCAGCGCGGGCGCTTGTCGAGATTGGGAGTCCGGCGGTTGAGCCCTTGATCCGGGCGCTCCGCACCGCCCCGTTGCCGATCCGCTCGGGAGCGGCCGCAACACTTGGTAAGATCGGAAACCCTGCGGCTATAGAACCTCTGATCGATGCGCTTCTTCTGGACGACCCGCGTCTCTGGCGTGTTGTGGTGCGGGCGCTAGGGCTGATGGGTGAACCTGCTGTTTTGCCTCTCCTCCGTGTTCTGAGAGAGGGCAGCGAGGCATCACGTAAGAGCTCAGTGGAGGCGCTGGTGATGATAGGGGAGCCTGCTGCACGCATTCTCCCCTCTGCACTTACTGATACGCATTTCCGTGTCAGGGGCGGGGTGGCTGATGCCCTGGACCGCTTGGGCTGGTCCCCTGCGAAGGGAGAGGAGACGGCAGTCTACCTGATAGCAAAGGAGCGCTGGAGCGATCTTGTCAGGATGAGGGCCGTCGCAGTCGAACCTCTGATAACCGTCCTGGAAGACCACGATGATAGCATCCGGCGGCGGGCAGCGATGACTCTCGGTGAGATCGGCGACCCGCGTGCGGTGCGAGGTCTCATAAATCTGCTCCACGACGATTATTACAGCGTTCGTCGGGAGGCGGCATCGGCGCTAATTGCCATCGGTGCCCCTGCGATGGAGGAGGTTATCGCCGCTCTGGAGGATCAGGACGGCGACGTCCGTAAACGTGCGGCGGATGTCCTGGCCGAGATCGGGGATAGGCGGGCGGTCTCGCCACTCGAAGCCCTCCTTGACGATGAAGACTGGTACGCCAGGAAGGCCGCCGAGGATGCACTGGCAAGGATCAGGGAACGTGGCGGCTGAACGAAGGGCCCACCCTTCAGGCACAGAAGAGGGTTTGGACCCGAGATGTAATTTCAGGGTTTTTCTTGTCCGGGGCATGACACCGGAGACGTGTTTTCGAGCGGAACTCCGTGAAGGGCCAATGTTTTATTATATTGCAGCGCGCTATATATGGGTGGATAAAGCGAGGGTTGCCAAGCCAGGTCAAAGGCGCCAGGTTGAGGGCCTGGTCTCGTAGGAGTTCGTGAGTTCAAATCTCACCCCTCGCATTGGCAGTTTTCCGTTTTCCATCACTGAGATCGATCTTTCGTGCAATTGCCAGGTAAACAGACGTGTGACTTTTCGTAAACACAACCTTCAAATTGACCAAAAGACCACATAAATTGCGTATTCAATGGGTTACAGTGTCAAACCTCTAGCCCGGAGGAGGACATATCCAGCGATGCTCACTGACCGGGAACGGGAACGCTACCGCCGGCAGATAGCGCTCTTCGGGGAAGAGGCACAGGAGCGGCTTGCAACCGCCAGGCTCGCCATAGTGGGTGCCGGAGGGCTCGGTTGCCCGATTGCGCTTTACCTCGCTGCTGCCGGAGTGGGGGAGATCCGGCTGATCGACGGTGATCTGGTGGACCTGACCAACCTGAACAGGCAGGTGCTCCACACCGAGAGCGATATCGGCCGGCCAAAGGTCGAGTCGGCGGCAGCGAAACTCCAGGCACAGAACCCGGATGTAAGGGTCACCCCGTTCCAGGCTACCATGGACGAGGGGAACGCCCCCGGTCTTCTTGCCGGGGTCGATCTCATCATCGACGCCGCCGACAACTTCCTGGTGCGCTACACCCTGAACCGGGCGGCGATCAGGGAAGGTGTCCCGCTCATCCACGGGGCGGTCAGCGGGTTCGACGGTCAGGCGACAACGATCGTCCCGCGACGGACGGCCTGCCTGGAATGCATATTCCCGGTGGCTCCACCCCGTGAGGAGATGATCCCGGTCGTCGGGACAACAGCGGGGGTCGTCGGTCTTGTCCAGGCAAACGAGGCTATAAAGTATATCACCGGCAGTGGTGAACTCCTTGAGAACAGACTCCTTATCTGGGACGGTCGGGCCGGGACGATGACAACCCTGACCGTAGAGCGGCAGGAGGACTGCAACGCCTGCGGGGCAGCAGGTGACGGAAAGGCATGAAAGTCCTGCAAAAGGCGTTTGCCCGGATCTGCGATGCGACGAACCGGGCCTGCCTTTGGCGGTCGAAGACCCCTCAAAACGGGCGGCAAGTGCACTCTTAGAACTGAACGGCATCCTCCGAACAACGGCGGAGAGGGAGACGTAGCCTCCTCCCGGAGTTGCTGGACAGGTGGATGAGAGAGGAGACGAGTATGATCAGCGTAACAGAAGAGGATTTCGATATAAACACCGTGATTGAGCAGGTGAAGAGACCTGATCTCGGCGCTATCGTTACCTTCCTTGGTACCGTCAGGGCCGATGAAGGGGTGGAGGTGATGGAGATCGAGGCATACCAGGAAGTCGCGGTGAGAGAACTTGAAACGATCAGGGATGAGGCGTTCCAGAGATTCCCGATAGCGACCGTCTGGATCATCCACCGGGTTGGACAACTCCGGGTTGGGGAGAACATCCTCCTCATAGTCGTCGGCGCCGGGCACCGGCAGGAGGCTTTTGCAGCCTGCGAATACATTATAGATCGAATAAAGCAGAGCGTGCCGATCTGGAAGAAAGAGATCGGAGAGGGTGGTGAACGGTGGGTGCCTGGAGAGGGTTCAGGAGGCGAGGCATGATCAGGCTCCAGTCCTGCCGCAAGTCCTACTCCAGAGAGACCCAGCGCGCGGTTCCGCCCGAGGAAACGCTACGCCGTGCACGTGAGAGGCTGCCGGCGGCCGGGATAACCAGGGTTGCAGACATAACGAACCTTGACCGGATCGGTATCCCGGTATTCTCAAGCATCCGGCCAACCGCCGAGTCGGGGGCGATATCGGTCTACAACGGCAAAGGTGCCACCCCCATCGAGGCCGAGGTCTCGGCCATGATGGAGGGGATCGAGCGCTACTCGGCGGAGATAGGTGACCGGGAGGTCATCATGCGGCGCTACAGTGAGGTTTCGGCAGAGTATAAAGCGCTCGATCCTGTCGACCTGATCCTCCCAGATCGCGTCCCTCCAGATCTGGTGATCCCCTGGGTATGGGGCTACGATATCGTGCAGGAAGAGGAGATCCTTGTCCCGACTCACGCGGTCTTCCACCCCCTACCGGTAACCATGGGTGGTCTCTTCCGGACGAACACCAATGGACTGGCCTCGGGCAACACCCTCGAAGAGGCGGTCTTCCACGCCCTGATGGAGGTTGTTGAGCGGGACGCCTGGTCGCTCGTGGAGGTGACCCGGAATACCGGTCCACGGATCGATGGGATCGAGGACGGGCTTGCTGCCGACCTGCTCGCAAAGTTTGAGGCCGCCGGGGTAGAGGTCACGCTCAAGGATATCACAAGCGATATAGGAATCCCAACCGTTGCCGCGGTTGCCGATGACATTGTCCTCAGAGACCCGACACTGCTCACGATCGGGATGGGGTCGCATACAAACGCCGGGATCGCCGTCCTCCGGGCACTCACAGAGGTTGCACAGAGCCGGTTGACCCAGATCCACGGCGCCAGGGAGGATACTGATACAGCGGATGTCAGGAAACGGATCGGCTATGAACGGACGAAACGGCTGAACCGGCACTGGTTCGCAGATTCAGAGACCGTCTCTTTCGCTGACCTGCCGTCGTTTGACAGCGACGATTTCCTGACCGACATCCAGCATGTCATCGACCGACTCAGAATGGCAGGGCTCTCGCGAGTGATCGTGGTCGACCTCACCAGACCAGAGATCGGGATCCCGGTTGTCCGGGTTATCGTGCCCGGTCTGGAGATGTACGCGATGGACCAGGACCGGATGGGCAGGAGGTGCCTCGATGCACGGCGTAGTCGTCTTTCTGGGTCCCAGTTGTGACATTGCAACCGCCAGCCAGATCCTGGACGCCGATTACCGACCCCCGGCTAAACGGGGTGACATCATCCGGGCCACCGAGGAGGGTGCCAGGATTATCGGGCTGATCGATGGCGTCTTCTTTCAGGACTCTGCCGTCGCCCACCGTGAGATCCTTGCCGCGCTGAGGGCAGGGGTGCGGGTCGTCGGTGCCTCAAGCATGGGAGCGCTCCGTGCGGCGGAACTCGACAGCCTCGGAATGGAAGGGGTCGGCGAGATCTACCGCGCTTATCGTGAAGGGAGGCTTGTTGCTGATGACGAGGTCGCGCTCCTCTTTGATCCTGAGACTTTTGTGGCGATCTCAGAGCCTCTTGTGAACATTCGGGCAACCGTTCAAAGTGCGATCGGTTGCGGTGTGATCGGCACCGATACTGGCAGGACGCTGATAGAGGCCGCCAGAAAACTCTACTTCCCCGAGAGGACATACGATGCGGTTGCCACCGCGGCAGAGGGCAAGGTTGATCCAGCAGAGATTGCACGGTTTCTGGTATTCGTCAGGGAACATTCTGTCGACCAGAAACGTAAGGACGCGCTGCTCGCGCTTGAGTATATCAGGAATATCATCAGCGAACCATGAAAGTCCTGTCTCTAAAATAACGCGATTTTTTGCCCCTGAAATGGGTATAACTGTAAAATGCCGCCATATCACGGTCGTCTTACTTCAGGGTATGTGGCAGGGCAGGGGACAGTCCCTGAGCTGCCCGGCCAAAATTTGTTTGATGATATAGCATAGTATTGTGGACGTGCAGGGGGGCAGGGGAGGTTCTCACCAGACGCGGCGCCCAACCCGGTTGTTAGTATGAAATTTATCTTATATATTTTTTACCTTATATGATGAACTTATGAAAACGTAGTACAACTGCCCCCGGGGCCTCTCTCCCGTTCCTGATGTTGCCAGATGAAACCAGCGTATTGCCACCAGGTTTTTCACCCCTGAAAGCCTTCACTTCAGAGGTGATGTTATGGCGATTGATTGGTACAACGAGTTCGTTGATCTCGACCATACCCCCGGCCCGGACGAACTTGTAGCACTCTACTACTTCGAACCCGCCGAAGGGATCAGCAAGGATGAGGCGGTTGGCCGTATTGCCTCGGAGAGCTCGACCGGGACCTGGACAACGCTCTTTACCATGCCACCGAGGATGCGTGACCTCCAGGCTAAGGCCTTTGAGATCGAGGGGAACTACGTGAAGATAGCATACCCTCTTGATCTCTGGGAAGAGGGGAACGCCACCCAGCTCCTGAGCGGCATCGCCGGGAACATCTTTGGCATGAAGGCGTTGAACCGCCTCAGGTTGATAGACGCCACGCTTCCGGCAGGCTACATCCGACACTTCAAGGGGCCGCACTTCGGTATCGAGGGGATCCGTGACATGATGCGCGTCAACGGCCGGCCGCTCACAGGCGCCGTCCCTAAGCCGAAAGTGGGGTTTACCGCAAAGGAGCACGCCGAGGTTGGTTACGAGACCTGGATGGGCGGGTTTGATTTTGTCAAAGACGATGAGAACCTGACGTCCCAGTCATTTAACCGGTTTGAGGACCGCGTCCGTGAAATGACGGTGATGAGGGATCGCGCTGAGCAGGAGACCGGTGAGGTGAAGTCTGCGCTCATTAACATCACGGCCGATACCGAGACGATGAAGACGCGGGCGGAGATGCTTGCGGACTACGGATGGAACTACGCGATGATCGATGTCGTTGTGGCGGGGACGGCCGCGGTCACAACACTCCGGGATTACTGCTCCGACCTGGGGCTTGCAATTCACGCTCACCGCGCGATGCACGCAGCCTTCGATCGGGACGAACGGCACGGGATCACTATGCAGTTCCTGGCGAAGTTGATGCGGTTGATCGGCGTTACACAGATCCACACCGGGACCGCCGTAGGTAAACTGGTCGGCACAAGGGCCGAGGCCACGTTGCTTGCAGATATGCTCCGGGAACGGCACATGAACGCCCTCCCCCAAATGGCCCTCGACCAGGACTGGGGAGATATCAAGAGCGCCTTCCCGGTCTCGTCGGGTGGTCTCCACCCCGGACTCGTCCCGGACGTCCTTGATATCTACGGAACCGACCTCGTCCTCCTGGTGAGTGGAGGAATTCACGGCCACCCTGAAGGGACCAGGGCCGGTGCGAGGGCCGTCATGCAGGCGATCGAAGCATGGCAGGAAGGCGATAGCCTCGACGATAAGGCAAAACAGGCCCCTGAACTCAAGAAAGCCCTGGAGAAGTGGGGTTATTACAAGCCGAAGTGACCGCGTCAGAGCCTGAATAGCGGGCAGATACCGGTAGTCAGATCAGGGCGTGTTGAGGGTTTTCCGGGTGTGGCTGGCGCGATACCTGAAACGAGGTGATATCTGTGTTCACCGGATGCTGCGAAGGGATGGAAGGTCGTCACACCCTGACCGGCCCCCTCGCCAGGGGATCTGGAAGCACCGGGCGATAGGGCACCAAAGGTTTTGAGACACTATCGCGACATCAACGTTGCACCATCTTTGCGAGCCTCGCGAGTCCCTCCCGGAACTCATCGATGTAGACCTGCATCGAGAGACTCCCCTCCGGGAACGGACAGTCGATATCGTAGAGCCGCTCTATCATCGGGTCGGAGGGGAGCAGGTCGACGGCGATCCCGCTCTCTTTTGATGCCTCGACCATTGCCTTCCTGAACGGCCCGATGCAGTATGCAAGTCGGTACCGGTAGGTCTCCCGGGTCTTCTCCAGGTAGCCCTTCAACCTATAGACCTCTATACGATGAAAATCGCGCCTGACCCGCTCGTCCGTTGTCCTGCCGAGCATGTAGTGGTAGTTACAGAACGGGTACATGCACTCGAGCTCCGCAGGAACCGTCCCGCAGGTGCCAAAGATGACAATATGGTAGTCCGCGGGGTCGAGGAGATCATCGATGATCCGACGGAATAGTTTGTGACTCGGGCTCTGGCTGTAGGGCTTACGCACCGCACAGGGGAGAAAGAGGGCGATCTCTCTTGGCGCCACCAGATACTCATCAATGATAAACCGATACGCTTCCTCAAACTCCCTGCGGTAGAAAGGCGGGTCGAATATCTCTATCTGGTTTCCATGCCGATCATGCACAACCTCGACCACCCGTGGCCCGGTCTCCGCACGCTGTAGCACCCGATCGTCCTGCATGACTGGAGATTACCCTCTGAACTGGATAGAAGTTTGATCCAGGAAGAGAAAAAGTCCTCCCGTTATGCTGCTGTAAATATCTCCGGACAGGAGGGTATAAAAGTAATCTGGAAAGGCGCATTCCTCCCACCTGGCGGTAATTACGTGCACCGATCTGCAGCATAGCCAGATTAAGAGGGTGACCCGGTTCTGGAGTGAGAATGGCAAAAGATTTAACCGTTCAATATCCTATATTGCAACGTTCGAATAAACGCGAACGGACTCTGCTTTCGCAGAGGATCATGGAGGTAGAGATATGAAATCAGAGGATTTTGAGAAGATCATTAGCAGTGCCATAGACAGCGAAGTGGAATCGTACACCTTCTACAAATCGGTTGCCGATAAGGCGAAAGACAAAAGCCTGAAGACCATCTTCCTCGACCTTGCCGAGGACGAGAAGAGCCACCGCGAGTACCTGCAGCGGGTGCTTACCCGCGGGCCAAAGGAGATGCACTTCAAAGCGGCTCCCGACTACAAGGTCACCGACGCTCTCGACGAGCCCGAACTCTCCGTCGACATGAAGCCGCTCGACGGTCTGCTCCTCGCTATCAAGAAAGAATTACAGGCTGCACAGATGTACAGCCGGCTGGCAAGGGTCTCTGCAGACGCAGAGCAGAAGATGGTCTTTGAACAACTCGCCAACATGGAGAAGGGACACAAAGCCCGACTCGAGGACATCTACACAAACATGGCATATCCCGAGGCGTGGTGATAGGTACCACCACCTCCCACAACAACTTTTACTCACGCTCAAACTGCCGTGACAGAGGCGGTCGGAACATCCGATGCCGTCCGGCCACCACCCTCCCTCTTGTTTTTGACATTTAAATCTTCCTATTGGCAAATGGCTATGAGGAAGTAAGGCAAAAATATCTGGATACCCAAATGAAGAAGATCATCATCAGGGGAGCACGGGAACACAACCTCAGCAATATCAACGTCGAACTCCCGCGCGACCGACTTATCGTCCTTACAGGTGTATCCGGTTCAGGAAAATCCACGCTCGCCTTTGACACCATCTACGCCGAGGGGCAGCGGCGCTACGTCGAATCACTATCCGCTTACGCCCGACAGTTCCTGGGTCTGATGCAGAAACCCGACGTCGACAGCATCGAAGGGCTCTCTCCTGCCATATCCATCGAACAGAAGACCACATCAAAGAATCCGCGGAGCACCGTCGGCACCGTCACCGAAGTCTACGACTACCTCCGGCTTCTCTTCGCCAGGGTTGGCAAACCCTTCTGTCCGGTGCACCAGATCCCAATCGAGGCGCAGTCGCCTGAGAAGATCGCCGCCAGGATCGCCTCAATAATGACCGGGACGGTCACCATCCTTGCCCCGATAGTCCGGCAGAAGAAGGGGACATACCAGCAGGTCTTCCGCGACCTCAACCGTGAAGGTTATGCCCGCGTACGCGTGAACGGCGAGATCCGGCGGACAGACGAGGAGATCACCCTGGAGCGTTACCGCAAACACGATATCGAGGTTGTCATCGACCGCCTATCCGTAGATGAGCGCTCAAGACTTGCCGAGGCCGTCGAGAACGCTCTTGAAAAGTCCGGAGGACTGGTCATCGCAGTCGATAACGAAGGACACGAGGAGACCTGTTCCTCACTCATGGCCTGCCCGGTCTGCGGAACGGCGTTTGAAGAACTCCAGCCCCGGATGTTCTCCTTCAACAGCCCTTTCGGTGCCTGCGAAGAGTGTAACGGCCTCGGGATCCGGATGGAGTTTGACCCCGATCTGATAATACCTGACAGGAACAAGAGCATCGCCGAGGGCGCCGTCGCTCTCTACAGGAACTATGTTGACGGCTACCGGGTGCACCACCTCGCTGCGGTGGCCGATCGATACGGATTCTCCCTCCTGACACCGATAAAGGATCTTACCGAGCAGCAGTATCAGGCACTTATGTATGGCTCGAACGAACGACTCCGGTTCTCGGTGAAGGCAAGGAACGGCGACTCCTCATGGTCACATACCGGGAGATGGGAGGGGCTTGTGCCCCAGGCAGAACGGCTTCACAGCCAGACGAGATCAGATTACCGCCGCCGGGAACTCGAGAAGTTCATGCGCGTCCTTCCATGCCCCAAATGCGGCGGCCGGAGGCTCAAGGATAAAGTACTCGCCGTGAAGGTCGCCGGGAAGTCTATCGTCGATGTCACCGACCTCTCCATAACCGAAGCGCTTTCGTTCTTCAGGACGCTGGAACTCACCGAGACCGAGCGCGAGATCGCAAAACAGGTTCTCAAGGAGATCATCACCCGTCTCGAGTTTCTGGAGCAGGTAGGTGTCGGTTATCTGACGCTTTCGCGGAGCACCGGGAGCCTCTCCGGCGGCGAGGCACAACGGATACGTCTGGCAACCCAGATCGGATCAAACCTCACGGGCGTCCTTTACGTCCTGGATGAGCCCTCAATAGGGCTGCACCAGCGCGACAACAGGAAACTGCTCGACACCCTCCGAAACCTCCGCGACCTCGGCAACACACTGATCGTGGTGGAGCACGATGAGGAGACCATCCGGAGCGCCGACTGGGTGGTGGACATGGGACCTGGAGCGGGGCTCCACGGCGGCGAAATAGTCGCGGAAGGCCCACCCGAAGTCATCGCAGCAAATCCCGGTTCGCTCACAGGAAGGTACCTTGCGGGCGATCTGAAGATCGAAGTTCCCGCCAGGCGCAGAAGGAGCGATCGGTTCATCCGGCTCACAGGTTGCCGGGCAAACAATCTCAAGAACATCGATGCCAGGATCCCGATCGGCGTCCTGACGGTTGTAACCGGTGTCTCGGGTTCGGGGAAGTCAACACTCATCTACGACACACTCTACCGCGCACTGATGCAGCGACTCCATAACTCACGCGAACCCGCCGGCGAGTTTGATACCCTCACATTCGACGAAGAGATCGACAAGGTGATAGTCATCGACCAGAGCCCCATCGGCCGGACACCGCGCTCGAACCCGGCAACTTACACCAAGGTCTTTGACGAGATCAGGAAGGTCTTTGCCGGAACAAAAGAGGCAAAAGTCCGTGGCTACAACGCCGGGCGGTTCTCGTTCAATGTGCGCGGCGGGCGGTGTGAGGCCTGCCAGGGAGAGGGGCTCATCAAGATTGAGATGAACTTTCTCCCTGACGTCTACGTCGAGTGCGAGGAGTGCCGGGGAGCGCGTTACAACCGCGAAACACTTGAGGTGAAGTACAGGGGCAAATCAATCGCCGATGTCCTCGATATGAGCGTCGAGGAGGCGCTGGTCCTCTTTGAGAACGTCCCCTCTATCAGGAACAAACTCGAGACGCTCTCACGTGTGGGGCTTGGCTACATCAAGCTCGGCCAGAGTTCCACGACCCTCTCTGGCGGCGAAGCGCAGCGGATAAAGCTGACCCGTGAACTCTCGAAGCGGGCGACGGGAAAGACGCTCTACCTCCTCGACGAACCGACGACGGGGCTGCACTTCCATGACGTGAAGAACCTGATCGCCGTCCTGGACGATCTTGTGGCGCGGGGGAACACCATGGTCGTGATCGAGCATAACCTGGATGTCATAAAGTCGGCCGACTACGTCATCGACCTGGGGCCAGAAGGCGGGGACGCAGGCGGCGAGGTCATAGCGACGGGAACCCCCGAAGAGGTCGCGGAAGTTGAGGGGAGCCACACCGGAGCGTTCTTGAAAAAGATCCTGAAACCATGAGAGATAAAGCACCGGCTGCGATTCAGTTGCAACACCCCCTCAGAGACACATGTCTACAAAGACTTTATCGGTTCCACCTCCTGTATTCACATATGCGCGTGCTGCCGTCAACGACGGCGTTGACCAGGACCCCCCTCTCTCCGAAAGAGCATTAGAAAATACCACACCTGAACCATGATCGACCCTGCAACCCTTCCAACCGAACCTGGCTGCTACCTATTCTCTGACGAGGAGGGAACGGTCATCTACGTGGGTAAGGCCAGGAACCTCCGGAAGCGCGTCTCAAGTTACTTCTCCCGGCACGACCTTGACCCGAAGACAGCACGCCTGGTAGACGCCATCGCCGGGATCGACTTCATCGTCACCGACACCGAGGTCGAGGCATTCATCCTGGAGAACACCCTGATAAAGAAACACCAGCCGAAGTACAACATCGACCTGAAAGACTCAAAGACCTACGCCTACATCCACATCACCGACGAACCGTTCCCACGGATCCATGTCGCCCGTGGACCCGACGGAAAAGGCCGTTACTACGGGCCGTTTGTTTCGGCAAAGGAACGTGATGACCTTCTCAAGCTTTTAAAATCGCTATTCGGGCTCCGTTCATGCCGACGCCTACCCCGGCGAGCGTGCCTGCGGGCGCACATAGGGTCGTGCAGCGCCCCCTGTATAGGGAGGATCGGTGAGGAGGAGTACCAGGAGAGCGTCCGGAGGGCCGAGGCAGTCCTCAAAGGTGATATCGGCGGGCTCATCAGGACACTCAGGGAGGAGATGTCGGCACAAGCGGAACGCCTCGATTACGAACGGGCGATGGATCTCCGGGACCAGATAGCCGCCCTCGAGCGGTTGCGCGAACGTCAACATGTCGACCGGCAGAAGACCTACAACGAGGATATCATCAACTATGTCAGAAACGATGGAACCGTTTATTTGATGCTCTTCAACGTTGACCGTGGAACACTTGCCGGGAAACACCAGTACACCTTCGATGAGACTGAAGGCTTCCTCGAGGAGTTCCTGGCCCGCTACTACGCTGACAATGAACCCCCAGAGGAGGTGATCCTCCCCGAACCAGTAGATGATGCGGTCGCCACTTACCTCTCACACCTCAGGGGCGGTAAGGTCCGTCTTGTGGTGCCGCAACGGGGCGAGAAGAAAAACCTGCTCGACCTTGTCAGGAAGAACGTGGAGATCACGTTCTTTGGCGACCGGATCAAACTCGAGGAACTCAAACGCCATCTCCACCTCCCGACCCTCCCGATCGCGATCGAGTGTTTCGATATCTCCCACCTATCAGGAACGGCGATGGTTGGCTCGATGGTCAGGTTCCACTGCGGGAAACCCGACCGGCGCAATTACCGCCGGTTCCGGATCAGGACGGTCGAGGGTATCGACGACTTCGCGGCGATCGCGGAGGTCGTGCGCCGGCGCTACACCCGGCTGAAGAAGGAGGGCGGGGAACTCCCCGATCTGATCCTGATCGACGGCGGAAAAGGGCAACTAGCAGCGGCAACTGCCGTGCTCCGGGAACTCGGGTTAGATATACCCATCGCGGCCATCGCCAAGCGCGAGGAAGAAGTCTTCATACCGGGTTTCTCCCACCCCCTGCCGCTTGACCGTCACGAGAAGGCATCACTCTTCATCCAGGAGATCCGCGACGAAGCGCACCGGTTTGCGATCACCTACCACAGAAACCTGCGGAAGAAGATGGTGGCACCATGACCGCGTTTCAACTCACAGCGGACTTCAAACCCACCGGCTCCCAGCCCGACGCCATCCGGAAACTCACCGCCGGTATCGAGAGCGGTGAGCGGTTCCAGACACTGCTCGGGGTGACGGGATCAGGTAAGACCTTCACGATAGCAAACGTGATCCAGAACATCCAGAAACCAACGCTGGTTCTCGCCCACAACAAGACGCTTGCAGCCCAGCTCTACAACGAGTTCAGGTCGTTCTTCCCGGATAACAGGGTGGAGTACTTTGTCTCATACTACGACTACTACCAGCCAGAGTCCTACATCCCTAAACGCGACCTCTACATCGAGAAAGACGCCCAGATCAATCCAAGGATCGAGCAGATGCGACTTGCCACCACCGCCTCTGTCCTCTCCCGCCCTGATACCATCGTGGTCGCCTCGGTCTCATGTATCTACGGTCTTGGGAACCCCGAGAACTTCCGGGGTCTGGGGTTCGAGTTGAAGGTCGGCGACCGGATGAGGCGTGACGATATCCTACGACGACTCGTGGATATCCAGTTCGAGAGGAACGATATCGAACTTGCTCCCGGTCGATTCCGGGCACGCGGCGACACAATCGACCTGATCCCGGGCTACTTCAGCAACATCGTACGGATCGAACTCTTCGGGGATGAGATCGACCGGATCAGCGAGATCGATAAGACTTCCGGAGAGAGGGTCGGGACGATGGACTACTTCTTCGTCTTCCCAGCCCGCCACTTTGTTGTCCCGGAGGAGACAAAAGAGCGGGCGATCGCCTCGATCGAGGAGGAACTCGAGGAATGGCTCCCGAACCTGGGGATGATCGAGGCGCACCGGTTGCGCCAGCGGACGCTCTACGATATCGAGATGATCCGGGAGACCGGGACGTGCAAGGGGATCGAGAACTACTCACGCCACTTTGACGGGAGGAAACCCGGGGAGAAGCCCTACTGTTTGCTGGACTACTTCCCGGACGATTTTCTGATGGTGATCGACGAGAGTCACCAGACCCTCCCGCAGGTCAGGGGGATGTACCACGGCGACTACTCGAGGAAGAAGGCACTTGTGGAATACGGGTTCCGTCTTCCATCGGCGTTTGACAACAGACCGTTGAAGTTCAACGAGTTTACAGATTACATGCGAACGGTTATCTTCGTCTCGGCAACCCCGGGAGACTACGAGCTGAAACGCTCAAACGTTGTTGAGCAGATCATCCGGCCGACGGGGCTCGTTGATCCAGCGGTGGAGGTCAGGCCGATCGAAGGGCAGATCCCGGACGTTATGGCAGAGATCAGGGCCACCATCGAGCGCGGCGACCGGGTGCTGTTGACGACGCTCACGAAAAGGCTCGCTGAAGAACTCTCGGACTATCTGGCCGATCAGGGTATAAAGACCCGTTACCTCCATTCCGAGATCGATACCCTTGAGCGGACGGAGATCATACGGCAACTACGCCTTGGGAAGTACGATGTGCTGGTCGGGATAAACCTGCTGCGTGAGGGACTCGATATCCCCGAGGTTGGACTGGTCGGCATCCTGGACGCCGACAAGGAGGGGTTCCTGCGCGACGCCCGGAGCCTGATCCAGACGATCGGTCGGGCTGCCAGGAACGCGAACGCAAAGGTCGTGCTCTACGCCGACACCATGACCGACTCGATCAGGAGAGCTCTGGCGGAGACAGAGCGGCGGCGGGCGATGCAACTTGATTACAACGCGCGGCACGGTATCACACCGCAGACCATCAAGAAACCGATCCGCGAAAAAGAGGTCGATATCAAGGATATAAGGCACGTCCCGAAGGCCGAGATCCCGAACCTGGTCATAGAACTCGAGGCCGAGATGCGGGAGGCGGCGGAACGCCTGGAGTTCGAGCGCGCGATTGCCATCCGGGACATGATCCGGAGACTGCAGGGAGAGGGAGCGGCAAAGAAGGCCAGGAGTTGAGAGAGCGGAGGGGGTGCCATTACTACGAGCAGGTTCACAAGAACACCTACAGACGTCCCCCCATGCGTTCAAGTGCGGGGCAAAAGACGTTTTGCAGTATTATCCTGTCATTGAGCGACAACCAGCGGCGTGACACGAGTCGGGCAAAGGCTCGGATGAACAGGCTCTTCGCCAGGACAAGTTATCATCTCTCACGGGGGTTCCGTGGTGAACCCCACGAAATCCATGTCATGGTGGAACGGTGACTCCCCAGTGCTGATCGTTCAGAGAGATACTATAAGAATCCCTTTTACGCCGCTACCGGATCCTGGAGGAATTGCCTCGAAGGGAGATTGAAGGGCATCACCCTCCTAATCCGGGCCTGCCACGTAACTTGAGCCCGGAATAATAAAAAATCGGAAAATACGCCCCGGCCGGGATTTGAACCCGGGTCAAAAGCTCCGCAGGCTTCTAGGATATCCACTACCCTACCGGGACACGAGAACGAATCCGTTTACCCTAACAACTAGCGTTGTCCTGGTTAAAAAGGATTGCTCACAGGGTTATGGGGAGAGCCAGTGTGGATACACAGGTCACCAGGAATGCTGCCGGGTATCCTTGATCCATACGACTACACGCCACCGACGCGCACCAGGATGTCCACCGTGACCTCGTTTCCGGAGAACTGGATCAGGTAATCCCCGTACCTGCCAATAAAAATCCTTTTGTGGGTGTCCGCACTGAAGCCCTTCCCGAACCCTTCCTCCGCCACGATCTTGCCTGTCGCGCTGTCCCGCACGGTAACCCTGAACCAGGCGTTCTCGCTCGGGTATCTCTGCGTGACGACGATGTCATCTTTATCGCCATAATCACTGGTGGTATGTTTTTCGCGTGTGATCATCTTCGGTTCCACGTCGAACTCGATGATAAGCGGCGGTCTGGTCAGGTTGAATGAGTAGGCCTCTGTAGTCTGCTCAAACTTCGTCGTCTTCTGATAGATGGTCACGTAAGGGTCTGTCGTCGGCAGGGTCTCAGGCAGCCTGCTGAGCGTTGGCGCCGCAAGATCGTTCGGTGTCGCTGTGGGATAGGGGGTGGCGGGCGTCAGGTAGCCGGGGTTGTAACCCTGCCCACCGCTCTGTTCCTCCGTCGGCGTAATTGCACCCGACCACCCTGTATTTCCACCTGGCGGCAACTCCGCACACCCGGCAGAGGCAAGGATGATGACCAGCAGAACCGCAGCTGCCATAAAAGGTATATGGCCTACCTTCATCTTAGAGGGGTTGCGCATCAGGATATATATGTCTTTATCAATCCCCTCGCGGTTATGAGAGTGCCTCACCCAATCCACTACTCCATATGATAAACGCAACCAGTAACGTATATCTGCGCCTGGCGTCAAGTTTTATTGATAAATATGAGCAAAAAGCAGGGGAAGAAAGGAAAGAAAACCGTAAGCCCGGCACACAGGGGACAGGACGATTTAGGCGACCTCAATGCCGGGATCGCCTCACCTGCACCCTCAGACGTCTCTTTGCTCGAGAGGGTCGTGACGACAGTCAGGACATCCAGGTATATCCAGATCCTCCTCGGACTGACGTTTGTCGGGTTTATACTCAGGTTCTACAACCTGGGTGGGAACTCCCTCTGGCTCGACGAAGCCACAACCCTCACGTTTGCCCGGCAATCGCTTGGTGGGATCTGGACAAGCGTCGCTGCGGGAGAGTTCAACCCACCGCTCTTCTACTGGCTGGAGCACGGGATGACCTTCTTCGGGGAAAGCGAGTTCGTGCTCAGGTTTCTCCCTGCGCTCCTTGGTGTCCTGACGATCCCCGTTATATACTTCATCGGGAAGGAGTTCCGCGATAAAAACGTCGGGCTCCTTGCAGCAGCGCTCCTCACGTTCTCACCCTTCCACATCTTCTACTCGCAGGAGGCCCGGGCATATGCGCCGATGCTCTTCTTCTTCTCCCTCGCGCTGCTCTTCTATATAAAAGCATACCGATCGAATGAGAGTCGTTCCTGGGTTCTCTTCGGGATCTTCTCAGCGATCGCTTTCTGGATGCACTTCTACGTCTCCATCTCCATCGCCGTCTTCATCCTCCATGCTCTGGTCGCCCATGCAGGTGAGATCAGGAGGGATCTCCGGCGCGCAAAGGGTATAGTGCTCTCGATCGTTGTGTTCATCATCGCCACTCTCCCGCTGCTTATCGTAACAGTTAGTCTCTTCATGAAGTTGACATCATCTGCCCCAACCATTGGCATGCAGGGACTCAACGTCATCTATCTGACCCTGCTCCAGATATCTGGATTCAACGACCTGATCATGCTGCTATTCATCTTCCTCTTCCTGGTCGGTGTCATCGCAACATGGCGCGAGGAAAGGAAGGGATCGCTCCTCCTCGTTTTTATGATGATTTTCTCACTGGGGCTAACCGTTATTCTATCCTCACGGATGCCGATGATGCCACGGCATCTTGCCTTCATCCTGCCGGTCTACTTCGTCGGCATAGCATCATCGTATCCCGTGCTCTACGCTCTCGTCCGGGATAAAAGAGTAATATATCTTGCAATCGCAGCGGTGTTCCTGATCAGCACGCCATTCCTTGCGACCTACTACACGACACCGCAGAAGAACGACTGGCGAGGGTTCTCTGAGGAACTCGCAGGTATGACGGCAGAGGGGGATCTCATTGTAGTGTTGCCGCCATATATGTCGCAGCCGCTCGACTACTACTACAGCAACGCCACCGATGGGACGATCGAACTGGGAGCAAATACCGGGGAAGACCTCGATGCGATCCTTGAACGCTACCCCGACCGGCGTGTGTTCTACGTGGTAACCGCTGATATCCTCGCTGTCGACCCCACGGGGGACGCTCTGGCCTGGCTTGATAAGAATGCGGTGTTCGCCGGGCAGCGTATGGGGATCTACCTCTTCAGATCAACCTAGGACCTTACGATGGCCGACACCACTGGGGAGTGATCATCCAAGTTTTTAGCGAGGAGAAGATCGCCGCTGTCGTCGATGGTGTTAACAATGCCTGCGCGATAAGTGAGATCCCGGCCGAGAACGGGAGTGGCTATGCTCATGACCTCATCATCCTGAACGTGAGGCTGGATGACCATAGCCAATCCCGGTCGGTCGTATAAGGGGTCAGAGAGGCGTGTTCTGATATTCTACAGGCGGTCTCAAGTCTGACTTTTCGCACCACCTGAACTTGTCCCCTATTTTTAACTCGCTGGGGCGAAGGGGGTGGGCGGAGCGGGGAGTCCCCACCTTTCAGGGTGGGGATGAAAGTAGAACCGCCAATCCATCCCTACGACAGATGTATCCTGTTTGGTATGCTATTATGTTGCACCAAACTTACAGGGCTGAAAGTGCCGGTATAAATCATATCAACCACTTGAGGATGGAACAGCCCTTTGAGCCTGTGGAATCGACAACCTCTACATAAAATCTTTGTGATGCAAGTGCTGTCCATGATAGCCGGGAAGCCCCGCCCGAGAGGTGCGGGGTAGTTCACAAGACAATAGGTGATGGGAAATATAACACCATCGAGAGCCAGTTAGATGTAATCAACCGACACTTCACATGGAAGAGCGTGTGATGGGGCTGATCGGTCGAGCATGCCCTCGCCAGACTCTCTCCCGTGCACCATCGACTTTGCATGCGAGCCGCAGGCATAACATGCGCGACCACCGTACCCCCTCAGACAAATCTCTCCTGGAGATAACTGACAATTCTATCGCCTGATCTACCATCGCCAAAGGGGTTCTCCCAGGCCCTCGGCCTGAGAACCACCGCCCTGGCGGCGGAGAGTATAGCCTCAGGATCTGTCCCTGCAAGTATGTTACCCCCTGCAACGACCGTTTCAGGACGCTCTGTGTTCTTCCTCATTGTCACACACGGTGTCTGGAGGATGCAACACTCTTCCTGGACGCCTCCTGAATCGGTCAGGACAAGTTGTGCTGAGGCCTCAAGAAGGAGGAAATCGAAATATCCGAGAGGCTCGATGAGATGGAGATTATCTGGAACCGGCAGGTTAAACCGCTCAATCATCTTTCTTGCGCGAGGGTGAATCGGATAGAGAACCGGGACACCAAACTTGCTGCCTACGAGTTCAATACCCTTCAGTATACTGGCAAGGTTCTCCCGCCTGTCTACGTTCTCCTGTCGGTGTGCGGTGACAAGGATGTAGCCACCCTTATCAACGCCGAGCCTTGTAAAGATAGTTTCATCCGCTGCAGCGAGAGAGAGGTTTTGAAGAACAGCGTCGACGACGGTATTGCCGGTTACGAAGATTGCCGGGTCAGGCCGTCCTTCTTTTCTCAGGTTGCAGGCAGCCGTCTCTGTCGGTGCAAAAAGAAAATCGCTCAAGTGATCGGCAACTACCCGGTTGATCTCCTCTGGCATCGAACGGTCGTAACTCCTCAGTCCAGCCTCAACATGCCCCAGAGAGACCCCAAGTTTTGCGGCTACCAGAGCCCCGGCAAGCACTGTGTTCGTATCACCCTGGACCAGCACGACATCGTGGTGATCCTCAAGCAAAATCTGCTCAAGACCGGTCAGCATGCGCGCTGTCTGTGTAGCGTGCGTCCCTGAACCAACCTCGAGGTTGTATGCGGCGCCAGGAAGTTTGAGTTCGAAAAAGAAAATCCGGTCCATCTCGTATGTGTAATGCTGACCGGTGTGAATTATTGAAAAATCAACGGATCGTGCAAGACATGAACGTATCACCGGCGACATCTTGACTATCTCAGGGCGTGTGCCGAGAATGATCGCAATCCTCATCAACATTTGTGGAACGAGAATGAATTAAAACAGATCGATGATATATTCTCCTGTGAAATATGGTAGGCTAAGAGTAACGGTTATGCAGGTCTCGATTGTAGTCCCCCTATATAACGAAGAAGGCAATGTCGACAGTTATGAACTCGAACTTTTCCCGATTGTCGACGAGATTGCAGAGAGATACAATATGGCCATCGACTTTATTTTCGTCGATGACGGCAGTAAAGACCAGACCCTTGAAAAGATCAGTTCGATCGCGGCGAAGCGTCAGAACGTGGTGGTGCTTCACCACGAAAAAAACAGGGGGATGGGTGCAGCGCTTAAGACAGGATTCGCATACACCGCTGCCGATCTTATCATAACCATGGACGCTGATCTCACCTTCCGACCGGAAGATATACCAGCCCTCCTTGATGCATACTTTCGTGAACAGCCTGAATGCGTAGCCGGCTCACCATATCTCCAGAGTGGACTCATGAAGGAGGTGGCACCAATGCGCCTCTTTTTTAGCAAAAGTGTCAATTTCATGTATCGTATGTTGCTGCGCCAGCCCATCACCTGCGTAAGCCCGATCTTTCGGCTATATAGGGCAGAGACCCTGAAAAAGCTGGACCTGGAAAGTGAAAACTTTGAGATCAACGCTGAAATAATCTCAAAATACCTCATCTCAGGCTACCGCGTGATAGAAGTCCCGGTTGAACTTCATAAACGAAGGTATGGCGAATCAAAGATCAACATTCGCAGGGAGGTTCTCAACAACCTGAAGATTATGAGAAAGATCGTCCGGACGAAGTACTTTCACCGGCAATGGCGCTCGTAACAGGAAGCATATGACTGAAATAGAACTGGGTGCGGAACTCTGGGACAGGATCTGGAGCAAAAACCAGATTACAAGCGACTATAGCATCAGGTACCTCGATTTTATGAGAGATATCGAACGGAGTCTCCCGGCGGGTTCAACGGTGTGTGAAGCGGGATGTGGCACAGGACAGACGCTCCAAATCTTCTCCCCCAGACATATGACCATCGGGCTTGATATCTCGGCAAACGCCCTTAGAATCGCAAAACACAACTGCGATACCCCTTTACGGGGTGATATCTTCCAGATCCCTATCCGGAGCGAGACCTGCGACCTGGTATACAACTCCGGCGTGATCGAGCACTTTCCCTACCCTGCAAACGTTAGAGCACTATCAGAGATGGCAAGAATCACCCGGAGGGGAGGACAGATAATCGTGATAGTCCCAAACACCCTCTGTCTCTGGTACAAACTTGGAAAAGAGGTTGCTTATCGGGTTAAAAGGTTTGAATTTGGATATGAGGAGGATTACTCCCCCCGACGACTGAGACAAACGTTTGAAGAGGCAGAAATAAAGGTCAAACGGTGTTTTGGACTTCAGGCAACACCGGTGCTGGCAACGAACGAAAGAGAGTTCATTTCGCTTCCAATCCGAAGGAAATTCGCAAGGATTGAGAGATTTTTCCCCTTCAAGGAGTATTATAGTTATGCGGTGGGCATCGTGGGCTGCAAAGAGTAGAGGTGATGAGCCCTGCTCATGGCATGGCCAGACGGGCACTCAGATGTCACTCTGCGTTTCAGGTATTTCTTCTTTGAGCATCTCGAGCGGGACGGGATATAGGAACCAGAAAAGCAAGCCTACAAGGGCGATAAACCAGTAACTGAAGACCAGGTATAGAATTGAAAAGGCAACGACCGTCTCTGGAGCGATTCCGATAATCCCAAAAAGGTAGAGCAGCGTGGCGTCCCTTGTTCCAATGCCTGAGACGCTGATCGGAAGGAGATCCACAACGCTGATAATCGGGATCACAAGGAACATGTAGTATCCTACATCGATGCCAATGGACATTCCAAGTAGAACTGCATAGACCACCGCCAGTAGCCACGATACGATCCCTGCCACAAGACATCTTATCACCTTACCGGGAGAAGCCAGAAACTGTTCAAGCCCGGAATAGAAGTCGTTGAAGTAGCCTGAAACCTGATTACGATAACGCGGCGGGACAAAGACACCGAAGAATGGCCTGAGGATTTTTTCCATGTAATTTTTGCGAGAGATCGCATATATCCCGAAGACTATAGCCCCTGCGAGAACCAGCAACAGACCGCCGGACAGGATCTCCACGCCTCTGATGATAGAGAAGGCGATCATAGCGATGATCCCGAATGCAAAGAGGAGAACAAGATCGATTATCCTGTCGATAACAACTGTTGAGAGAGCCATCCCCGTGGTGCATGACTCGTTTCGAACATACAGGAAACGTGCGGCGTCGCCTACCTTTGCCGGCGTCAGGGTGGAGAGAGAGAAACCAACTAAAAAACCGATAATACTTTGCCACAGAGAGAAACCCGAACGAATGGAATCTACTATGATTTTCCACTTTTTTGCTTTAATGACGACGATCAGCCCATTGACCAGGAGAGCTGCGATCAGGTAATAATAATTGACAGAAAGCAGAGCGGTGAGGATCGCCCGAGTATCAAGATTGACAAGGATCACCAGGAAAACAGCAATGCCGATGACACCTATAAGTCGTATTGGCCGTTTTGAGGGCATTTAAAAGAATTGTTGCTTTTGAAAACGATTAAAGATGTCGATCTGTCTCGCAAATGCACAAAAAATAAAGTTAGATCCGATTTTTGAGGGGAGATGAAACCCTTTGTAACCGGTGGATAATTGTAGACTCTTAGTCCATGCTGCAGTCTATCTGGCATCGATCCTTCTCATCTTAAAGTCAGATCCAACCCTCTATGATGACACCAGATCTGCAGTGGGACAGGTAATATCAAGGATCAGGGGGGAGAGCACGAGATAGTCCAAAACCGGGTGAAGAAACGATCAAGAGGTGGCAGATCGTATTTTTGCGTGATCACCCAAAATAATGTGGCTGTGTTACTGAAATGAATAGGAAGGTCTATTTGAGATAATCATATACTCGCCAGAATGACACGCACTCAGAGAGCGCCCCTCCCCGGCAATTCCTTCTCTGACCCTCAATAACCACCTGCGCCACTACCACCACCTCACCACGAGTATGCCCGGATGACCCCCCGGTAGACATCCACCGCTCGCTCAAGTTGTTCTATGGACACCCGCTCGTCCACCGCATGCAGGGTCGGGATCTCCCCCGGGCCGTACTCCACGACATCAAACCCCTCATCCCTGAGGTACTTAGCGTCGCTAGCAGCCCACTGGAGGAACGGCGCCACCGTCCCATAAACTCTTTCCACCTCGGCGCAGACCGTCCTGACAACCCTGGCGTCGGGGGGCGTAAACGTAGGTTCCGCCACGTCTACCTCGCGTATCACGGCATCGGGAGCATGGTCGGCTATACCGCTCCGGAGGTCATCGAGAGGGCATCCCCACGGCACCCGGATATCGAGGTCCATCCGGCACTGCTCCGCCACGATGTTTGCTTTCTCACCACCCTCGATCCTCCCGGGGTTGAACATCACCCGTGTCAGCACGCTATCCCCTCCTTCGATTCCGAAGATCTCGCGAAAGAGGCGGGCTGACTGTCCGACAAGCGGCTGCAGGTCTTCATCGACCGGAAACTGATGGGCGTGAACCTCCCGCATGTAGGCCAGTAGATCGAACGCTGCCATAACGGCACTCTTCCCGACAAGAGGGTAAAGAGAACTGTGACCGGGTGTGCCACGAAACGAGATATCAAGCCGGTAGAGGCCTTTCTGACCGACCGCCGGGCTGGTATGTGGTGTCGGTTCTGCGATCAGACATTCACGGGGCTTGAGCAGACCCTGCGCAAGCAGCGACCGGATACCGTGCTCGCCGCCGGTCTCCTCATCGCAGACAAAGGCAAACTGGACCTTTGGCTCCAGCCCGCTCTCGATAAGATCCCGGCAGGCGACGAGGAGTGCGGCACATCCCCCCTTCATATCAGTGGCGCCCCTCCCCCAGACATAGCCACCGGCGTTCGTGCCACTGAAAGGATCGTAGATCCAGTCATCCGGGATGGCCGGAACCACATCTACGTGACCGCAGAGGAGGAGTTCTGGATCGGGTTCGGTTGTGATCAGGTTGTCGCGGCCATCAGGGTTGGAGACAATGCGACTCTTCACTCCGAGCGAATCAAGGAAATCCCCAATAAATGCGACGATCTCGGTCGTGTTCCCCGGCGGGTTCTCGCTCCGGATGCGGATCAGCGATGAGGCGAGTTGGGCGACATCCATGCAGTGCTCCCCTTACACTGACCTGGCTGCCGCATATTCGTCGAAGAGCCTCGCCAGCGACGAGTTCTTATAGAGCTGTTTGATGAACGCCGGTTCGAAGAACTCGTCGATAAACATCGAGAGATACTCAGCCTGAATCGGCCCTCTCTCATCGGGGTTAAGCACGATCCGGAAGCTCCTGTACTGGGCAGGATCATCCGTATCATAGATGCCTGTCCAGAGCATCGGGAGCTCTTCGTAGATCTCGGGATGCTCGGCCTTAAGCCAGTTGATGAAACCCGGGAAATGTACCCGGTCACCGACCCTCTCCTGGTCCAGACGCCACCGCATGTATTCCATGCTCATGAGGTTCCTGGGCGACATCGGGTTGTAAGCGAGAATTGTTGCAGTGAAGTCGATGTGAGCGAGGGCATCGGTAAAATAGAAGTACAGAACCGGATGAAAATCGCTGGGGCTCTCCAGGATCAACGATTTGTTGTAGAGTCTCTGCGTTACGCGGGCATACTCGTTCATTTCCAGCATACGTTCTCCTGTTGGCGAGCGTGGTTCAAATAATATTCCTTTGATGCAGCAAAGAGCAGGGTGGATTAAGGGCAACGACGCCACGCATCTGCCTGGACATGGTATATCGCACCTACGTGAAATATGGCCTGCGGCGACTTACCGCCTCACGAAAGGCATCTTCAAGTTCCTTGCCGTGCTTGCCCCGGATATCGACCAGGTTATCCGTCCGGAGGAGGCAGGGCTTGAGGTTGCCATCAGAGGTCACCCGCAGCCTGTTACAGAAGGCGCAGAACTCTGTGTTATGGAGGGGCCTGACCACCTCGACCTCGGCGCCGTCGAGACAGTACTTCTTCCGGTGGTGCATCCTCCTGGTGACGACCCGTGTTGCCCGC
>Ga0116194_1000713_pt1 | contig 25203 bp, 28 predicted proteins | sample AD_SCU001_MetaG_FD_89887 | JGI IMG/M metagenome (GOLD analysis project Ga0116194, IMG submission 89887) | Active sludge microbial communities of municipal wastewater-treating anaerobic digesters from China - AD_SCU001_MetaG | ecosystem: Engineered > Bioreactor > Anaerobic > Digestate | place...
GGCAACGTAGTAAGGCAACACAGCTTGCCAAGGTGGCGGAGCGGCCACGCGGTTGACTGCAGATCAACTACACCCCGGTTCAAATCCGGGCCTTGGCTTCTGGTCAGGCATCCGTCAGGGTGTCCTGACCATATGGTAATAGCGGCCATAGCAGAGGGGAAACACCTGGACTCATTCCGAACCCAGCAGTTAAGCCCTCTCACGTAGTGTGTTGTACTGAGGTGCGGGAGCCCTCGGGAAGCACGCTTCGCTGCTATTACCTTCCTTTGTAACAGTGCGATCCTTTTCTGAGTTTTCTGGGAGTTTTTGTAAAGTATATTCCTTGTTTACTCGCCGAAGTTTCTGTTCCATTCTTCGTATCGGTCAATATCAGTCCTGGTTATGGGCGACCTGATCTTTTCAAATGCGTCCTTAAAATCACGTGCTTCAAGCCCTCGTATCTTGAGGGGGCGTTCTTTCAACTCGTCGAACGGCAGTTTGGCGAGGTGGTAGATGTTTGGGTTTTCTTCGCGGATCATGTGCCAGATCGCCTGCTGCGTCATACCGGTTCGCGAGCAGCAACGCTGGTGGGACAGGGCCAGCATCAGGATAGACCATAACCCGGCCAGGGTCAGAGCGGAGGTATACACCTCACCCCGTGCATCCGGCACGATGTCCGGGCGCTCCCTATCCCTGGCCTGGTGATGATGTTGTTGAGGTTTTTGGGTCGGATTGGATCTCTCAAGTATGTGCCCGCTGTTGTGGCACGCACCTATATCTTTATTTACTTGAACTTAACTTTTGCTATTAGTTGACCTGATCAGGTTTACCTGCTCGCCGGAACCCCGATTGCCGTTGGAGACGCCCTCTCCTTTACGGTTGCGCTATTGCCCTGCTCCCTCTCCAGTATATGCTCAAGCATTGCTGAGAGCACCTCCTCGTCGTTCGGGAGGCCCAGGTCCAGAACCTTTCTCAACCGGATCGGGACAGAGTCCATCCGGTAACCCGTCCCCTCACAGTCTATCCCGACGCAGGCGACCGGGATCTGGAGGGTGGCAAACGACGAGGTTAGCGAGACGAATGGGTCTATGACGATGGTCGGGATCCTTGCGAGGTGTTCGTTGCATCTCCTGGGGAGGTGAGCCCCCGGATCGGCGCCGATGACCAGGCACGCATCGACCTCCCCCCGACCGAGTAAGTCGACGATCGTGGTCTCGCCGGGGTTGTAGTATGGGATACCGCGCGAGAGATCGACCCCGTAGGGGTAGCCTGTAAGGTATGAGAACGTTTGGTTGGTTCCGTTAACGTTCCAGTGCCCCCTCATCGGCGTCAGCGTGAACTTCGTGTAACGGTTGAGTTCGTCGATGAACTGTATAGCGCTCCTGACGTTTTTGTATCTCCTAGGGGACTGTGTCAGACCTATCCCGGTGAAGAGCGACCCGAATTGAGCGTTTCTGCAGAGGTCTGCAAGCCAGATCAACCGCTCCCTCGGGATGCCTGCGACGCTTGCAGGAAGAACGTCCGCGTGCCCCCGGAGAATGGCAAGGAGAGCCGAAAAGACGGCATAGTCCCCACCGGGTTTGATCTGTATGAACTCGTCGGCAATCTTTGCGGTATCGGTCTTCCTGATATCCACGACGATGAGCGTCCGGTCGTGGTGTCCCTCGTCCCGGAACTTTCCATTCACGAACGTTGTGTAGCGGGAGAGGTGACGGGGGTGCGACTCGATCGGGTTTGAGCCCCAGTAGATCACAAGATCGGCACGGTTCTTCACAGTGCCGAGCGTGCCATCCGGGGTGCCCCACCTCCTGGATGCCGAGGAGCGATGGGCCGTGGCAGATCGACGAACAGTTGTCTATGACGCCCCCGATAGCCTCGGCTATGTGGATACCTATACACTGCGCCTCTGCGGATGTCCCGCTCCACCCAAACAGCAACGGCCGTTCGGCGTCCGCCAGAATATCTCCAGCTGACCGGATCGCCTCACTTTAGGAGACCTCTCTCCATGACCCGCCGTCCCGCACAAGGGGTTTCCTGTGCCGGCTCTGCGAGAGGAACTTTGCTGCGCCGAGCGAACATGCGTTGTCGACCGATGTGACAGCCCCGCCCTCGACCGTGACGACAAGGTCGTCACAGAGACAGCCGCAGAGCGGGCAGACGACATCACGAACGGTTACAGAATTTCCAGTCTCTTCATGGCCGTGCACCTCCGGGAGGGGGAGAACGGCGCCGCCCTCCTCTACCAGGATCTCCCAGCCAGACCTCGGTGGGGTGTCTACCCTCCTTGCCAACCCTTCAATCCACTTGTAGTCGGGTGCGCCGGTCCCCCTCGTGGTTGCGTGCAGGATTGCGTTTGCGTGCGGTCCGCAGGGGATGAAGATTGTTCCCGATGCAACGTCCTCGCAGGGTGTTGCTATGAAGACCTCCTCCCCTGTTTCGGTCGAGAGGAGGAGGGAGTCTCCCGCCACAGCATCGAGTTCGAGGAGATCGAACGGGTTGACGAAACAGCGCCCTGTTTCAACCGAGTAGTTCTCTCCGTCTTTGTAGTAGAGTTCGTTTCCCTGGGAAATCGTCCTCCCGCTTGTGATGAGAACGTTCATCGGTGGTTTATCTGGAGTCGATGACAATAATAGTTATGGATCTGGTGTTTACAATCACCAAAAGTAAATATAGATATGTTGACACACCCGCTCTATGAGCCCCTTCCTCCTGCACATTTTACGCTATTGCCTCCTTCTCCTTTTCAAAGACTCTCCCCAGGGCAAAGAGGTCGCTTCTGCTGAGATAATGCCTGGCCCAGGCAAAGATATTATCCTCCTCCTGGGCGAAATGCCCCTCGACCCAGTCGCGGAGATCGGCAAGCGCTTCCATCCAGGCCTCGTCTCCCTCTGGAAGCACCTCGAAACGTTCAAGTCTCTCACGTATGGTTACGTGCTCATCAAGCGACACCTCAACCTCCTCCGGTGCCACCTCCCTCAGGCGCGGGTAAAGGGTGGCCTCCTCCGCAATAAGGTGTGCCAGTAGTTCGCGGTGGAGCGTTATGCATCGGACATCCCTGCTCTGGGGGTCGTGTTCAATCTCGTTGAATAGCACTCTGATCAGATCGTGATCGTCCTCTATCAGTTCAAGGATCTGTGGCATTGTTTCTCCTCCATCCGGGTAATTGGGGAGAGTGAATTTAACAGTTTCGTCCCCGAAATCGGTTGCCAGCAGTCTTCGACCACCCGTAGGCCGGGCAGTGGATGCCGATCATGTTTCAGCGATAACTGAAAAAGGGACTCTTCCCCGAATGAAGACGCAAGTTTGGAGCAGAGTTTCATCAAACCGGGGCACGGTCTGAAGGCATCGGCTTGATAAACCCCCGGTAAACCTTAAATGCAACATAGAGAGTGATATCGTATGGCAAATGGGGAGCGTGAGACTTCTTATCCAGGCACAGAACTCCGGCGTGAACTCGGACTGCCCGCCGTCGTCCTGTCAGGGGTCGGCATCATCCTGGGGGCGGGTATATACGCCCTCCTCGGCGAGGCTGCCGGGATGGCCGGCAACGCCGTCTGGTTGACCTTTCTCTTTTCAGCTGCCGTTGCCGGTCTGAGCGCCCTGAGTTACGCTGAGCTCTCATCGATCTACCCGAAGGCGAGTGCCGAGTTCGAGTATGTCTCCCGGGCGTTCGGGAGGAGACTTGCGTTCGTTGTGGGCTGGTTGATAATCTTCTCCGGCATCCTCGGTGCTGCAACCGTCGCGCTTGGGTTTGCGGGTTACTTCTCCGACCTCGTGGGTCTGCCATTCATCCCGTCTGCCATCCTGATCATCCTGATCCTCACTGGAATCCTCATCGCCGGGATCAGGGAGACCGCGGGGATTGCCATCAGCATGACCCTGATCGAGGTCGCCGGGATAGTCATGGTGATCCTGATCGGTCTTCCCTGCATCGGAAGGGTGGATTACCTTGAGATGCCGTTCGGGATACCCGGTCTCCTCCAGGCCTCCGCGCTCGTCTTCTTCGCCTACATGGGGTTTGAGGAGGTGGTGAAACTCTCGGAAGAGACCAGAAACCCGGAACGGACGATCCCCCTCGCTCTGGTGATCGCGCTTGCAATCTCCACCATCCTCTACGTCCTTGTCTCGGTTGCAGCGGTCTCTGTCGTCGGCTGGGAACAACTCTCTGCCTCACGGGCGCCATTTGCCGAGGTTGCGGCCGTCGCTCTCGGGCCCACGGCGTTCACCCTGATCTCCGTAATAGCGCTCTTTGCCACAGCAAACACCGCTCTCATGATGATGCTGGCATCCTCGAGGATCATATACGGTATGGCATCCTCCTTCTCGCTTCCTCCGCGTCTTGCCAGGGTTCATCCCCGGACGCAGACACCCTGGATTGCCACCATCGTCGTTGCGATCGCCACCATCGCATTCCTCTTCGCCGGTGAGATCGACTTTGTCGCAAACATCACGAACTTCACGCTCTTTGCGACTTTCGTCGTCATCAACGCCTCCGTGATCCTTCTGCGCTACCGTGCGCCGGATCTCCCCCGGCCGTTCCGGATACCCGGGAGCATCGGGTCGCTCCCTGTGTTACCCATCCTCGGGATAGCCTCGACGCTCATACTCCTCGTCAGCCTGGAACCCCTGGTGATGCTGCTCGGTGGGTTCATGGTTGTTCTGGGCGTCGTGATCGCCCTCCTCGGAGAAGGGCGGTGGCACCAGGCGGCGTGATGCCTGGATACGGTGAGTCCTACCGCGCCTCTCGTGGCAGGTAACGCTCAATAGGGCCTACCGCCTCAAGCCTCCCTTCCGGGGAGAGGACGGATATCGCGCCGTGGCCGCCTGCGACCAGGCACCTGTGGCCGGTCGGGGCAAGTTCTTCATCCAGGTCCCGGATCAGTTTGAGCAGTGCTGTGCGCTCCTGGCGTGCGCGTTCGCTATCGACGTTGACCGATGTCACCAGGAAGTCGGCCAGGGAGTTGTAGCGTTTCCGGTCGTCATCCAGACTTCCGAAGTTGATCAGGGTATCTGCGGTGAAGATCATCCCGTGGGTGTGGCAGAGGAAGTAGACCTGACCGTGCATGTGCCCGCCAAGTGATTCGAGGACCTCAAACTCCAGGTCATGGATGGCAAACCGCGCTATAACTGGAAAGATCGAGCGGCTGGCAAGCCTCTCCGTCGGGAAGGTCTCCGGGTTTTCTGGCGGCGTGAAGCGTGAGAAGAGGTTTATGACCGTTGTGTAGACCTCCTCCAGGATCGAGGACTCGCTGCGCGACCCATAGGCCCGGTTCGCGCGCCGGATGATCTCGACCGACCACGGGTGGGTAAAGGCTTTCGCGTCGAAGAACCCTGCCGCCCCACAGTGGTCGGCGTCGGCGTGGGTGATGTAGATCCGCCCCGGGTCTCCGATCCCGTAGTGCTGGAACATCCGGAGGACGTCCTGGTGGTATATCCCGTAACCGGTATCTATCATGACGCTCTCCTCAGGGGCGTTGAGCAGGAATATATTCCCACCGCCAGGCATCTGGAAACAGATGATTTCAACGGCGTTGCCAAGCGGGATACGCTGGACGTCCGCGTAGAACCGGTCGCCTGTGGTTTCACGAAGCGTCTTTCCAGTGCGCAGGATGCAATCAAAGACCTCTTTTGGGTCCTGGCCCAGGTTGTTGAGTTCCTGGACGATGTGGTTGATGTCCTGGAGGAGAGAGAGGAGGAATTCATCCTCCGCCGTCCCGATAAGTCCCCGCAACGCCTGGGCGAACCTGACGTAAAAGACGGTGTCGTCGAGTTTCTCGCCGGTTGTGTCGTACTCAAGGATCTCCAGGCGGTAGCGTGATTTCAACCGGTCGAGCAGGCTATCGACGATCTCGCTCTCCTCGACGCTCAAACTGATGGTGACCCTGCCGGGGTCTGACCGCCGCTCGTCAAAGTCGATGTAGGCGATGTTTGCCCCGGCACCGGTGATGTAGGTGAGGAGGTCAAAGAGGGAACCGGGTTCGTGCGGGAGGTATACGGAGAACTTGAGGAAGCCCGGCGTCGGCAGCGATTCCTGGAGGTAGCCGATGGCGTGGAGGTCTTCCTTTATCCTGGCATAACCCTCCGGTGTTGCAACCACTTCGAAGAATACCGTGGCGGGATCGATCCGGCGGTCGTACTGGATGCGGATGATGTTGCCAGAGTATGACTTGATGATCTCGGCCGCGCGGTGCAGCGCCCCGGGCCGGTCGGGCATCCTGGCTATGAAAGAGTATTTATTCACCCGGTTCACCTGCAGATTGTTTATAGGTGAGAATCTGCCTTAATACCCTTCTATCGGGCGGTTACGAGATGAATAACACGCGAATAACACGCCGCAGGATAAAGTGGTCTGTGAGAAGATCTTTCCCCCTGCCAGGATAACTCTCCAGGAAGGGTTCAACCCTCTGTCAGGAAAGGGAGTTTCCGGGTGGCGGTGTCGATTCTCCATCGATAAGGTGTCAGGGGGTGGCTCTATCTCCTCGCCGTACGGGTGACCCACTCCCTGAATTCCAGATCCATCCCCGAACACGGCTTCCGTGGGAGAATCGCCACAGACTGCTCGCCTCCCCGGGAAGGGGGCGGGAGGAGGCGCTGAAAGCGCCGGGCGGTGGCGGTGTTCCACGCTACGAGAAAAAAGAGCATCTGCCCGGGACGTTGAGACAGGGGCGTGGGACGTCCCGCCCCCCCCTGACACGGATTTCCGGGCCAATCGCCGATCACTGCTTCCCCTCGCGGGGGGTAGCCGGGGATATTTAAGGCACTATCCCCTCGACCTGTAGAAACAGCAGCAGCGGTATTTTTCCTGCTGAAGGTAAATTCTTACCACCCAGATCAGGAGTTCCCGGATCTCATCGCCGCCGCTGCAAGCTTCGGGAGTATCGCCCGCGCCCAGGAACGGACAGCATCCAGGTTTCGGAAGTCTCCTGGCTTTACCCGTATGAGTTTGATGATGGCACGATCAGGACCGGATAGGCAACCGGCATCCAGTTTTCCCGGGAAGATACCGACCTCCACCGGGTTTACAAGCATCCTTACCTCGTCCATCGAGGCTTCCGCTCTTCTCAGGCTCTCGGCGCTCTCGCTCGCCACCGTGAGCCCAACGGCAAAGCAGGCGACAGGGATGGTTCGCAGGTAATGCTGATAGCGTTCGACAAAGACCCGGGCTTCCGGTAGCCACCTTCCCATGTAGATCGGGCTCCCTATGACCGCCGCCCTGTAAGGAGAAAGGTCGCGGACCTCGTTAACCGGCAGGAGATCGACCTTTTCACCGGCCTTACGGAGTTCATCACCGATCGCCTCCGCCACCCCCGTGGTCGACCCGTAACGGGTGGCGTAGGCAACAAGAATCCTGTCTGCCATAATAACAGATACCTCTTCTCCTGGCCGGTCTTATTAATTGCGGGAGCAGTCACGAGATCTTATGGGTTGGTCTCCCCCTGGAGGTCCTATGGCGACAGGAAAAGGGGTGCCGGAGTATGGTAGCACATAGGTCAGGCTCTCTGCAGCACGGGGGACTACGACAGAGCGGTCGTCTGTTAAGATAAAGTTCTCGAACTCTCCCCCGACGACCCGATTCTCTGGAGATTAATCTGGCTTGTTCTCATCAAAGCCGGTCACTGCGGCGAGACGCTCGCCTGTTTTGATAAGGTGCTCGCCCGAAGACGAGAAGGCCGGCCAGAGGATGGGAGATGTTCTCGCCTGCCCTGGAGAAAACGAAACGTGCCTTTGCCTGCTGTGATCGGGCTCTCACGCTGGACCCAGAACACGTCCTCGGCCGGCAGAGCAGGGGTTGGGTACCCGGGGGCGATGTGCCGGTACGACGAAGCGGCGGCATCGTTGATCCGGTGGCCCTGCTAGCGGCCAGGCCATACCGGACTCCGGGTGCGGGGTACAGCCCGGAAAGAGCGTGGTCAAAGGCATCCGCCCTGCTGTCGGGCTCTCCGCCACATCGGTGTTCTCTATCACCAAATACCCGCGCGTTCCTGATACTCATCTTCTATCGAGACTCGGGGGGGAACACCGTTCTCCACGCCGCCGGGCATTCCGCCATCTGCCACCCCATGAACCGCGAGAAGCGCCTCTTCGGAGACGTTGAGCTCTGCTGCCGCATCAGCGAAGGAGTTCCGTCCCTGACCGGGTTCGCCGAGCGCCGTCCTGAGTCCCTCTTCTGTGACCCCGAGCGTGGCCGCAGCCGACGCGAAGTCCATCTGCGGTCGTTCACCCTGTTCCGGGGCAGTTCCGTTCACCTGCGGTGTTGCCATGTCTTCCTGCGACTGGCCTGCAGCCTGCGATTCTTCGCTCGTGCCGGTGCACCCGCATGCAGCTGCAAGAGCGACGAGCATAGCGACTGCACATGTACCGATCAATTGTTTTTGTCATCATATTTCTTCTACCTCCAGACCTGCATTCTACGACCATGCTTCTGGCGAAGGTGGTTTTTCTTCTATCTACACATTATTCAGCCCGCAATGCCTCGATCGGGTCGAGTTTTGATGCCTGCCATGCGGGGTAGGCCCCTGTGATCAGACAGATCCCGGCGCCTATGGCCATCGCCATAGGGACGTAGATGAGGCTATCCATCGCGAAGAAGTAATCGGCGGTGCCGACCATCCCGAAGACGACGACATAGCCGATGGCAAGGCTTGCAATTGAACCGATGACCGCGCCGACAATACCCAGGATCCCGGCCTCGTAGACGAACATCCGCAGGACCTCGCCCCGCTGGGTTCCAATCGCCCTCAGGATACCGATCTCACGCACCCGTTCATTCACCGACATCATCATGACGTTGAAGATCGAGACCGCTGCCACAAGGAGTGAGATCCCCGCTATCGCCATCACGAACGTTGTCATCGTGGAGAGTGTCGATGTAATGCTCTCCATCATACGGCTGCTGTCCTGGACGGTGACCGTATCCTCCTTGCGGTTGAGTTCGTCTTCGATCGCGGTCTTGACAGCATCAACGTTGTTGATATCATCAACCACTATGTTGACCTGGTCATACTCACCCTCACCCCCGTAGATCCCGGTGAAGAGTTTCTCCGACCCGATAATGGCCATATCCGTGGAGAGATCCATCGACATCCCCCGCTCTTCCAGGATGCCGACAACCCGGACGGTCGTGGTTGGCCCCTCATCAGGGTCGCCTATCTTAATCTTGCTTCCTACCTTGAGGTCAAGCCGCTCGGCAAGCGTCGGCCCCACGACCACCGAGGACGTGCTCTTTGGATACTCCCCCGTCTCGACAATCAGGATCTCACGGATGATATCCGGGTCGAGCCCGTAGATGGTTGCCCGTCCGGTCTCCGACCCCACCTCGATCTGATCTGATTCTGACATCAGGGTGTAGGCGATCCCGTACTTCGCGACTATGCGCTCGATATCACGGAACTCGTCCTCGGTTATCACGTCCTCATCGTCCTGATCTCCCCCGCCGCCAGGCCCTCCTCCCATCATACCGCCACCACCACGGTAGGGGGTGACGGTGAGTTTGTTTGCCATATCGGAGAGTTCTTCAGTGACCGAGAGCGTCATGTTCGTTCCCACCATCCCGATCGAGGCGATAGCAACGACACCGATGACGATGCCGAGAGCGGCAAGCACCGACCGCATAAAGTGGAGCCGGACGTTCCTTGCTGCGAGTGTGAGGATGATGTCCTTTGTTATCATACGATCTTTCCGTCCCGTATCGTGATTATTCGGTCGGCGTATGCGGCGGTCTCCGGGTTATGGGTCACCATCACGATCGTCCGGCCTCTCTGGTTGAGGTCTGAGAGGATCTCCATGATCTGGATACTCGTCTGCGAGTCCAGGTTCCCCGTAGGTTCGTCGCAGAGGAGGATCGCCGGGTCGTTGACGAGCGCCCGGGCGATCGCGACCCGCTGTTGTTGCCCACCGGAGAGTTCGCCCGGTTTATGTGCCGATAGCGCCTCATCGATCCCGATCATAGAGAGGAGGTGCTGCACCCTCCCCGTATCGTCGGGTTTGCGGTTCTTCATGATGTAGGGGTACTCGACGTTCTCGTAAGCGGAGAGAAGGGGGATGAGGTTGAACTTCTGGAAGATGTAGCCTATGGAGGTCAACCGGAGGTAGGTCAGGTCGTGGTCATTCATCTCCCTGGTGTTCTTTCCAGCAAGGAAGAGGTCACCTGACGTCGGGCGGTCCAGACAGCCGATCTGGTTAAGAAGGGTTGACTTTCCGGACCCCGACGGCCCCATGATGGCGACGAACTCCCCCTCATCGATCCTGAGGTCCACCCCGTTTAGCGCCGTTACATCGCCCGAAGGGAGGTTGTAGACCTTTTTGACACCTTTCAGTTCGATAACCGGACCACTCATGCTTTTACCCCGGGATCACCTGCGGAGGCGGGCACGGATCTTGCCGACGTATCCCTTCCGCCACACCACGATACCGGCCGCGATCACAACGACCACGAGCACGATCTCAGTGACCGGGATCTTTGCAAATCCACTGCCAAACGACCCGGTCATGCCCATACCCCCTCTACCGGGGGCGCCGCTCATGCCACCAGGGTTCTCGCTACCCGTGCCAGACTGCAGCGTCAGCCCTGAACTCGAGAGGGAGACGGTCACGGTTGTGCTGTAGGTCTTGCCATCCTCATCCCTGTACTGGACGAAGAGCGGGATGGAGGATGTGCCCTGCGGCACGGTGCACGTCACCTCAAAACTCGAGAAGTCATCGGGCTCAAGTCCACCGACAACGTAGACCGGGTAGGGGTCGGTCGCGGTCGCCGGATCATCGACGGTGACCTTGACGGCATAGGCGTCTTTGAGCCCGGCGTTGGTCACGTCTCCGGTCAGGGTGATGGTGCTGCCGCTCTGCGTAATCTCGATGTTGTTGACCACCATGTCCGGTTCAACCACACGGTCACCGATCTCTATGGGTATGGTCAGGGTGGTGTGGTGCTCGTTGATCCCGTTCCGGTAGGAGAGGTCGAAGGTGAGTTCGGTCGACTGTGACGCCACGACACTGAACGTGGCGGTCTTCTCTTCATCCGGTGCAAGAGCCCCCAGGAAGACGGCCGTCTCGGTTGTCCTGACGCCTTCCCCGGACGGGGTTATGGTAACACCGCTCACGCTGGTCCCGCGGGGGTTCCCGACCGAGAGGACGATGGTGTCCTCACTGTTTGCGGGGAATGTCTCCGGAGCGTCGATCACGTTGACCTGGATCGCGGTGCTCTCAATCGTCACCGGAATGGAGTAGCGGACGCTCCCGCCGTCCCGGAGGTCAAGGTAGAAGAGCGGATAGTAGATCCCGTCCTCAGTATCCGCCCGCACGGTAAACGTAAACGAGATGGTATTCCCGGGCCCAAGGGTGCCCACTGAGTCGTATGTCCTGTCGTTTACAACGACAACTCCCCTTGAGTAGAGCTCCGCCCTGCTGATGGCGACACCACTATCCCCGGTGTTCTGTATCTCGACTGTCACCGTCCCCGTATCCCCGCGCATGAGGGTCCCGGGGTCAAGTGTGACACTGGTGACTGCGATCTGTTCCGCCGATGAGGTCTCGGCCGCTGCAACACCCACGAGCAGTGAGAGGAGGAGCAGGATGCAGAGATTGCGCTTCATCGATCCTGCCCCGGTATCATTCTGGCTGTAGTCATGGTTCTTTCACTCGCCAAGAGTTTCTTTGCGTAAGTCGCCGCCCTTTCACCCTGATACAGGGGGAGGGGGCGACCCTGTTTTTGTTAAGAGCATTTAACATATTGTTATATATGTTTTACTAATAGTAACGTTATCCTGGGTTGTGGGTTTGTTAACTGCGTGCCAGGAATCCAGGGCACAGAGAAAACAGGTGCTTCAATCGGGATCCATATCCCGGGCGCACGGAGCGTCCCGCGCGGGTTCGCCAGGGGGTCTTACTCGCATAACGCCCCGAAAGGACGGAGGAGGTGGGTTGGAGGGCGGGCAGCAGGTTTGCAAGTCTGCCCATGGTGGTATAGCATGACAGGTCCCTTTACTCCACAGGGATGTTGGTCCTGCTGCCGCCCGACAGGAATCCTCGTCGTTGCCATCGGAGAGCGGTGACGGGAATCTTGTGTGCTGCCGATTTTCTGCCGGTATTTTGATGTGGTGGTTGCCGCCGGCCAGCGTTTCAGCACACTCTTCTCCGGGAAGACCTCATTCTGCTTTTTTATCGTCCCGGAGATGGTTGCGGCGGAAATTACGTATCGCCGTATTCCGTGTGAACCGCATCATCAGTCTGTCGTTGTCGTCGCCGGTCTTCACGGGAGGGCGCTATGCTACCCCCGGTCGGATCCGGTCTCTTCCTGGTCGTCCACCTCCTTTCCGGTTGGGCGGGGGCCAGGTGCCCATACCTGTGGTCTCACCCCGCCGCGTATAGTATATTGTACATTTTGTTATTAAAATGTTACTGCTCTCTCCAGGTCTGAGCCCCCTGAAAACAGGATGACTCCCCTTTCCTCACCGGGAATCTGGACCCCTTAACAGGGGTTTCTACGCTTAATTGCGCCTTTTTTGCCGGGTCAGAGATCTTCTGTCGGTTCGTCGTAGAGGAAGACTTCCTCGATCGATGCCCCGAAGTATCGCGCGATCTTAAAGGCCAGTTCGAGGGAAGGGTCGTACTTCCCCTTCTCGATGGCGAGGATGGTCTGTCGGGTGACACCAACCGCATTTGCGAGCGCTTCCTGGGTCAGGTCATGCATCGCCCGGTAGACTTTAATCCTGTTCTTCATCGGTATCCCATTCTCCATACTTGCGGGCGTAGTAGACCCGGAACCCGACGTATAAAAAGATCATCAGACAGAGCAAAGTCATCTGAATGATGGCAAAACCGCCGAAAACAGGGAGTTCAAGCGCTTCAGTTGGAAACATCTCCTGGGGCCCCGGGCGCGGGGGTCGCAGTCCCAGCGGCCTTGAGAACGCGATGACCGCGCTTCCCAGGCTGAGGACAAAAAAGATCACCCACGAGACCTCCAGCGTCCGTAGCGCTGCCTTCTGAGTGATCATTACCGTCCGTTCGTCCTCAATTGTCTCCTCAACCCCCCGCCGTGCCAGATAAAGCAGGACAACGCCAAGGATGAAGGCAATCTGGATCAGGAGAGGGGCCTCAAGCCTCACCGAGAGCCAGAATATGCCGACCTCAACGAGCGCAACGATACCGATCAATAGGTAGAACGTGTTTCGTTTCATGGTGCAGCCGCTGTATGTGATCTTCAACATTTTGTTATTAATGAGTTACGCCGGCCGGTCTTCTCAAAAAAGGTTCTTTGTGTGGGGGTTTAGTGATCTTCGCCTCACCGGTGCGCGAAGTAGGCGTTCACCCTGCCGGCCTTAACCGAGTCGATCCGGGCAAACCCGACCCTCTCGAACTGGACGACTCTCCCCACCTCGTTGGCGACAGAAGGCTCGCAGAACCCTTCCAGATCCCCCTCCTGCCGCAGGAGGGTGCAGGGCAGGTTTGCGTCAACCGGGACCCACTGGATGATCGGAGCCTTTGCCTTCCGGGCCTCATCGAGCGAGTCACCGGCGTAGGATACCCTCAGTTTCTCCCCTTCCCGCTCGATCCTGACGTTATAGAGGTCTTTTAGTCTGACCATGCATTGCCCCTCGAGATCCCTCCGCGGCAGGAGCACCCTGCCATCGGCGATAAGGGTGCGCACGCCCCTTCCGGGGTCGCCCGGGTGCAGGAGCGCGTGCGCCTCTCGGCGTGGCGCACCCTCGATGCTGACCTCAACAGGATCGGGCACAAAGAAGTAGCGGTTCGCCTTCGGGTCGACGATCTCCCTGTTCCGGGCATACAGGTTCTCCCAGGAGAACGATATATCGGTCTCCCCCATCCCGATATCGATCATGGCGTTCCTGACGGCTTCAGACTCGATCCCCCGGCGCGCGATCGCCCGCAGTGTCCCGAGATGTATATCGTCCCAGCCGGTGTATGTCCCGTTCCGGATCCCCTCGCGCATTGCGGATGTCGAGAGGACGACACCCGAGATACTCATCCGGCCATAGTGGTAGTACATCGGCGGTCTCCACCCGAAGTAACCGAAGATGTAGTGCTGTCGCTGGGTGTTTGCTATATGGTCTTTCCCGCGGATCACGTGGGTTATCCCGAGGAGGTGGTCATCCACCGCGACAGAGAAGTTCATCAGCGGAAATACCGTTGCTTCCACTCTCGGGTGGATGGGAGAGTTCACAATCCGCATCGCTGAGTAGTCCCGCATCGCCGGGTCAGGGTGGCTGAGATCGGTCTTCACCCGGACGGTTGCACCACCCTCGTAGAACTCTCCATCAAGCATCTTCTGCCAGAGCTCCAGGTTCTCCTCAATCCCCCGGTCACGGCAGGGACATTCCCTCTCCTGGAGTTTGAGTTCGCGGAAACGTTCGGGCTCGCAGGTGCAGACATAGGCGCCACCGATCTCGATAAGTTTCCTGCACCAATCGTAGTATATATCGAGCCGATCGCTCTGGTAGACGATATCGGTGATCCCGAGCCCCAGCCACTCAACGTCCTCAAGCACCATCTCGTATGCCGCGGGATCGACCCTCCTCGGGTCTGTATCCTCGACACGCAGGATGTATCGTCCCCCATACCGCCTGAGGTAGTAGTCGTTTAAGATGGATGCGCGGGCATGTCCAAGGTGCAGCGGCCCGCTCGGGTTCGGCGCAAACCGCATCACCACCCCGTTCTCCGCAGCCTCGAGCGGCTGGAGTTCGTGGGTGTGTTCATGCTCCTCACCGAGTTCGGCCAGGAGTTCAGGCGCGAGTTCTTCAAGCTTCGTCCTGCGTTCCGATGCACTCATCCCTGTCACCTCTGCAACCACTTTTGAGGCGATCTGCCCTATATCCCGCGCATTGCCCCGGAACTCCGGGTGCCTCCCGAGCAACGCCCCGATCACCGTCCCGGTCTTTGGGGGGCTCTCGTGCTTCACCGCGTTCTGCAGCGCGTAGATAAAGAGCAGGTGCTCAATATCGGCCTCCGTCATGGTATCAGTTACCCCTGTTAACAAAGAAATCGGCGATTTCGCCGAGCAACCGTCTCTCTTCCGAGTCCGGGATGACCGAGAGCGCCTGTTTTGCGACCCCCGCCCGCTCCAGGGCTACCGCCCGGACCTCCTCGATGACACCTGCATCCTGGAGGAGGGCGATCACGTCCTCAATCTCAGCGCTTGATAGCGGCCTCCGGTATGGGGCAAGGTCGATCCCCTTCTCGCGCGCCCGGATGGCGATCAGGGTCTGCTTTCCCTCCCTGATGTCCGATGCCCGGTCTTTTCCGCTCGTCTCCGTGTTTGCAAGGAGATCGATCAGGTCGTCCTGGATCTGGAATGCGATACCGCTGTTTATACCGAATTGGTAGAGTGCATCGGTCTGAACCGGGGTTGCACCCGCAAGGAGCCCTCCGATTGCAGCGGCCGCTCCATAAAGGGCGCCGGTCTTCTTACTGACCATTTCCAGGTACTCGAGTTCAGAGACATCCTCCCGCCTCTCAAACTCCATATCCATGCTCTGCCCCTCGCAGATCTCAGCACAGGTCCTGGCAAGCATCTTCACCGCCCGGATCTTGGCGGCATCCGCACCCTCCGCAAGACAGATGAACTCGAAGGCCTTTGCGTAGAGCACATCCCCCGCAAGGATCGCCGTCGGTTCGTCCCAGAGGGTATGCACCGTCCGAACACCGCGGCGGGCGGTATCACCGTCCATGATGTCGTCATGGATGAGGGTGAAGTTGTGGGTCAGTTCGAGTGAGAGCGCCGCCAGGATCAGGTCATCCGACGACCCCCTCCTGATGGCGTCCGCAGCGAGCAGGGTGACCGCCGGACGAAGCCGTTTTCCGCCTGCGAGCAGCAGGTGGGCACTCGCCTGGAAGAGGTCGCCATGGACGTTCCCGAAGTAGCGGTGGAGCATCCGGTCGATCCGATCGGCGTTCATCTCCAGGTATTCTTCAAGTTTCATCATCTGCATTCTCCTACTTTATAAGGAAATTCTGCCCGTTCCGGAGGACGTGGAGGTCGTTTCCAAGCGTGTAGCCGACCTCCTCCGCGAAACTTGCATACTCGCCGGTCATGTCTATATCGCCGTGTGACGGGATGATGTGCTGGGGGTTGAGGAGGTGGAGGAACTCGTAGTGATCCTCGCGGTAAGCGTGGCCCGAGACGTGGAGTTCGTCAAAGATCCGCACCCCCGCCATCCCGGCGCGGGCCTCGATCAGGTAGCGCTGGCCCCGGTTCATGGGGTTCGGGATCACCTTCGCCGAGAAGAGGATCTTGTCCCCCTTCTCCAGATTAAACGGGGTATCGCCCATAACCATCCTTGTCAGGATGGCGCCTGTCTCACCCTGGTGACCGGTGACGATCGGGACGAACTTATCCTTTCCGGTCTTCATGATCCGTCGAAGCGTCCTGTCGACCGTCCGCCGGTTGCCGAATATCGAGAGGGATTCGGGGAACCCGACCAGTTTTAACTGTTCGGCCGCCGTGGCATAGCGTTCCATCGAACGCCCGAGGAGAACCGGTTTCCTGCCGATCTCGTGGGCACACTCGGCGATGGTCTTGATACGGGAGATGTGCGAGGAGAAGGTCGAAACGATGAGCGCGCTCTTGTCGTCCTCGTAACTCGTGATCGTGTCCCGTACGAGGTCTCTTGCGATCTTTTCGCTCGGGCAGCGTCCCTTATCGGCGATGTTGACGCTCTCAGTGATGAGGGCGAGAACTCCCTCCTTCCCGATCTGCCGTAGCCTTGCAAAGTCTGGCGGCTCCCCCAGCACCGGTGTCCGGTCCAGTTTGAAATCGTTTGCGTAGATGATCGCGCCCTGCGGCGTATGCAGGACGGGGATGACCGTATCGATGATCGAGTGCTGGCTTCGCACGAACTCGAGCGTCAGATGCGGGGAGATAGTGTAGCGTTGCCCGGCTTTCAGGGCGAATAGTTTGTTGTTCACGCCGAACTTCTGTTCCCCGGCGATCTGTTGCCTTATGAGTTCCGTCGTATAGGGCGTGCTGATTATCGGGGCGTTGTAGCGGTGTGCCAGTTTTGGTACCGCACCGATGTGGTCCAGGTGCCCGTGCGAACAGACGATCGCCTTTACGCTCCCTTCGACCGTGTTCATGACTGTGTCATCGGGGATGGCCTTCATCTCGATGAGGTCCAGGGAATGCATATTCTCGATATCAGCATCCTCGTGGATCATCACCTGGTCGAGGCGCAGCCCCATATCAAAGATGACAATCTCTTTTCCGCAGCGGACGGCGGTCATATTCCTGCCGACTTCGTTAAACCCGCCAACTGCTATGATCTCAATATCCATGTAGCCTCCTTATAGGGTTCTTTCGTTTTGTCGCTTGATTCAATCATCTGCCTGGTCAGGCCGGTAATATACGTTCTGGTTTGCCGGAGATCCGCTATAGTTCGGGAGCCAGTCAGGAACATCGCCACGCGAAGGTGGCGGTGTATCCCCTCGATGGTTGCAGAGAGGGCTTCTTCGCTCTCCATGGCCGGTTTCAGGAGGGGCAGTGCCATACCTCCGAGGTCCGCCCCGAGAGCAAGGGCTTTCGCAATATCGATCCCCGAACGTAAACCTCCCGTCGCTATGATCGGGCCTCCTGTCGTCCGCACCTCACAGAGGCTTACCACCGTTGGTATACCCCAGGAGACGAACGCCTCCCCGAGTTCGGCGAGTTCGGGGGCGGTTGCCCGAAGGCGTTCGATCTTTGCCCATGACGTACCTCCATACCCGCCGATATCGATCGCGCTTGCTCCGGCCCCAAAGATCTTCCTTGCCGTTCCTGCCGATATGCCGGAACCCGTCTCCTTCACGATGACCGGGCGTGGAAACTCTTCGCAGAGGTTTCGCAACGCCTCCAGGCATCCAACCGCGCTGTGATCGCCTTCTGGCTGGATGGCTTCCTGGAGCAGGTTGACGTGGATCGCGATCGCCTGCGCATCGATCATCTCAACTGCTCTTTCCGCCCACTCGATGCCGTGGTCGCGCAGCTGAATGATCCCGAGGTTTGCACAGAGGAACGCGTGGGGCGCTTCCTCCCGCACGACTGTGAAACTCCCTTCCAGTTCCGGGTTTTCCAGTGCCGCTCGCTGAGAACCGACACCCATACCCAGGTTATACCGTTCGGCGGCACGTGCCAGCCGTCGGTTCACCTCCAGGGTGTCAGGGTGTCCTCCGGTCATCGCTGCAATGAAGAGGGGGGAGTCGACTGTTGCGTCGAGAAACCGTGTTTTTAGCTCGATCGCATCCATGTCGCACTCGGGGATGGCGTTATGAACCAGCCGCACATCCTCGAAACCCGCATCGCCAGCCTCGACGGGCTTCTCATAGCATATCTCCAGGTGGTCGCGTTTCCGTGAGGATGTTGGGGTATCTCTTCTCATTCTTCACTCCTTCCTGGTTATCGTTGTCCCGCCATGGTCAGCGCCGTCCAGGAACCGGCCGATCTGCGAGACATGGAATATGTGCGAGTCGATACCTGCATCGGCCAGTGTCAGGAGTTCGGCGATCTTGCCCCGCATCCCCCCGGTCACATCGACCTTTGCCGAGCCGCCTATATCAAGCGACCCCAGGGCCTCCCGGTCTATGCGGGGGAGAACTGATCCATCGCTGAGCACGCCGGCAACATCGGTTGCAAGCCCAACGCGTCTGCACCCGAGGGCGATGGCGAGTCTTGCCACCATCTGGTCTCCGGATACGATGCACGAACCACGCCTGCTGTCCATCACCACGTCGCCGTGCAGCACGGGCACAATACCGTGATCTGTCATGCCGGCGATGTGGCGGGTCTCAAACGAGACAAGACGACCGTCCTCTGCAAGTGCCAGACAGAGGGGGTGGATGCCGATCGCCTCGATCCCCGCTTCCCGCAGGGCGTCGACAACCGCGGCGTTCAACCGCGAGACCGCAGCGTGTGTGTGGTAGACCCCGGCCAGGTTATCCCGGTTGAGGCCCTCATCGATCCGGTAGCGCCGGGCCTCCGGGTGGCCGCATGAGCCCGCACCGTGGACCAGGACAAGCGCAACCTCCCGGTGTGCAGCGAGCACTCCCACAATCTCGCGCAACCTGGCGTGATCGATGGTGCAACCCCCGGACTTATCGGTGATAACGCTCCCGCCAAGTTTCAGTACCACTCTCTCAGTCATGCTTCTCTTTTCTCGCACCGTCGGTGTCTATCGTTGTGATGATAGCCCTTCCCTCGCAGGCCTCGATCGCTCCGGCAACCCGGTTCTTTGCACGCCTGGGGCAGAGGGCGACGATCGACCCACCGCCGCCTGCTCCGGTGATCTTTGCGCCGTAGGCACCACTTGCCCTTGCCGCCAGGACAAGTCGGCTGCTCGCCGGGTGTCCCACACCGAGCGCCTCCAGGAGTGCATGGTTCATATCCATGTACTGCCCGAGTTCCTTCGGGTTGCTCATCTCGTGGATGGCGGCAAGCGTCAGCTCCCCGATTGCGTCCAGTATCGGGTTTGCGATTGTGGGATGGTGCTGCCTCAGGTTCGCAACCTGCTCCACCATCTTTGCGGTGCTGTGGGGCACCATGGTGTTTCCCACAACAAGGTGGAGGTTCTCCGGGGGCAGTCTACGCTTGGAACCCCCGGTGATCAGGACCATCCCTCCGTTTGCCGAGACATAAGTGTCGGTTGGGCTTGCCCGGCCCTTCTGCACCCTCTTCTCGATGGCAAACGCGGTCTCGGCTATATACTCACGTGGGTGTCCGAGGTCGAACTCGTCGTTGATGGCAGAGAGCGTCGCCACCGTCACAGCGGCCGATGACCCCAGCCCTGACGAACTCTGGAGTTGTGAGCGGACATAGACGCTGCCCTGGACGCCCATCACCCTGAAACACTCGTTGATGTATGGCGACTTTGGCCGCGTCGGGTTCCGGGACCTCCTCACCGTGACGAAGACACGGGGTTTGATCGCCATGGCGATCCCCGGCTTCCCGTAGACCACCGCATGCTCGCCGAACAGGAAGACCTTGCCCGGCGCGCTCCAGGTTGCCAAATTACACCACCGCTATCGCTGCATACCCCACTACCTGATTGTAATCCTCCGTTACATCGCCGCTGGTCGTATACCGAAGAAGCAACCCCTTGCTTCCACCGAGATGCCTGCAGACGGTGCACATCGTCGCGATCGGGCCGTAGCCACATATGGTTGCCCCGGTCGCCACGATCCGCCGGTAGAACTCCGGTATATCAAGGGTTTTGAGCGCCTCGATCACATGGAGGTCCTGGTGCCTTGCCACCGTCTCCGGGACGTAATGAGAGAAGTCGCTTGAAGCAACGATCCGCACCTCCCGTCCGGTGTAGCCGATCGCGTCGAGCAGGTGCTCTGCGAGACTCATCGCAGCCTCGTAACTCTGGTCTCCCATGAGTATGGGCGCGATCCTTGCTCTCGGGAACCGGTACTTGATGAATGGCATCTGCACCTCAAGGGAATGCTCGCCACGGTGCGAGACCTCATCTATCCCGAGATCAAGTGCGTCGATAAACTCTGTATCGACATTGATGACCCCGAGAGGCGTCTCCCAGGGTATGGCAGAGGCACAGGTCATGTATCCACGATGACTAGGGCCTATAACGACGAATGTACCGTCAAAATCAGGTTGTATGGTAGAGAAAGCACAGGCCGCGGTCTCCCCTGAGTATATGTAACCTGCGTGGGGGGAGACTATACCATGGGCTGAGATATCTGGATTTTTGTTCCTGAAGAATACCTCCAGCAGCTGGTCCAGGTGCCTCGGCTCAGCAGGATAGAACATCCCCGCTACACTGCATCGGCGCATATCTATCAAGGGTGAGGTCTTGTGCTTTGATCTTATAACTCTGTCTCAAAGTCCTCGGGAGTGAGCGATGTGGTCACGCCGCGCAGGTGAAGCATCTCCTTTGTCAGGAGGTAGTATACCAGCGATAAAGCCTTTCTACCCTTGTTGTTCGTCGGGATGGCCAGATCGACGTATTTTGTCATGTTGTTGGTATCGCAGAGCGCGACAACGGGGATTCCTGTCTGGACGGCTTCATTAACTGCCTGGGCATCGCTGATCGGGTCGGTCACCACAACCACGTCGGGCTCGATGTACTTGTTCAGGCGCTGGTTGGTCAGCATCCCCGGGATAAACCGGCCGACGACCGCCATACCGCCGATGGCGTCGGCAAACAGTTTTGCGGGGTACTGCCCGTACTGCCTGGAGGTGACGACCAGGATCTTTGATGGGTCATACCGCGAAAGAAACTTCGCAGCAGTCTTGATCCGATCATCGGTTGCCTGGATGTCCAGGATGTAGAGTCCATCCCCGCGGACACGGTAGATGAACTTCATCATGTCTTTGCTCTTCTGCTGGGTGCCGATGTGCACGCCTGCCGCCAGATACTCTTCGACGGGCACCAGTGGTTCTTTAAGTTCGATCTCAAGTTCGTTTCCGGTCACGTTAGATCAGCTCCTCTATTCGAATCAGTTCATTCAGTTTGGCTATCCGTTCTCCGCCGACCACACCGGCTTTGAGGAATATACAGCCGAACGCTGTTCCCAGGTGCGCAATGGTCGCGTCGGTTGTCTCCCCGGAACGGTGGCTCATGACGGTCTCCATGCCGTTCTCATCAGCGAGGCGTATCGCCTCAAATGTCTCGGTGAGCGTTCCGATCTGGTTTGGTTTGATCAAAACGCAGTTTGCCGCGCCCGTCTCGGTTCCCTGTAAGATCCGCTCGACGTTGGTCACGAAGAGGTCGTCACCGCAGATCAGGCACCGGTCGCCGACCTGATCGGTCAGGTCCGCAAAGGCCTCGAAGTCCTCCTCAAAGAACGGGTCCTCGACGTAGACGAGGTTGTAGCGGTCGACGAGATCCGCCACGTATGCGATCTGGGCATCACGGTTCCGCACAGCATCCCTGTAGCGGTAGTACTCACCGTCCCAGAGTTCGCTTGCTGCCATGTCGATCCCGATACGGATCTCTACGTTCATCTCATCCGAGACGGTTCCGATCGCCTCTTCCAGGATCTCAAACGCCTCCGAATCGGTTATCGCCGGTGCCCAGGCCCCTTCATCCCCTTTCCCGGAGAGTTTACCCTGCGCCTCCAGGATCTTCTTCACGTTCTTATGAACGGCGGCATTCAGAAAGACCGCCTCCGTCGCCCCGGAAGCGCCTGTGGCGACCACCAGGAACTCCTGGATGGACGTCGCGTTCGCCGCATGAGCACCTCCGCCGATGATGTTGCCTAACGGTAGCGGCGTCTCGGAAGCAAAGGCACCCCCGAGGTAGCGGAAGAGTTCCTGGTCGAGTGACGATGCCGCGGCCTTTGCGCACGCAAGTGAGAGCGCGACGGCGACGTTTGCGCCAATCGAGCTGAAATCTGGCGTACCATCGATCTCCCGGAGCAGTGCATCAAACGTGATCTGGTCACATGCATCCTCACCTATGAGCGATGGAATCAGGGTTTCACGCGCGTTCTCGATTGCTTCGCGCGGTGGCCGCACCTTTGCCTCGTAGGTTCCGGTGCTGGCACCACCTGGTGCTGCAGCCCTCCCGAAACCGCAGGATGTGTATATATCAGCCTCAACAGTCTCGTTACCGCGGCTGTCCAGGATAGTCCTCAGGGTAATCTCTTCGATGGTCGTCATCAGATCACAACTTTCTCTTCACTGTTATAGGGATCACGTCCCGCTCAAACTCTTCAAGTGCGATCTCAAGCGGTTCGGTCTTTCTGGTCTTTACCAGAACGGGTGCACCCATTGAGATCTGAAGAGCACGAGCCCCAATAATTCGAGCCCGTTCATACCGGGTATACGATTCCATCGTGCCGCCTCAAAATCATTAATCACAAAATGGGGTCGCTGAGATTTGAACTCAGGTCACAGCATCCCGAACGCCGTAGGATGGCCAGGCTACCCCACGACCCCTCATTGATACGGGTTCAGGTCCTCCACCACTTCTTTGTGCGTCAGCAGCATCCGCCTGCAACAGTAACGTTCCAGGCCGAGATCGTCGAGGATCTCTTTTGGATCCTCGCCCGCATCTCTCCGCTCTTTGAACTCTTTCCAGGCTGTGGAGATGACCTTACCGCATGTAAAACATCGTACGGGTATCATACTTGTTGCCCAGTATTCCTTATATCTCTTTTCCTCAGCGATAAGACTTCTGGAATTTCGCCCGTGCGCCACGGCCCTGCGGTTTCTTGGTTTCTTTCTGCCGCGAGTCGTTCACGAGGAGTGTCCGGTCATACGAGAGGAACGCATCCTTTATCTGCGGGTCGTTATGCCACTCCAGAATACCGCGCGCGAGCGCTGTCCGAATGGCTTCGGCCTGCCCCATTCTGCCACCGCCGGAGACCTCGATTGCGACATCGACACCGTCGAGTGCGTTTGGAACCAGCAGGAGTGGTTCAGCGATCTTCATCCTGATCACCTCGGTCCCGTAGATCTCCAGGGGCACAGAGTTGATCCGGACACGGCCGTTGCCGGGCTTCAGGGTTGCCCTGGCGATTGCCTTCTTCCTCTTACCGCTTGAATTGACGATCTTTACCATCCAATCACCATGTTTTAGTATTTCGCTCCGAGTGTGGTGCTTATTGTCCCGATCGTTACGTATCTCGGGATGCTCAGCCGGTCGATATGCGCCGACTCAAGCGTCTCCATATCCATGCCGGCAAACTCCGCCGGAACCCCGACGTAGACCCTGACCCGCTTGAGTGCGGCTGCGCCACGCTCACGCTTGTAGGGGAGCATCCCGCGGATGGTGCGCTTGACGATCTGGTCTGGCCTGCGCGGGAAGAACGGCCCACCCTCGCGGGATCCACGTTCGCGTTTCATTTTGTAGTTTGCGAGCACGTGGGCCTTGCTCCCCGAGACGATTGCCTTCTCTGCGTTCACGATGGCGATCTCCTCGCCGGCAAGCGCACGCTGTGCGACGATGCTGGCCATCCGTCCGAGCAGTAATCCATCTGCGTCGATAACCTGAACCATATTCTGCTTCACCTGAGGATCCGTACCCTGCTCCCTTTCGGGTTGTCCCGAACGAGGTCTTCAATGGTCATGCACGTACCCCTGGCGCTGGTGATCTTGCTCACCGCTGTCTCGGAGAAGTCAAGTGCGGCGATCTTCACCGGCAGGTTGAGCGCACCGCTGCCGAGCACTTTGCCGGGCACGAGGATTATCTCATCTTCGTTTGCGTAGCGGTTGATCTTGCTGAGGTTTACCTCAGCGTAGTTCTTCCGGGGTGCATCCAGCCTCTTTGCAATCTCGCGCCAGATGTTCGCCTCATTTGCACGCGACGCCTCTTTCAGCATCGCTATGAGAGCGGTCAGCCGGGGGTTTGATTTGTTTGCGGTTGTCTTGGTCATTCTGTCCCCTCTCCCCTTATCTCGTTCATCACGTCTACCAGGTCATCTGATTGTTTCTGGATATATTGTAGCGCTCTCTCGATGATCTCACGGACCGGCATCGAACCGTCGCTTTCAACCACAAAGACGAATCTCTCCGGGTCGGTGCTGATATGGATGGCAGGTTCGTCACCGATCCCGCCTGCAAGGCACGCCCGCTCACAGAGCCTGCAGAGCGAACATGACTCCAGCCGCCCGTTGACGACCCGGATGCGTCCCTCTGATGCTTCAAGCACGTTGCGGGGACACTCGTTGAGGCACATGCCGCAACCGTCGCACCGTTCGTCGACCGTTATTACCGGATAGTTCTTGTAGCCGCAGGCGGTCGTTGCCTGCCACTTGGCGTGTTCCTTTCCGGTCCCGAGGATGGCCCGGGCTTCGAGCACGACCTTCTGGCCCTCTGCAAGTTCGATGATCGGGATATTTTCTTCGACCGGTGCGGTATCCGGGTCCTGCGGGATCAGGTCGCTTGAGTATACGGTCTTTGGTCCCTCGGCAGAGAGCGTGTATGCAGCTGTGCAGAACTGACAGCCTGTACCTTCGCAGGTGCACTCGCTGCGCAGCCTGTATTGGTCAGGGTCTGTCCGCAGGGGGATGAGCCCGAGGCGGTGTGCCAGCATCTCGTCGAAGAGGACACTTGTGTTGTCGTATACGCGGACATCCTCGATTGCAAGCGTCGGCACTTCGCTCATCATCGCCCGCCGGAGCATGTTGGCAAACGACGTGGAAACGCCGCTCAGAGTAAACTTTGCGACTCTCTCGTCCAGTCGAGAAAACGCTATCTCCATTACACTCTCCTTCCTCTCCGGCCGCCTTTGCTGCGGATGCTGTCGTGCGGCACGGGTGTGACGTCCTCGATGCGGCCGA
>Ga0116194_1000722_pt1 | contig 24986 bp, 24 predicted proteins | sample AD_SCU001_MetaG_FD_89887 | JGI IMG/M metagenome (GOLD analysis project Ga0116194, IMG submission 89887) | Active sludge microbial communities of municipal wastewater-treating anaerobic digesters from China - AD_SCU001_MetaG | ecosystem: Engineered > Bioreactor > Anaerobic > Digestate | place...
CGTGAGCGGTTCCGTTCCGGGGTAGAGCGGCGCTGCCCGGTTCAGGGGGTACGAGATCGGGATGAGCATATACTCCCCCGTAGGTACTCCCGGAGTTCATGAAGGTTCTCTACGATCCCCTCCACCCCCGGCCGGCCGACGAACCGGTTCGGGTCGCCGGGCGGGATCCTCGCAACGAACCGAACGCCGGTCTCGTATGCCGCCTGCCAGTCGTTCGGAGCATCGCCGACGAAGAGGGCTTCCTCCGGTGATGCGCCGGTCTCTTCAAGGATCTCCCTGATGCACTCGGCCTTCGTCTTCGGCGACCCGTAGATCCGGACGAAGTACTTCGTAAGATCCCGGCGGCGGACGATCTCCTGCATCTCGCCCTCCGGGGTCGCGGAGACGATGTAAAGCGGGATTCGCCGGGAGCAGTCCCGGAGGAGTTCTTCTGCGCCGCGGACGTACGGGACGGTAAGCATGCCGTCAAAGATCAGGTCGACGTACTCGCTCGCGAGCCGCTCCTCCTGCCCCGGGGTGAGGGGTTCATGGAGGATGTTCGCGTAGATGTAGCGGAACTTGTCGTACCGGGACATCCCGCCGTTTTCAAGGTGGAAGGCGATGATCTCTTCAAGGTGCTCTGGGGCGAAGGAGAAGATCTTTTTGAACGCTGCGGTCTTTAAGGGGAGGGATTCAACGACGACGCCGTCGAAGTCGAGGATGAGGATCTTAAGGGCATTATGTAACGGGGAGTTGTTCTCAGTCATGGTACAGATGTGACGTAACACTTCCGTCGATTAAAGTTTTCAGGATGACCTCATCCCGAAACATGAAGCCCACAAGACAATCATTTGAATCTACGACATCCCAAAACGCCCATTATTGGCCTCCCAGAAGACACCCCAATATCCCCAATTACTGAAACCGTATGTTGACCGACGCCAATAGGGTATCAGCCAGCCACTCACTGATATACTGCGCTCAATGAATGCTCATTCCAGAATCCAGAGCCAGATTTTGCTCGCATCACGACTTGAGGAGTGCCGAGATAATCATCAGTCTTTACCAGTGATTCCTAATCAAAAAGATACATCATGGGAAGCTTAGATCGAAAGGAACTCACGTTATGAAGTTCGACAATTAATGGATTATATGTGTGGATTTGTCGGCTTTAATTTCGAAGATATTATCCTCGCTAAGAAGATGTGTGATGTCATCGCACATAGGGGCCCCGATGGAGAGGGTTATTATGCCAACACAAATGTTACGCTCGGACATCGGCGACTGAGCATCATTGACCTCCAGAAAGGAGGTCAACCTATATTCAATGAAGATGGTTCCATCGTTGTGGTGTATAATGGGGAGATTTACAATTTCCAGGATCTCCGTTTAGATCTGGAGAAGCGCGGACACCAGTTTTCTACGGACTCGGATACCGAAGTAATCGTTCATACCTATGAGGAATACGGCTACGAGTGCGTTCAATACTTCAACGGGATGTTTGCCTTTGCCCTGTACGATCAGAACAAAGATCTTCTCTTCCTCGCACGTGACCGTCTCGGCATTAAACCTCTCCACTATACCTGCCTGGACGATGGTCGCATCCTCTTCGGATCGGAGATTAAAGCTCTTCTCCAATACAAGCAGGTAAAGCGGGAGATGGATCCCCAATCCCTGCACTACATCCTGAATCTGCGCTACATTCCCGGCGAACGGACAATGTTCCGGCGCATCAAGCGTCTCCTTCCGGGGCACTCCATGATCGTTAAATCCGGGGAAATGACCATTATCCCGTACTATCAGTTGACATATCGTGCCGAAGATCACTCTGAGGACTATTATATAAAAACGACCCGGAAACTTCTCGAGGAATCCGTCAGGAGGCACCTGATCAGCGATGTTCCCGTTGGGATCATGCTTTCAGGAGGGATCGACAGTAGTTCCATTGTTGCATTGGCGAGCACGATGGTTGATGAACCGATTCAGACATTCTGTATGGGTTTTGGGAATGAGAACGACGAAAATTCCGATGCTCAAAGGATTGCGGATCATTTCGGGACCGATCATCACTCTCTCATAGTATCCGACAACCTGCTCAAAGACTACCCGAAGATGATCTGGTACGCTGACGAACCAAAAAGAAACCTGTATCCATATTATATCTCTGAAGTGGTCTCAAAACACGTTAAGACCGTTTTGGGTGGACTTGGAGGCGATGAGCTCTTTGGGGGCTATGTCTTCAAGTACAACTTCGTAAAAAAGATCGAGTCGATCCGGAATCGGACGATGTATGAGACTCGGAAACAGATGGCAGAGATCGCCGACAGGATGATTCACTATCAGACGAGGTACGGAGATAACGTAGATGATCTGAATCTTGATTATCTCGAAACTATCCGGAACATCCAGAGCAATACAGACCTCTACCTGATCACTCAGACTCTGGACAAGGTATTCACCAATGAGTATCTGGAAAAGATCTACGGCCCTGAGATGTTGAAAAGGAGACTTGATGCCATCCGAGACATATACCTGCCTATCTTCAACGATGAAAAGCCTTTCATCGACCAGTTGCAAATTGCCGATACTCGGATGAAATTGGCTGATGACTTCCTTCTCGTCGACGACAGGATGAATATGGCTCATTCTCTCGAAAGCAGAGTTCCTTTTCTGGATACGCACCTTGTAGACTTTGCCTTTAGAATACCGTCCGAGATGAAGTTGCAAGACCCCAACGGTAAGCACATACTCAAGATGGCTATGAAGGATATCCTCCCGGACTTTGTCCTCAAGAAGGAAAAACAGGGCTTTGCAAGCAGTTCCTATACAATGTATCTCAGAGGAGGGAGGGACCTCGCGCAACAGATATTATCCGACGGTTGTCTTACCAGGGAGAAGTATATCTCACAGGATTATGTCGATTCTGTCCTGCATACACTTCCTAACCCAAGGCTGGACCTGCATTATACAGCATTGTGGAATCTGATGGTCAGTGAACTGTGGTACAGGATATTTATCGAAAGCGAATGCAATACACCAAATATTACAATAGACAGGCTACTCTAGCAAATTCACTCCAAATAGAATTGCAGTTGGGTCCCTATTAAAATTCTCCACAAATGATTACCAACATTTTACCTTTTGATGGGTGGTACAAATAAGTTTATCCTTCACGCTCAGAATACAGTTCAGGGCTCTGTTGAATTCCTTCCAGACAACGACAATCACGACTGTTTGTACCCTGACTTCCCGCTCCGTTAAGTGCATACCGATTACCATAACCCCTCCTTTTCCCAGATGGCCGCTTCAAACCGAAAGATCTATATCACATTATGTGCTTATTTAATAAGCACATGAAACCGATTGTCCGGATCAAGAAGATCAAGGGCAAAGAATACTGGTACGAGGATACCCCCTACTATGACCCCGAGAAGAAACAGATCCGCCACAAATCCCGATATCTCGGGAAGAACATCAACGGCATCCCGGTAAAAGTGCGGACCGAGGGGGCCCCCGGCATTGCCGCCGTACCAACAGAAGCCCATACCCACGGAAACCTTCTCCCGCTTCAGGACATCATCCGGGAACTCCGGATCGACGAGTATCTTGCTGGATTGACCCATGAGCAGGAACAAGAAACGATCCTCGCCCTGGCCTGCAACCGCATCATCCGCCCTCTTGCCCTGCACCAGGTCGCCACCTGGTATGAGGAGAGCTCCCTTGTGCTCACCCACCCCGATCTCCCCCTCAGCAGCCAGAGCATCAGTGAACTCCTCGCCCGACTCGGCACCAGCGGCGTTCCGGAGAAGTTTATGGAATGCCTGCTGCGAAACCTCGGTACCGACTCCACCCTGATCTACGACATCACGAGCCTCTCCAGTTCCTCTCAGTTCATCTCCCTGCTGGAGTACGGGTACAACCGGGACGGTCTGGATCTCCCTCAGGTCAACCTCTCTCTCATTCTGGACACCGTACAGGCCATCCCGGTCATGTATGACCTTTACCCCGGAAGCATCGTGGATGTGGTCACCCTGAAGAATACCCTCCACCGGGTCCGATCACTCGGCGTTAAGGACTATACCCTGGTTCTCGACCGGGGGTTCTTCAGTCAGGGCAATCTCGAAGAGCTGCTCGAAGAAGAGTTGTCGTTTGTCATCCCGGCATCCCTGACCCTCAAGGCGGTGAAGGAGGTGCTTACCGCGGCTCAACGGGATCTGGCGAGCCCTCAGTATCTCCAGAAATACCAGGATGACCCGATCTTCGTCAAACCGATCGCCCTGCAGGTCAGGGGGAGGGAGGTTACCGGATTCTGCTACTATGACCTGCAACGAGAACAGGATGAGCGGAACCTGTTCTATATCCGCCTCCATGACACCAAACAGAAACTTGAGTCGGTGCGGATTCCCCGGTGGCGTAAACCGGAAGAGGTGTTTCGGGAACGGGCTGGACACCTGGCGAACTACTTTACGTGGGAGCGGCAGGACGACCGGTTGCGAATCGAGATCCGGAACAATGCTGTCGCGCAACGGGTCAACCGGATGGGTAAGCAGATCATTCTGGTCCGCGGGTCGCTGGACTGGGAGGAGTGCCTCACGATCTACCGGGAACGGGATGCAGTCGAGAAAGTGTTCCGTGCGATGAAGACCGATCTTCAGGTGATGCCGCTGCAGGTGCGGACGGAGGCCACGCTGAAGGGGTATCTCTTCATCACGTTCATCAGTCTGATCCTTCGGATGCGGTTGCTGAAACGCATGAAGGATGCCGGTCTGTTGAAACACTATACGCTGGAGGGAATGCTGCTGGAATTGGCAAAGATCAAGAGGATCAGGCTGGCAAACGGGGAGGTCATCACGACGGAGATCTCGAAACGGCAGCGGACGATCTTGGAGGCGCTGGGACTATGTGCTTAATTCACTGGGAAGTCAGGGTACCATGCACGCGCAACGGCATCTGGAATAAAGTTCCTGATATCTGGATCCCTCTATGCCCTGTAAAAAATATAGTTACACGCTCTTTAATCTTTAACGCATTTCAAGTAGCCATCCGGGGCGACGGTGATCAACAGTTTATCTTCAATCCCTCTATCAATGATAAACCGATCGTTCTTTTTTAAGAACTCCCAAACAGCAGTTTTTGGATTATTTCCTCTCCCCCATGGTCGGTCGGTCGAATAAATCTCGGGCAAATTTTCCACGATCGTGTCAAAGACCACGCAATAGCTTCCCTTTGTCACGAGCGGAGAATATAACTCAAGTTCCTGCAAAACATGGTCATGAGTGTGCAGAGAATCAAGGGCGACCAACACACGCCTCTTTCCCCGCGCATGTTTATACACCTCTGTGACCACGCCTAAATCTACACTTGAACCCTCAATCATCGTGATCCGCTCAAACATCGGGTGTTTCTCAATCTCCCGGCGATTGTGTTCCCGGATGTCAATATCTATGCCGAGAATCACCCCATCTCCCCCTATCAACTCCAGCATCGAGGCGTAAAATATTAGGGATCCTCCATGCGCAATTCCTGTTTCGATGATGAGATCCGGCTTTATGTTCCAGATGATCTCCTGCATCGCCATGATATCCTGAGGGTACTGAATGATAGGTCGCCCCATCCAGGAGAAGTTGTATGAATATTTTGTACGAATCGTATTATTCATAAACGAGTTCGACGCTTGGCGCAACTCTTCATCATGTGCATAACTCTTAATCCGCTCATCGCATTCGCGCTGAAATGACTCTGGATTCATCTTAGTATCCCCGTTCTCCTAATAGTGTCCCTGAAACTGCTCAGGATGATTGCTGTCCAATACTGTGGACTGAACATAGTCGGATCGTTTTTCTGTCAAAAATTTGTTTTCTAATCTCGTCAGCGTAATTCTCGTTCATGATGACGACCAGACCGTTCTCCGGGAGCTGCTCCGGAGAGATGACCATATGTCCACTCCCAGGAGTAAATCCTCCCTGCTTGTCTGGATTAACATCCACAATACCAGAGATACATTCGGCATCGGGATCGATTAAATTTGCGTACATTACCCCTTTCGCGCCTGCGCCCCACAGGAAAATTGCATCATTCTCGCTTAAATTTTTCAGGATGGAACGACTTTTTCTGATAAAACTCTGCGCATGCTGTGCATATTCTTCGGCCAAATCTGGGATTTCGCTCTTCGGTTTATCCCTGACTCCATTGCAAGCATTTTCCTCCACGGGTTTTGCAACAGACAGCATATACTGCCCCCTGAATGTCTTAATCAGTTCAACAGGTTCAAAACCTGCAATCATCAATGCGGATGAAAGAGATTCAGGTGAGAAGTAGGAACAGTGCTCGTAGCAAAAGTCCCAGAATGAGTTATTTTCAAGAATCCACCTGACATCCGGGGTTTCGAGAAAGACTGTTGAGTGGCTCTGCTTATCAAGTGCATCTCGAATATTCGTCAAAAATGCTATGGGATCGGCAATATGCTCAATTACATGACGGCAGACAACCATATCTGCGCCAAAATCAGTATATCTCCGATCATAATAATCAACGATAAACCGGGCCCTCCCGTTGCAGTCGGATTCTGGACCACAGTAGCTCGGATCGAATCCAACTCCAGTGTTTCCATTCTGCTCATCGGAAAGGAGAAGCTTTAAAAACGTACCATCACCACATCCGACTTCGATGATACGAGAATGTGTTACACCTTTTCTATAGATGAGGCACTCTGAAACTTTTCTCATGTAGTCGTTGAAATAGTCAGAAAAATGCTGGCGGTTATCGTACGCACTTCCATATAATACCGATTTCTCATCAAATGCATCATTGAAGATAAAGTCACAAGATCTACAACAAGATAAGCGCAGATCTCCTCGTGGCACAGAAGTCGCGGATCTTTTATCAGAAAAGATCATATTCTGCACGACAGGTATCTTATTTCGCTCGAGAAACACAAACGTATCCTGCGATCCGCAAACGGGGCAAATTTGACAACTCATTCTTGTACTCCTATTTTTTCCCACCACGAGATTGTTTCCATAACCCCCTTCTCAAGAGAATACCGCTGGCGCCATCGAACTTCCTTTTTCAGGCGGTTGATATCCGCAACGATGAAGGGGGGTTCATTCTCACGTGCCGGGAAGGCACCGAACTGGACATCATCTTCTTTGCCAAGACGGTGAGCAATCTGCATAACTATCTCTTTGATCGAAACCGGCTCTCCGGATCCGATATTGACGTTCCCAGTCACTTCAGAGTCAAGGAGCGCCTCAAACGCGTCTGCAACATCAGCAATATACAGAAAATCACGGACCTGATCCCCGTGTGTGCATCGTGCAGGTTCATCCTTCAAGAGAGACTGAATAACCGAGGGGACAAGTCGCGCTGGATATTCATATGGTCCGTACGGCTGGAATATTCGGCCCCACGCAAATTCAAAACACATTTTATCTGCATATTTTTCACCAATAGACTGAAGATAGTGCTTACACGATCCGTAATACGTAGATGGTGCGATCGGGGTAAGGTCTTCAATACAATAGCCGTACCGCACGTCATACTCAATACAGGTTCCGGCACATACCGCCCTTGCTCCTCCGGATTCAGCAAACTCACGGAGAAGATGCAGGCTGGAGTTAAGCCAGTTAAAATTGTTTATCGACTCAAGATACGATCCTGGTGTGACGTCCCATGCAAGGTGAAGTAAGTATGCAGGTGAAAAAGAACTGAATAAATTCCTAATATCGGTACCATTCAGAAGATCTGCCTTGTGCCATGTCACACTCCTTTCATCAGGAACATTTTCAAGTATCTTTGTTCGATAGACGCCGTGAACATCAAAACCCTTCCTGACAAGCGGCTCCAGAACATGCCTGCCAATAAAACCTGTCGCCCCGGTCACAAGAACTGTTTTCATAGAACATGATCCGGATATTTCCGATCTTTCTCGGATATGATCGTGGCAGGATGCGGCCAGAGGATCCCGATTGTCGGATCATCCCACCGCACCCCTCTTGCACATTCTGGATGGAAGAACTCGGTCATCTGATAATAGACCATACAATCGTCTTCTAGGGTCTGAAACCCATGTGCGCATCCCTTCGGGATATACGCCATTTTAAAGTTACGTTCGGTCAATTCCGTAGCAAACCACCGGCAATAGGTGGGTGAATCTCTCCGCAGATCCACGACCACATCATAGATCGATCCCCTGACACAGGATACAATCTTTGCCTCTTCAAATGGCGGAACCTGATAATGCATTCCACGGATTGTCCCCTTTTTCCTGTTGTAGGAGATATTGCATTGGACGATCTCTGTTTCGAGCCCTTTTTCCCGAAATTCCTCTTTGCAGAATGACCGTGCAAAAAACCCCCGCTCATCCATGTGAGGCTCCGGTTCAACGACGTACACGCCTTGGATCTCTGTCCCTGTAAAGATCATGCATCGATCACCCTGACATCGGGAATGGGGATGATAAATTTCCCTCCCCACTCACGAACAAATGAAAGTTGCTCCATAATCTCGTCTGCGATGTTCCACGGCAAGATAAGAATGTAATCAGGTTTATCAACCCGTATCTGGTCAGGATGCTTTATAGGAATATGCGTTCCCGGCAGAAACAGGTTCTGCTTGTGGGGATTTGCATCAACGGTATAGTCAAGAAAATCGGTCCTGATCCCGCAATAATTCAGGAGCGTGTTTCCTTTGGCAGGTGCACCATAGCCTACAACGGTTTTTCCTTCATTCTTTATGGCGATGAGAGATGCAAGCAACGCTCTCTTGGTTGCCTCAACACGCCTGCTGAACTCCTCATAAGTCGCCGGATCGAGTAATCCCGCACGTTTCTCTTTCTCCAGCACCTCTGCGACGCGGGGGGAAATCTCATGTATCCGATCAGCCTTATGTTTCGCATAGATCCGCAGTGATCCGCCATGCGTGGAGAGTTCATCAACATCGAAGATCTCAAGCTGATGCGCATTAAATAGATAGCTGACAGAATGCAGAGAAAGGTAGGAATAATGCTCCTGGTAAATAGTGTCGAACTGGTTATTTGCTATAAGTTGGAGAAGATGCGGGAACTCCATCGTGATGATCCCCTGGGGTTTTAGGGCGATGCGTAACCCTTCAACAAAATCATTCAGATTCGGGTTATGTGCGAGCACATTATTTCCTATGATGAGATCTGCTCGGCTGTTCTGAGCGGCCGCGCTCTTTGCATAATCTGTGTTAAAAAAGGTGATATCGGTCGGGATACCTTTTGCAATAGCAACCTCTGCTGTACCTGCTGCCGGCTCCACACCTTTGACAGGAATATGCTGTTCTTTGAAATATTGAAGCAGGTAACCGTCATTGCTTGCAATCTCCATCACAAGAGAGTCTTTGCCGTAACCGAACCGCCCGATCATCATCGTGACATAGGCTTTGCAGTGAGCCAGCCAGCTTGAAGAGTACGAAGAAAAGTACGCGTAGCTGGATGAAAAGATCCGGTCGGGCGCTTCAAACACATCCAGTTGAACCAGCGAACAGCGTGGACAGTAATAGCACTCAAGGGGATAGTACGGTTCCATCACATGAATATCTTCATCTGAGAGATACCTGTTTGACAGGGGAGAATTACCCAGATTCAGGAACGGCCCGGGTAATGGTGAACCACAGGAACGACAAGATTTCATTCTTCACATCCTCTTTTGGAGGCCCATATATTCATTAATATGGGCACACCGCTGGTCGAAGACCATTTCGGGGGTTAATTTTTCGATTGTATATTCATCCAAGGTTAAACGAATCATAGTATCGACGTCCAGAACCGGATGCCAGTTAAGTTGATGGATCGCCTTGGATATATCTAGACTGAGGAGCCCGGCCTCATGGGGAGTATCACGTTTCAGTATCTCTATCATCCCGTCTCTGCTATGTTCGATAAATTTCCGTATCAACTCTTCAACTGTCAGATTGTTCCGGTATAATGGTCCAAAGTTCCACGCACCACTGAATGAATGCCCTTTCTGGATCATTGCCGCACCTAACAGGAGATACCCATAAAGAGGCTCAAGGACATGTTGCCAGGGTCTGACCGCCTGGGGGTTCCTGAGGCAAATAGGTTTCTTTGCTTCAAGTGAACGGATGAAATCCGGAACAATCCGATTTTCCGACCAGTCTCCTCCACCAATCACGTTGCCAGCACGTACGGAAGCAATTGTGGGAGTATTGTCTGTTGAAAAAAATGACCTGATATATGACGATATGACAATCTCTGCGGCGCCTTTTGAAGCGCTATACGGATCATGCCCGCCGACAGGATCAGTTTCCCGGTACCCATAGATCCACTCTCGGTTCTCATAACATTTGTCACTGGTTACCATCACGCCTGCCTGAACGGATGGTGTCCGGCGAATGGCCTCAAGAATATTGGCAGTACCCTGCGTATTGATCTCAAACGTTTCACGAGGTGTGATGTACGATTCAGGCACCAACGGTTGGGCCGCAAGGTGGAACACCATCTCAGGCTCTGTCGCGGAAAAAATCTCCTGAATTCTATCGTACCGACGAATATCACAGGAATAATGAGTTATGATAGACTCCAGTCCGCAGACAACGTAATTGTCGCGGGGTGTCTTTGGGGCCAGCCCTATACCCGTGACCGCGGCTCCAAGACTGTGAAGCCAGATTGCAAGCCACGATCCTTTAAATCCGGTGTCCCCGATGATGATAATCCGTTTATCAGCATAGACTTCTGAAAGAGCCATGCGTCTGCTCACCAGATTTTCCAGAATGCTTCACCGGTATCCCACAACCGATTCAGGTATTCCATATCACGGATGGTATCCATGCATGCCCATCGTCCGGGATGTTTGTATACCATCAACTCCCCTGCCGTCGCAAGCTCCTCAAGGGGGCCTGCTTCCAGATCGCATGCCCCATCTGGAGTCAAACGGTTAAAGAAAGCGCGGTTAAACACATAAAAACCCCCGCTAATATAATGGTTGGATGTTGAGGGTTTTTCCCTGAAATGCTTTACCTGGTTACCTTCAATATGCAGTTCACCGAACTGGGATGCTGGAGATACTCCGGTAACTGTTGCCATCTTACCGTGCGACCGGTGGAATGCAAGAACTTGATCGAGGTCGATATCTGCAACCCCGTCCCCATAGGTCACCATGACCTCGTTGCCAACAAGATATTTTTCAACGCGCTTTAATCGGCCGCCTTTTAAAGTGTTCTCACCCGTATCAACAAGGGTAATTGACCAATTTTCAGTTTCGTTCGAATCGCAGGGCAGATATGATACAGAATGGTGATTCCCGAGTTTAATACAGACATCCTGACTCATCAAGTGATAATGATAAAAATACTCTTTGATCAGGTTCCCCTTGTACCCGAGCGGCAGGATAAAGTCTGTATGCCCATATCGAGCAAAGATCTTCATGATGTGCCAGAGAATTGGTTTACCTCCGATCGGGACCATAGGTTTTGGGCGATATTCAGTCTCTTCGCGCAACCGGGTTCCAAGACCCCCGCAGAGAATAATGACCTGCATTGTATAACGTCCTTGCTTTCAGTTGCTAATGACTCCTTAAACCATTTGAATTCTGCTTAGAGTATTTCAGGATTTATCATCGTAAAAATTATTTTGTTCAAAGATATGAACCCGAAATAGATGCACACCTCCTACCACAAACCCAAAATAAAGTAACTCTAAGTTTAACAAACGTGCAGGATTTTTACTCTAACGTACATCTCATATTTTCCTTAATAATGATTACTCTCTACAACAATATCTAATATCTAGGCCCACAGGTATAAATGTGTTATGAATATTTATTAGTGTTATGGTGCTGTATATGCCCAACTCTTCGTCCTGAGAGCAAGGGCAGTATACGTTCCTCAGATTCTCCATACTTTAAGACGACTTGACACCCATATCCGACGCTCACGATAGGTATAGTGAGTAATATTAAGGTGATCCTAAAATTATAAGTCTAATCAAATAAAATTTGATATTATAGCATTGCGGGAAATTGACGATGATATCTAGGAGGTTGTTCAGAAATACCTCCCGCCAACGAAGCTGCACATTGGCCGCAGGCTGTTCAACGGCATCCTGTACTGTCTCACGATCGGATGCACTTGGCTCGATGTTCCAACGAAATACGGCACCAAATCGATGGTTCATCGGTACCGCCTCGTACTATGGGAGAAAGGAGCGTACCAGGCGTTCTTCCTCGATCTTCTTCGGTCAGGGTACGAGATCAAAAAAGCGATCTCAAGCACAGTTCTACTGATATTAAAGTTATTCCCGCTAAAAAAAGTGATCGACCAGCTATGATGGCTATAGAATGGTAAACGGGAACAAGTTGAGTGCTCTAATCGATAAAAATGATCTCCCGCTAGTCTGCACTGTTTCCCCGGAAAATGTCCATGATTCCCGGCCCTACGAACCAACTTTCGAGGCGTTTGTGATCCCGATGTGCAAGAGCGTCCTGCAATCATCTCTGCGGATGTAGCCTACGATGTCCGGGAAATTCGTCAGTACAACTGGAAACGAAGGATCAAGAGCCATATCCTGCAGAATAAGAAGTACATCCCAAACGCGGAAGACCAGTCTGGTTCGATCGGGAACTCTATAAGGGGCGCAATGCAGTAGAGCGATTCTTCAGCTGGATTGAAGTATTTCAGTAGATTGTTCCACGATACGAGCGGTATGGGCGCTCATTCCTGGAACTAATTCATCTGGCATGTATTATTATGATCGCAAGAATATTGTGATGATCTCATAATCGGACAAGAGGCAAGATTCAGGCAAATTACGAAAATGAGAATCACCCTTTTTTACGCAAGATTTTAGCGAATGAACGCTCAAAGGATTTGTAAATAATATATGATGCACGCTTCAACTTCAAAAGATTGTACAGCAAGCATAAACGCAAACGTGCCAGTTTACGAATTCGAACGTTATGATGCTGTGTTATATTATAGTAATGGGCTATATTATGAATTGCTTCAGATAGAAACAATTCATAGCGTCTATTATGCCTATAGATTATATTGTCGGCAATGCAGGTATAATGGTACGTTTGAGCCTCATTCAGCCATTTTTTTGCAGTCGTCCCATCAAATCCTAACTCTAGCGCGTGCTTATACACATTTTCATATGTCGAGAACATTTTAAGTAATTTGTCTTGTTCACTTGAACCAAACAACTGACCATCATGTATTCTGTACACTCCATATGGTTTTTTGACAAGGATGACATCTTTGTACAGAGACATTAAAAGCATCAATTCAACATCAGTTCCGTAATGATTATCATTAAATATATCAAACTTCAATGCTAAGTCCCGGTTAAATATAGTTGTTGTGAACGAGAAGTGTCGGATATTAAAATAATCTAAGAAATATTGTCCGCATTTAAAGTAACCAACCTCTTTTTCAATATTCGGAACACCTAACACTTTCTCTCCATCTGGATATAGAGTATAAAATCCCGTTTGGAGAAACGCAACCTTTTCAGGTCCATAATATTGAATTAGATCAATTGCATCAGTGACAAAAGTCTCTGTATCAAGGAAGTCATCATCCGACACAAAAACAACCCACTCCCCTGACGCATAATCACGCAACGCACTGCTGTGATTAGCTAGGGCACCAATATTGCGGTCATGTCGGACATATTTAATATTTCCCCTTGACAGATATTTCGCAACAGTTTCGGACGTATTGTCGGATGATGCATTATCTGCAATAATTATCTCTAAATTTGGGTAATTCTGGATCAAAGCTCCGTTAATTGCGTTTTCCAAAAAATGCGCCCGGTTATATGTTGTTATTATTATAGTTACTTTTGGCCGGTAGATCTCGTGAATATTGGTCTCCATAAGTAATCCAACAAAACATTACGCTTAGAAGTAGTTAATATCTCCTCTATGTATCTAATCCATAATGCCTGTATTGCTCACTATGGATGATATCCTTTGAAAACAACAGTTTTTCTATAAAATATACGTCGAGGCTGTCCTAAAATTATAAGATCATCCAGATAAAATATAATGTCATGCCCCTCCGGGAAATCGGTGGCGATCTGTGGGATGTTGTTCAGAACTACCTTTATTGAGGAAGGTAATTCTGGATAATCCCTCAGAGATCATCGTCAATCTCCTGGAAAACCATCCTGCTGGGTATTGTCTAAGGTGTCATATAAATGGAGCCATTATATTTTCAGGAATAGCATTAAACCCCTCGAATCGTACGCTCCAGCCCTTCCCTGAAAGAAACCTCGGGTACGATGCCCAGCACATCCTTCATCTTCCGATTATCCACTATGAAATCCATCGCATTTGGATTGGGAGTGTACTCATACTTTGGTTGGATCCTCAATATTTCCCCGATATTACGGGCAATTTCTGCGATACTGACAACCTCGTTGCCGGATATGTTGATTATCTCATGCCCCTCAATTCTAATCGCTTTCTTGATCGCTCTTACGACATCGGATACGTAGGTTGGAGTGATCTTGATCCCAGTTTCGCTGTTCAGAATGACTGGCCTCCCGTCCTTGACAGATTGAATAAGATTAGGGATGAGCATGTTTGCCTGACCTTCGCCGTAGATGAAGAAAAGGCGGAGGATCGAGGTGGAGAAATAGGGAGCATAGGATTGGACGAGGCGTTCGGCAATGTATTTTGAGAGGGGATAGAACCCCTGTGGATTGAGGGGGGAATCTTCCCTCACCGGCCCAGATGTTGCAGCATACACGCCTCCCGTGGAGGCAAATACGAATGACCGAATGCCCGCTTTTCTCCCGTAGTCCAGGAGTTGCAGGGTAGAACAATCGTTCACGTCGAAAATATCGAGTACCTTTTCTGGAAATTCTCTATAATGCCTCGACTGTGCCAGATGGACAATGCTGTCGATCTTTTCCGGAAAAATTGAATAATCAATTTTTTTCGATAGGTCCTGCTGTATCCACTGGATGTTTGGATGTGATGCCCTGCTATCCTCCCTGCGGGAGATACAATACACCTCGTTTTCTTTAGAAAGCGACTGGATTAATTTCGTACCTACAAATCCGTTTGCTCCAGTGACCAGAATCTTCATGTTACTACCTGCTTCAACATGTTCTCGGTTCGATGTCTATGAAGATAAATTTGGGGCCGGCTCTCAACTCTCAAACTGCCTGCCACTGCTTTAGGGTGAAAGTAAGGATCGTGGGTATGAGGAGCCAATTTCTATCATGGGTTGATGGATCTCAACCATGAGAAGGTCATTTTCATGCCATCCTTCAGGCTGGTCGAGGGGGCGCCTCCAAAGAGGCCTACAATGCGGCTCGTATCAGCGACAAAGTTGTCAATCTCCCCTGGCCTTTCGGGGAGATAGTTGATCTTCGGCTCGACCCCAAGAACCTCGCCTGCAGTGAGAACGACGTCTTTAATCGTTGTACCTTTGCCCGTCCCCATGTTTACAACGGTGTTCTTTACGTCGTTTGATATTGACCGGACATAGTAATCGGCGATATCCCCCACATACACGAAATCACGCATCTGGCTTCCTGTTCCAAACACATTGAATGCCTCACCTGCATTCAATTTGTTGTAGACCATCGGGATCAGGGCACCGCTTTCGGGGTACTGCCACGGCCCATAAATGTTAAAGAACCGGAAGATAAGGTAATTCAGGCCATAGAGTTCCTGATACACCCTGAGATAGTGTTCGATTGCGTACTTTGCAACGCCATAGGGTGTCTTGGGTGTGCAGGGATGCTTTTCGTCCACTGGATTGTATCTTACCTCGCCGACGAGAGATGATGCTGACGAGAAGATGATCTTCTTTATACCATGTTCGCGTGAGGCATCCAAGATATTGAGCGTCCCGTCAATATTGATCTGGGCATTAAGTCGTGGCTTCTCAACGGACACATTTAGAGGACTTGCTGCAAGGTGAATTACGACATCGCAGTCATTCACTACCGCCTCGACTTCTTCGTAATTCAGGAGATTGGCTTTAATGAACCGGGTCCCTTCGATTGGTTTTTCCTGAATATCCGATGCAATAATCTCATGTTCCGTCGCTTTCAGAGCCTCAATTACATTCGTCCCTACAAAGCCGGATGCGCCAAAAATCGCGACTTTCATCATATCACCAATACAAGTAGGATACATTCATTTTGTTTTATTAATAACCTTTCGAAAGGCCCCTTAATTTCCTGAAATATTCGCTAATAAAGGAAATTTCCGAGAGTTAGACCTTAATAACTCACATTCACAGCGGACATCTGAACGAGGTCATGGGTCCTGAATACCTTGCCTGAATACCTTATGTACACTTTATGCGCACGTCGGCAATTGTCATCCTTTGCAGGTGCTGAATAGTAAACTAGCATAAATATATGCCCAGAATCCCTTACCATCATCGCCCGAATCTATGAACGGTTTACCAACTCTTATATCTCTATGGGACGAACAATCCTTACTGGTATTACATAGATATGCACATTCTTCACTGCCCCTCCGATGTTGGAGGCAATCCTTGGGGTCTCTCGAGGGCTGAACGTGCTCTGGGACTTCAGAGTGACATGGTTGTCTTTAACCCGCAGTGGTTTGGATACAATAACGACATAAACCTGAATCTGAACGCTTCACCTGTCTTAATTAAGGATTTTAAGAGATTCAGGTTCTATCGATCTGTCCTAGCTAAATACGACGTCTTTCACTTCAACTTCGGGCGATCAATCCTTGACTACCCATTTTCGGGTATATTCAACTATATCGACCTCCCCTCTCTGAAGAGAAAGGGCAAGAAGGTTATCATGACCTTCCAGGGGTGTGATGCCCGAATCAAACATTATTGCCGCAAGAACTTCGAGATATCCGCCTGCGCCGAGTGTAAGGTATGGTATTGCAACCGGGTCACCGATGCGATGAAGGAGCGCAGGCTAGCCAAGATCCGTAAGTTCGCAGACAACATCTTCGTGCTGAACCCCGACCTGAAACACTTCCTCCCCGATGCGGAGTTTTTACCCTATGCAAGCGTCGATCTGAGACAGTGGCATCCAGCTTGGACTAACTCTTCATACGAGGCAGACGATCGTCTCACCATTCTCCATGCCCCGTCAAACCGGAGTATAAAGGGCACCGAACACATTATTCAGGCATGTACGAAACTTGAGAGAGAGGGCTACCCGGTACACCTCGCCCTGGCCGAAAACATTCCCCATGCCAAGATGAAGGCAGTTTACGAATCGGCTGATGTCTTTGTCGACCAGTTGTTAGTAGGGTGGTACGGTGCGGCAGCGGTAGAGGCAATGTCGCTGGGTAAGCCGTCAATCTGCTATTTGCGAGAGGGCGATGTCTCATGGCTTCCCTTTAAGGACTCAATCCCGATCATCAACGCAACATGCGGCACCATTTACGATGTATTGCTGGATCTCATCAAGAACCGGCATTGTCTCAAAGAGATTGGCTTACGCTCGCGTGAATATGTCGAAGAGGTGCATGACCCGGTGAAGATCGCCATGCAGTTAAAACATACGTACGAGTCATAATCCAACTCAAAACTATTGATAACCTCATTTTACTCACACGATGCGGACTTCCGTACCCGTGACCTCTTTTACGTCTGTCAAATACTCTAAGAAGCATATCAGCGGGTTCAATGCGATAAGGTGTGTTGGTCCAGACCTGGTGGTATTCTCCCATCTCCTGCCGCACCGCGAAGTGCCCGTTGCCGACAGCTGCGAACAGGCCCGCGGCTGTCGTGGATATCCATGACGGCCGATACCCTGCAGGTCACACAGGGCCGGAATAAAAACCTGTTCTGGAACGTCGTCAGTGAATGCGGATACGCAAAAAAGCCAGAGGCTGATCTCTCAGAAGACGGGATGCGAAACGACGATGGCGACTTTGATAACGTTATCGTAGAGCCTGCTAGGGATGCCCCCTCCAGACAGAAGCCTAAACGAGATCGAGTCGGCCTGAACGTCTTTGCCGTGGGTAAGTTCCGAGAGCAGAAACAGGATTCATTGTAAGGCAGGGGATCCGCTCTGGTCGTCATCGAGAATGGCTCCGTTGAGGACCGCAAAGACGAATATACCAGCTTTTTCAAACATCTTCAGTGTCTCCTCGTACCTCTCCTTACAAAAGAACTCTTTCCAGACCAGGATCATCGCTGCCCGCCCCTATAGACACAACCATCAGGAGGCGCCGCCATGCCGCATCGACCTGCAAGCACCACGAGTCCAGCATCCACCACTGTCTTCAGAAGATTGCATCATATCACGACCGGAATCTCTTTGCAGGCTACCGCTCCCGGCAAAAGCGACACCGAACTGCTCTTGGCAGAGGAATTTGCAGCAAATCTCTGTCCTGCAGTGCCGCTACAGGAGTACACCCTATAGAATAGGACCTGAACTATCCTAACCCTAACCCACTGCCACTGGCCCGTTCAACCAATCCTTTCCCCTCGATTCTCCGATACATCATAAGTAGCTTCCCTTCCATCTCTCCCCAGTTGTACTTCACCTCGACCGCCCTCCGCCCGTTCGCCCCCATCTTCCGCGCCTCTTCTGGGTGTTCCAGCAGGTAGATGATCGCTTCTGCAATCGCATCCGGATCCGTCGGGTCGACCAGCACTCCGCACTCCGCTTCCCTGACTACCTTGCTGATCTCCGGGAAGTCGCTTGCAATAACTGGGAGACCGCAGAGCATATAGTCAAAGAGTTTGTTCGGGAGGCCGATGTAGGCATTGTAGTAGTCCGGCTGAAAGACGAGGAGACCGATACTCCCCGCACACAGGCTCTCGTACATCTCCCGGTAGGGGAGGTAACCGGTCAGCGTGATCTCCGGCCTCGGGTCTGTCCTCGCTGCTAACGCACCGATATCCTCGCGAACGTTCCCGATAAGCGTCAGGGAGAGATCGGGGAACTTTTTCATCACCTTCGATATTGCACTGATGCATTCCCGGATGCCGTGGAACAGTTGCATATTTCCAGCCATATAGACAATGCTGCGCCCACGTTCCGCCTGCAGCGACCGTGGAACCGAGCCCGCGACCGAGAAGTTGGATATGATCACGGGCTCTTTCCCGTTCCCTCTGAACCGCTCCGCGACGCTCTCGCTGACGGCAATCTTCGCGTCAGCAAACCGGGCAAGCCCGGTCTCAAGCGGCGAGAGCAGGGACTCGAGGAATCGCGTGAGGACAGTGGCGTTCGGGAGGCCCAGATCGAATGGGATCTCGCTCGGCCAGTGTTCGTGGATGTCGTAGACGACTTTTCGGCCTTTTATCACCTTCAGCAGGAGCGCGACCAGGAGAGCGTCCGGCTCATGGCAGTGGATGACGTCGCACTCCTGGCCGAGGCACGCCAGGAACGTCCGCCAGAGCGTCACCGGGTGGAGGAGGTTCGATGCCGGTCTCCGGACGGCGACGACCCGTATACCACCCTCCTCCTCCCCGATGCCCCCGTCATCTGAGGGGGCGATGATCGTGACGTCGTGCTCCTTTGCAAGGCTCCTTGCCTCTTTCTCAAATATTCGCCCATCATGGGGGCGATGGGTTGTGGTGAGCATGCAGATGTGCATAGCCGGATCTCAAGCCCCCCTGCCCGGACACGAACGAGAGGCTGAACGGCCCCCAATTTATAGGCTGAGTATTTATAATTACTCTCGAATGAATGCCGGTACCGCCGGACGCGAGAGGCGTGGAGAGTCGCCCGAGAAAACAGGTGGACAACCGGCGACCTGCCGCGATAGCATGAGTAGCGTTCTGCCCGCCCACTCTCCAGGGCGCGCAAAGTTTGATATAGCGACGCGCTACTTATCAACCCCGGTCGCATGAAGGTCGCGCTCATCACCAACTACTGGAAAGAGAGCCAGGGCGGCGGCATCAGGGTTTACCTACAGAACCTGGTACAGGAACTGACTGCGAGCGGCGCAGATGTGCGGGTCATATTCAGGGAGGGGAGCGATCCCGATGAGGTCTGCATTTCAGGAGGTCAGCGGCTCTTTGCAGTACGGTCGCTCTCCGCCCTGCGGGACTACGGGCCGGATGTCATAAGCGTTCACGGCGGCTGGCACTGCCTCTTCCCTGCGGTCACCTACAAACTCATCCGCGGCTGCACCGTTATCCAGACGTTCCACACCGAGCCTGAGGAGGCGCTGACGGACCGGTTCCGGCTATTCTACCAGGCTCTCCTCAACCGGTGCGACCATGCGACGTTCGTCTCGGATCGGCTCAGGGAGAGGACCATCGAGGTCTGGAACCTGAAGTTCCCGAAGACCGAGATAACCTACGCGGGGGCCCCCGAGGTTGCCACGGCGACCCCGGAGGAGGTTGCTGCGTTCCGTGAGCGATTCGGTATCGGGGACCGCCGCCCGGTCCTCCTCGCTCTCGGCATGACTGCGCTGAAGTACAAAGCCGAAGGCCTGAAACACCTCATCCGAGCCGTAAACCTCCTCAAAGATAAGTATCCCGGGGTTATCCTTATCGCGACACGGAAGGGCGTCTTCTCCCCGGAGGTAGAGGAGTTCGCACGAGCCGAAGGGGCGTCCGGACACGTCGTCTTCACGGGAGATATCGAGAGCACCGCTGTGCCGCTCTCTCTCTGTGATATCTACACGCACATCACTCTCGGGGACGGGTTGCCGATAGCGCTCCTTGAGGCAATGGCTATGGGCAAACCTATCGTCGCAACCCCTGTGGCCGGGATACCTGAGGCGATCAGAGATAGGGAGAATGGTATCCTCGTGCCGCCGGAGCCGGCTGAGATCGCAAAAATGATCGATTACCTGATCGAGAACCCGGATTTAGCCCGGCGCCTCGGAGAAAATGCGAAGAGGACCGTTGGCGAACGGTTTACGTGGCAGAAGAGCGCGACAAAGTTTTTGACGCTCTTCTCGGACGGTCGGCGGGTGTGACGAATCAGTGCAGGAGGGTCCGCAGGTCGCCGGCAAAGGTGCTGTAGTTTCGGTTCGCGTTGTAGTTACGCTCCCAGTTCTCCCTGCACGCCGACCGCATCGCCCGGGCGTCGTCAGGGTCGGCAGCAAGCCTGCCGACGGCTTTCGCTATATCCCGTGGCGCCGGGTTCTCCGGAAGCAGGATGCCCGTAGCGTCGGAGACGATCTCTGAAGTCCCGCCCACCGCCGTCGCAACCACCGGGATACCGCAGCTCTCCGCCTCCATGATCGAGACCGGAACGCCCTCAGACTCGCTGACATTTATGAAGACGTCGACGGGGTTCTGCCGGTAATGCTCCAGGACGGCGGCGTTCGTGAGATACCCGGTGAACCGGTGGCTGACGTTCCCTGGCAGCGTTGCATCTGCATAGGCTTCCATCTCGGCCTGCAGTGCCCCTCCACCGATGTGCACCCACTCAAACTCCCGGTCGGGCTGCATCCGTCCTGCTTCCGCAAGGCCCCGGACCAGGAGGTCGATGCGTTTTATCGGGATGATGTGGGAGCAGGAGACGACCCGAAAGACCCTATCGAGGGAGGGGGGCGTAAGGAACCCGGGATCTCCCGTACCAATCCGGGCCACTCGGAAGCAGGATGCACACGAGGGGTGCCGGGCTGACAGATACCTCTTCCCGTGCTCCGAGACAGGGTGGATCCGGTCAAGGGAGCAGGTTCTGGTCTCCTCAAACGGCATGTAGGGCGGGGTGTAGCGTTCGGCGTAGAGGTCGTACCCATGCACCCGCGAGACGCACCGGATCTCCGGGAAATCCCTCTTCGCCAATGCTGCACCGAGCGCGGTGCCGTCGAACCAGTAGGTATAAAGGAGCGTGCGAGCGGGATCGAGCACCCCCCCCTCGACCCTCCGTGCAACCCAGTCCCGGACGTCGAGCGCGATGCCGAGGTAGCCGAGGGCCTTGCGCATCCCGGCCGGATGGAGCATGGACCGGTAGTTTTGCCGGAACTCGGCGTAGAACTCTGGTGATGCAAGCGATGATAGGATGAGGTGCAGGTAGTAGGCCGTCGTGCTCTCTTTCTGCGCATCGTGCATGATGGAAGCCTCGGCCGAAATGTTCTCCGGGAGCGGCCGGTCGAGTCTCTCGCCGGGCGGGGGATAGAGGCGCGGGACAAGCGTGACAGTATCAAACACCGAGGAGAGATGCGGGAGTTCCCGGTCGAGGAACGACTCCACGACCTTGCTGAAGGGGTAGGATGTAGTGAAGACAACCAGGTGATCGCCGTTCTCGTGGGCCATCGCCGTGGGTAAGGTGGCTGGAGCAGATAAGAGTTTTCAGTATTGGACGAAGATTGCTTTCATGCGGCGGTAGCGCTGGTACCACGGGGCTGGTATAAGTGCCATGAGTGAGTATGCGATCTTTCGTCGGCGGTGCAGTCGTGTCGGGCACCAGGCCAGGTTGGCCCGCGCGAGGTCGGGGCGCCCGGCCTGGATGTTCCGCGCTGCGGTCTGCAGTTGTTTTGCGGCAACGTACTCCAGCACGTCATCGAGCATCTCCGGAGGAATCAGCCCGCGTTCGACCGCTTGCCGTGCCGAGGCGACGAAAGGGTTCTCGGGGACGGGCTGGACCCTTGTGCACGCCCTGCGGGCAATTTCGGTATGGTAGATCGCACCGACCCGCTGGGTGAACGCGATTGGGTAGCTGAACGCGATCCTGCCCCAGAGATCCACATCCTCGCCCCACCAGAATCCTTCGACAAATCCTCCCATCTCCTCCAAGACCAATCCTGGTATCGCCACTGAGGAGGCGCTGACCGGCGGCTCGCCGAGGGCTGCCGACTGAAAGTAGTTCGGGAGCAACCCGCTCCAGGGAGCCGGAGGCACGGCTGCAATAGAGGCGGTTCGCACACCGCCGTCCGGGCTGTAGACTGCGTAAGCTGTCGCGTAAGCCCCGGCCCGGGGGTAACGCCTGCAGAGGTCGAGAACCGCCTCCAGAAAAGTTGGGTGCCATTCGTCGTCTGCGTCCAGAAACGCTACGAGATCTGCGTTCGCCTCCCGGATCCCCCGGTTCCGTGCAGCCGAGACGCCCCGGTTCTCCTGCACGATCAGGCGTATCCGGGTGTCTGCAAAGCGCTCAACGATCGTCGCACCCCCATCGGTCGACCCGTCGTCGATGACGATGACCTCGAACTCCTGTTCGGTCTGAGCAAGCACCGACCGAACCGCTCGCTCGATAAATGGGGCCTTGTTGTAGAGGGGGATGATCACCGAGAAGATTGGTTTATCACCGCCTGCCAGATGCCGCACCTCCCTTTGGCTAAAGAGGGGTGCGCCTGTGATGCCGGTTGCGCGCCCCCTATACACCGGGGCAGTTGATGGTAACTCCAGAACGAATAATCTTTGCAATCCCGGCTGCAGCCTGCCCATTACCAAAGAGCGGGAACTGGTCTCCCGCCGGAGCAAACTCACGAATCATCGAGATAATCCTCTCCCGCTCCGCCCCGACAAGCACATTCCACCCCGCCTCGACCGTCTCGACCCATTCGGTGTTCTCCCGGAGGGTGATGCAGGAGACGCCGAGCATGTAGGCCTCCTTCTGGACGCCGCCGGAGTCGGTGAGGATCTTTTCCGCGTGTGCCATCAGGTGAAGCATGTCGAGATAGCCGAGCGGTTCGATGACCCGAACGTTCTCCGGCATCTTCGTGAGGAGACCGTATCCTGCGAGACACTTCCGCGTCCGGGGATGGACCGGGAAGACGACCGGTCTTCCGGCCTCCCCGAGGGCACCGAGGATGGCGACCATGTTCTCCGGGCTATCGGTGTTCGACGGCCGGTGGACGGTGACAACGAGGTAGTCTCCCGGTCGGACCCCGACCCCCTCAAGAATTCGGGAGCGCTCTTCTGCGATCGCGCGGTTGTAGTTCATCGCATCAAGCATCACGTCCCCGACGAGAAAGACGCCCTTTGTGATCCCCTCGGCCGCGAGGTTCGCAACGGCGGTCTCCGTCGGGCAGAAGAGGAGGTCCGATGCGTGATCGGTGAGCACCCGGTTGACCTCCTCGGGCATACGGCGGTCGAAGCTCCGGAGCCCCGCCTCGATGTGCGCCACCGGCACATGGAGTTTTGCCGCCGCAAGTGCGCCCGCAAGAGTCGAGTTCGTGTCGCCGTAGACGAGAACCATATCGGGCTTCTCCGTCTCGAGAACGTCCTCGATCGCCCCGAGCATCGCTCCTGTCTGGCGGCCGTGGGTCCCGGAGCCGATGCCGAGGTTGTAGTCGGGCTTCGGGATGCGGAGTTCCTCGAAGAAGACCTCCGACATGCCGTGGTCATAGTGCTGTCCGGTATGGACGAGGATCTCCTCGTGCTCCTTCCTGAGTTCCCGGGAGACGGGAGCGCACTTGATGAACTGCGGCCGGGCGCCGACGATCGATGCGATCTTCATGGTAACTACCGGATCGGATGATTGTTCCTGTCGCCCCGGCCGATGCCCTTGTAGACGAACCCCGCCCGGATGAACGCGTCCGGATCGACGACGTTCCTGCCGTCGACGATAACCGGGTGTAGTTTCCCCGACAACTCCTTCACCCGCGCCGGGTTGAGGGAGGCGTAGTGGTGATGGCCGGTGAAGATGGTAACGACTTCCGCTCCTGCAAGGGTCGCGTCCAGATCGTGCGAGACTACGATGCCCGGATACTTCTCCACGAACGGGTCGTGGACCCGGACTTCCGCCCCCACCTCCTCCATTGCCGCGAGGTAGGGTTCTGCGGGCGTATTCCTCGTGTCGTCGGAGTTCTGGATGAACGCCCACCCGAGCAGCGCGACCGTTGCACCATCCGGAGATTTTCCCGCCCGTTCGAGCCCCCTGGTGGTCAGGTGGACCATGTGCCGGGGCATGAACTCGTTGATCATTCTTGCGACGCCGAAGATCGACTCCGCTCCGTGCGGATACCAGAGGCTCGCACGCCCGAGAACCTGTGCCCCCCGTTCGAGGTGCCAGGAGTCCTTTGTGAGGCAATGGCCGCCGACCCCGGCGCCCGGCCAGAGGATTGCCCGCGTGATCCCCTCCCCCTTCAAGGAGTCGATCCCCGCACGTACGTCGTAGACGTTGACGCCCATCGCCTCGCAGTGCA
>Ga0116194_1000733_pt1 | contig 24687 bp, 23 predicted proteins | sample AD_SCU001_MetaG_FD_89887 | JGI IMG/M metagenome (GOLD analysis project Ga0116194, IMG submission 89887) | Active sludge microbial communities of municipal wastewater-treating anaerobic digesters from China - AD_SCU001_MetaG | ecosystem: Engineered > Bioreactor > Anaerobic > Digestate | place...
CTTCTTGGCGGTCGCCTCGCCGATCTCCGCCGCTTCGGCGAGATCCGTCGGTGTTGCTGTTGCGACGCTCTCTACTGTACCGTATCCAGCCTCACGGAGTTTCTCGGCGGTTGTTGCCCCAACTCCGGGTAAATCTTCAAGATCAATCTCTGACATCTCGATCCTCACTTGATCTCTTCTGCGTGTCCAATGACGCTACAGTAAGAATCTTGATCTGGAGACATATAGTTCGCTTGCCGCGCGGTGTGAAAGTGAAACCAGGATCAGATCTGGGGGTCGAAGAGATCCAGGCGGCGTTTCAGCGATCCGGGATCGGGTTGCATAAACTCAAGGTTGTCCGGCCTGAACACTCCACGCTGAACCGTGCCCCTGGCACGCACTGGATAGCCGATGGAGACAACCCTCTCCAGGAGGTAAGAGGAATCGCCCGTCTCGATGGAAACCCCATCAGCGGTAGGGATGACTGTGCCCTCGATCTCGACGGTCTCTTCCTCCTGCTCAAGGGTAAGAAGAGCGCTTCCCCACGATAGATGCAACTCGATCTCACCGAAGCGTCCCCGCCGTCCGAACGCGTTGTAGACCTCAATCCGGTCGCCGGGCACCAGGTGCTCATCAGCCCTCTCACCCCAGATGACAACCGGGATCTCATCACCTGTCTCATCTTCAAAGAGAAGGTTTCGAACCTGTGAGACCCGCCCGTTCCGCGTGGTAAACGTTCGAGGTGGTTGCACGCTGACCACTCGCCCGGATAGTGAGTACGACCCCCCCTCTTTTACGTCCGAAACAGAGTTCAGGGGAACGGTGATCTGACGGTCGGATGGAGCAACCGATGCGGTTTCACCGATGCTGTACTCGATCCCCCTCTCAGTATCACGTGCGAGAGCCCCTCTGATTACCACACTCTCACCCGGTTCGATCCCGGATATGAGCGCCGGTAACCAGGCGACTAGCCGGAAAACGCCCTCTTCGTTTCCTACCACCGCTTCGAGCATCTCCCCCGGCGTCCCATCACGCCTGACGAAAGTCCGGGGACTCCCGACCGCGATCAGCCTCACCTCAAGATCCCGGGACACCCCCGGTCCAGGGTCAGTGGGGGTCTCCTCACAGTTGATCTCGCACGCCGCCTCCTGGATGGCGAGAACGGTGACGTCCGGGATCTTTCCGCCACAGTTCGGGCGCCCAAGTATCTCTATGACGGCACCCACCTCCAACTCAGAGACTGCGGTGGCCTTCTCGTCCCAGAGCGTCAGTCGCGCCCTCCCGGTCTCGTCACCCACCGTCACGTTCGCGACAAGCCCTTTTCTGCCATCGGGCCGCTCAAACTCCCGGGGTTCCTGGAGAGAGAGCACCTTTGCAAAGAAGCACGCCAGGCTTGTTGTCGCCGAGAGGTCACGTATACGGACGTGAGACCGCCCCAGGTCACGGACAACAAGCATCGCTGCCGTCTGTTCGTCCAGAAGATCGCCAGACTCTGCCACTTTTTCCTCAACCCGGCGCTCGAACTCGTCCTCTGTGAGGAGGTCATCGACCAGACGGTAATGAAACTTCACGTCTGCATCTCCCAAACTACTCCTGCCAGGGCGGGGTCAAGGTCGTGGCGGTCAGGTCGTCGATCGTCTCGGCCCGACGCATCACTGCAGCCCTTCCACCCGCGACCAGCACCTCAGCACAGCGGGGTCGACTGTTATACTGCGAAGACATCGCAAACCCATAGGCCCCGGTATCCAGGACGGCGATGAGATCACCCGCCTTAAGTTCCGGGAGCATACGATCCCTGGCAAGGATGTCGCCCGTCTCACAGATCGGGCCTGCAACCGAGTATTCCTGTACCGGCGGAACGCCCGCTTTGTTCGCCGCCACAACCTCGTGGTAGGCGTCATACATCGCCGGCCGGATGAGCAGGTTGAACCCGGCATCGACGTTTGCAAAGGTCTTGTGAGCGGTCTTGACCGAGTTGACCCTGGTCAGGAGAATCGCTGAGTCACCGACGAGCCAGCGGCCTGGCTCAACCCAGAGTTCTGGCTCAATCCCGAGGTCACTGATACCCTTGAGGAAGACTGGCATGACCGCTCCCGCGTAGTCCTCAGGCGTCGGGGCGCGATCGGTTTCGCGACGGTAGGGGATACCGAGCCCTCCTCCTATATCGATGAAGGAGGGAACAACGCCGATATCGATCAGATCGCTTGCGAGTCTGACAAGCACTTCGACCTCGCGGGCGAATGGCTCCACGGCCAGGATCTGCGAGCCTATGTGACAGTGGATCCCAACAGGGTTGACGTGTTCTGCTGCGAGGGCCGCCCCATATGCCTCCAGGATCTGCCCTGCAGGGATGCCGAACTTGCTTGTCGCAAGCCCGGTCGCGATCTTCGGATGAGTGGGGGCATCGATCGCCGGGTTGACCCTGAAGGCGATCTCAACCGTCTTTCCCGCCTCTGCGGCCGCTGCATCAAGTTGCCGGAGCTCGTCGAGCGAGTCTACCGACACCCTTACCCCTTTCTCGAGAGCAAGTGCAAGGTCAGCGGGCGATTTCGAACTCCCGTTGAAGAGGAGAGACTCCGGCCGCATTCCCGCGGCATGGGCGAGAGCAACCTCCCCTGCGGAGAACACGTCGGCACCGGCGCCCAGAGAGGCGAGTATCCTGAAGACCGCGAGATTGCCGTTTGCCTTGGCGGCGTAGAGGATCCGGACGTTGGGGTAATGCGCGGTAAGGGCACCTTCAAGGCGCTGGAAGTTCTCCCGGATCCGGTCCTCGTCCATGACGTAGAGTGGAGTGCCGAACCTTTGCGCAAGATCCACCGTATCCTGGCCGCCGATCAGGAGATGACCGCCCTCAACCGTAAGGTGCGGCGGGAGGATCACAGGTCAAGCCCCCGCATCCGCTCGACCGCCTCGTTGATCCGCTCAACCGAGCGCGTGATCGCGAACCGGACGAAACCCTCACCATTTCGGCCGAACCCGACTCCGGGGGTCGCGACAATCCCGGCCTCATCGAGGAGTCTTGCGGCAAACGCCATGCAGTCGTCAACAGGCAGCCAGACGTAGAATGTGGCCTTCGGCGCCTGAACGTCAAACCCGATCTCACGAAGACCCGAGACGAGCGCGTCCCGGCGCTCCTGGTATATCGAACATGCCTCTCTAACACAGTCCTGTGGACCGCTGAGCGCAGCGATAGCGGCGTGCTGGATGGCGTCGAACGCCCCTGAATCAACGTTGGTCTTGACCCGGCCAAGCCCCGCAACTATATCGGCATTTCCGCAGGCCATTCCGATCCGCCACCCGGTCATGTTGTATGTCTTTGAGAGGGAGTGCATCTCGATACCGACTTCCATCGCGCCGTCGGCCTCGAGGAACGAAGGCGAACGGTAGCCTTCGAAGGCAATCTCGGAGTAGGCGTTGTCGTGGACTACCACGATGCCGTGCTCCCGTGCAAACTCGACAACCTCCTCAAAGAACGAGAGGGGCGCCACCGCTGCCGTCGGGTTGTTCGGGTAGTTGATGAAGATCATCTTTGCCAGTTTCAGAACGTCAGCGGGGATATCATCAAGCACCGGGAGGAAATTGTTCTCAGGGCGGAGTGGCATCTCGTAAACCTTACCTTCCGCAAAGAGTGTGGAGGTCTTGTAGACCGGGTAACCGGGGTCCGCGACCAGGACTACCTCACCGGGGTTGACGAAAGCCTCGGCGATGTGGGCGATACCCTCTTTTGAACCAATGAGCGCGAGGGTCTCCTTCATGGGGTCGAGGTCAACCCCAAACCGACGCCGATACCATTCTGCCACTGCCCTGCGGTATGCGGGCATTCCGGCGTAGGAGGGGTAGTGATGATTCTTCGGGTCACGGGCTGCGGCACATAGGGCCTCAACGATATGCTTCGGCGTTGGGAGGTCGGGGTCGCCGACGCCGAGGTCGATTATATCGACGCCCTGACGCTGCTTCTCCTCTTTCATCTCGTCAATGCGCGCGAAAAGGTAGGGTGGGAGGTGATCCATGCGTCTCGAATACATCTTTCAGGTATTGCACACGAAACCCTATTTATCTTCTTACCCTCTTTATCAGGTTCGGGCCCCATCTACGACCTGGATATTAGAAAGTTTCCTGGACCAGCGGTATACAAGGAACAAACGACCCCGACCAACAACCCATGCCTCCCGGCGACAACTTCCCGTTCTGCCCCCTTCGCCCCCCCCACAAGTTAAATAATTAGGCTACGAAGGTTAAACCATGGACGCTCCCGAGTATATTGTGGCATTCTGCACCGCCCCCGCCCGGGAGGCGGAGAGTCTCGCAAAAGCGCTAGTTGATGCGCATCTTGCGGCGTGCGTGAACATCACTGGCGTTCAATCCTTTTACAGGTGGGAGGGGAGAGTTCTTGACGAGCCTGAACGCCTCCTGATCATGAAGACACAGCACCGCCTGCTCGGTCCCCTCATCGAGAAGATACGCGATCTGCACACCTACGACCTCCCCGAGATAGTCGCCATCCCTATCATCGGGGGGTATGCCCCTTACCTTAACTGGATACGGGAGGAGACAGGTTGATGGAGACCGTCTGCCGCACCGGGATCCGGGTAATCGGGGATCAGGTACACGAGGTCCAGGACAATATCGTCGTCGAAGACCGCGTCAGGCTCTTTCTGAACGGAGAATATCTCACAACCCTTGTAGCAAGCCCTGATCGGCTCGAAGACCTCGGGGCGGGGTTTGTCGTCTGCGAGGGGCTGGCAGATACGGTCGAGTCTGTGGAGGTCTCTGGCAGGGATGTCCGGATCGAAGCACCGGTAAAGAGAGAGATCCTGCTCGAGATGGAGTCTTCAGGCGGTTACCGCGTTCTTGGCGAGGCAAAGAAAGTGGATTCCTCGATCACCATCACCGCAGATGGCATCCGCGCGGTCACGTCTGCGATCGAGTCCGAAGTCTGGAGACGGACCGGCGGTGTCCACTGTTCAGTCCTCTTCTGCGACGGCAGCCTCGTCACCAGGGCCTGCGATCTCGGCAGGCATAACACCGTCGACAAGGTGGTGGGGTATGCAACCCTCAGAGGGCTGGACAGGTCAGGATGCGTCCTCGGTTGCACGGGGAGGCAGCCCTCCGGAATGGTGGCGAAGGCGGCCAATGCAGGTATCCCGATCGTTGTTTCGAGGGCCGCGTCGACCGATCGGGGGATCATGACCGCAGAAGAGGCAGGGCTCACCCTGATCGGTTTTTCTCGGGGCGAGCGGTTCACCATATACACGCACCCGGAACGGGTGCCTGAAGTTCTGAAAAAATTGAGGATATCATGGTCGAAACAGGTAACCTGAAGAATGAGGCGCTGCTCCTCCTCGGGTGCCCGCAGGTGCCCGTCCAGACGAGTCTGGCGCTATACGTCGCACACAACCTGAGGAAACGAGGTTGCCGACCGGTGATCGCCGGAACGACTGCGGCACGGAAACTGATGGAGGTGGCCGATCCCGGCCATTACTACATCGAAGAGATGAACGACATTGACGATACGATCGATGAGATAACCGGGAAACAGAGGGACTATGACCTCTGTTTCGTTTTCATCCACAACGATTCCGGGATCGCATACGCCGGAACCATGGCGTATATCTCCAGTGCGCGGGTCTACGCGCTTATATTCGGGGAGCACGCAGAGGAACTCGCCGGAGAGATCGAGTTTCCCTGTGAGATAGTCGCGGCGAAGGCGGTGCATAACCCGATGCCGCTCAAACGGAGAATTGACGAGGTGATGGAATGGGCGGTTGTCTCGAAGCGATGAAACCCGAGATTCTTCTCTCCCAATCTTCATTTAAGGAGGCGAGGGAGTTCATCAGGAAGAACATTAAAGAGTATTACGAGGTAGAACCGGGTTACCGGATACTGGATGTCCACATCATCGGTGTGCCGCCGCTCTATGTCGGGATCGAGGGAGATCAACTGGTCTTCCCCTACACCAAACCCTGTCACGGAACATTTGTGGTGAAGATACCGGGGGGCGACGAGATCGCACGGTTGCGGGAGAGGAAGAAAAAGTAACCCTTTTACTCCGGAGACTCTTCCATACTTCGACCATCTGTGGTAGCGGGTTCCAGAGGGCTACCGCCACCAAATGTTCTACGCACCGGGCCCCCCCCCCACACCCGTCAGCCCTGTGGCTGACACCTGCAATAAGACCAAAATGGTTAAGTAAAACAATTTATCATTACACCTCGTGAAATCTGCACCCGTACACATCAGGGCCATCCAGGCCATTGTGGCGATCGGGATCTGCCTTGTAGCCGCCAGGATCGGGTCGGCGTTCACTCTGCCGGCAATTCCAACCTGGTATGCCTCCCTGGCAAAACCTGCCCTGACCCCGGAGGCATGGGTCTTTGCCCCGGTCTGGACGGTGCTCTACACCCTTATTGGCGTCGCGCTCTACCTGGTCTGGAGCAAGGGGTGGAAGCAGAAGGGTGTACCTGTTGCGGTGGGGGTTTTTGGTGTCCAGTTATTCCTGAACGTTCTCTGGTCGTATGCCTTCTTCGCGCTACAGGCACCATTCCTTGCGCTCACCGTGATCCTGCTTCTCTGGATTGCAATCCTGTTGACGATAGTGGCTTTCTATAGGGTCTCGACCCCCGCAGCAGCACTTCTTATCCCATATCTCATCTGGGTTACCTTCGCGGCCTACCTCAACCACGGTATCTACATTCTCAACCCATGATCGGCAGCGATCACTTTTTTTCAATCTCGCACCATACATGAATGAAACGCTGGATGGCGGTGTAGTGCCCCAGAATGCCGAATATTACCAGCAGCCAGCCAAGATAGTTCAAACCGTAGATCTCAACAGGTATCAGGACGGTGAGCGCTCCTGCAACGATGATCAGAACCAGACGATCCGCCCGGCCCAGTATGCCGCCGTAAAATCTGCCGACCCCTACAGCCTGCGCCTGGGTGCCGAGGTATGAGGACATCAGAACACCTGTCAACGCGAAGACCCCAATCTGCCAGGGGGCAGCACCGCCGGCAAATATTCCAGTGATTATGAAGATATCAGCGTATCTGTCGATAACATGGTCCAGGAAATCCCCGTGGGCCCCGGCGATCCCCATCTCACGTGCAAGCGCCCCATCGAGCGCATCAAACGCGGCGTTGAACGCGACCAGGATTGTGCCAAAGACTATCCCCCCAAGGTAGAACGCGATGCCGGCAAGCGCCGATACTATGAGCGATCCAACCGTCAGGGCGTCCGGCGTTACGCCTGCCCTCCGTACCAGGTTTATCGCGGGCTGCATGATGCGCTGGGCCTGCGGCCGATACTGGTCAAGCGTCATACCCAATTCTCCAGGTAGTCCGTCCAGTCGATTGACCCACAGGAGGGGGGGAGTTCTCCCCGGATAAATCGCTCTACCACCCAGGCACACCCCTCGATGGAGAGATCGGTTGTATCCACCTCCATGACGTGCTCATACGGGTGTTCCTCGAGCGTCTCGATCAGGATCACGTCAAGCGCCTCTGCCTCAACATTCTCTGCGATCTTTGCCTCAGGGTAGCCCCGCTGCTCAAGACGCCGTCGAAGGACGTCCGGACGACACCGGAGCACCACCACCAGGTCACAGGGGAGGAGATGGGCGAGATGCCCCTCGATTATCCCGTCAACATGCTCGAACTCCTCCACCCAGCGGTCGGTATCAACCACCATCGTCTGTCGGGCGCGGTCCTCCTCCAGGATGTAGGGCTGAACTGTATCTAAAAGGTGAACGATCATGTAGCCGCGCCGCTCGAGTTCGGCAGCAACGGATGTCTTGCCGGTTCCAGGCGTGCCTGTGAGCCCCACCATCATAGGTCGCGTATCGCCTCCAGAAATAGAGCATTCTCCAGGTCGTCACCTATACTGACCCTGATGTAGTGGTCGCCGAGTCCGGGGAAGGAGGTGCAGGACCTCACCAGGACACCCCGTGCCGCGAGATATTCCACCGCCTCGTCGGCGGTACGTGGGGCAACATCTATCATGACAAAGTTTGCATCGGAGGGATGCGCACCCGGGATCTCCTCGATAAACCGCCGCCTCCAGCGCAGGACATGTTCACGGGTCTCGCGCACCCTCTCCTCCTCCGTGAGGGCGACCGCGGCAGCTGCGGCGGAGACGGAGTTCAGCGCAAACGGTGTTGCCGCCCGATTGTAGAACGGTTCAAGCCATCCAGGCACGAAGGCGTAACCCACCCGCAACCCAGCCAGGGCGAAGATCTTTGACATCGTCCGACCGATCACAAGGTTTTCGTGCCGGCGCATGAGCGGCCGGTAATCCATATCCGAGAACTCGACGTAAGCGTTGTCCAGGAATAACAAGCCCTCCAGACCCTCCAGTATCTCCGCGACCGTTTCGAGCGGGGTGGTGTTCCCCGTCGGGTTGTTCGGGGCGCATAGAAACGCAAGTTTTGCGTCTTTGCATGCCCTGCTGAAGTCTGCCGGGTCGACCGAGAAGTCCTCTCTCCTCCGCGGGACGCTCACCACCCGGGCACCGTGCGCCATGGCCGCAATCCCGTAGAAGGAGAAGGTTGGCGTCGAGACCACCACAGCCTCACCGGGCTCTACGACCGTCCGGATCAGCGTCTCGATGACGCCGTCCATCCCGGCGCCGGTTACAAACCGGTAATCTCCGTGGTAGCGGCGGAGCGCCTCAACGAACACCGACGCACGCTCGTCCGGGTAACGGTTCGCTTCCCGTAGTGCAGCGCACCCCGCCTCGATCACGTTCTGAGATGGAGGTCGAGGATTCTCGTTGCTCGCGAGGAAGGCAACCCGGTCGATACCGTGTTCCCGTGCCACGTCCGCGGCCTTCTTAGCAAAGGAGTAGCCGCTCGACTCTAAGAAACACGCCCTAACCAAGCGCTGCATTGATTACTCCGACAGCCGTCTCTATCTCCTCGTCTGTGATCACAAGCGGCGGTATCAACCGGAGGTTTCCATCGGCGGCGCAGTTGACAAGAACACCGTTCTCAGCGCAGGTCTGCTGCACCTCCGAACAGCGATCACCGACCGAGATACCGATCATCAGACCACGACCACGTGGGGTGTGAAGGGCAAGCCCCTTCATGAACAACTCGCCCTTCCGGGAGACGTCAGGGAGAACCTCCTCTATGACGCCGATCGTCGCTAGCCCCGCCGCACAGGCAACCGGCCCTCCGGCGAAGGTGCTCCCGTGCTCACCCTTCCTGAACTCCAGTCCCTCGCGCGCAACGAGCGCTCCGATGGGAAACCCGCTTGCAAGCCCTTTTGCGATCGTGACGATATCAGGGGTGACACCGGTGTGCTGGAAGGCAAACCACCTTCCTGTCCGGCCCATACCTGTCTGCACTTCATCGACAATCATCAGCGCACCAGAATCTTCACAGATCTCCCGGATACCCTGGAGGAAATCGTCGGGAGGGATCAGGACGCCCGCTTCTCCCTGGATCGATTCTACAAAGACCCCGGCGGTATCACCATCGACGGCCTCCGCCAGAGCGTCAAGGTCACCGTAGTCGACGAAGGTGCATGGGGGGGAGAGCGGTTCGAAAGGTTCGCGGATCGCTGGTTTATGGGTGATTGCAAGCGATCCGCACGTCCTGCCGTGGAACCCGTGGGTGAACGCTACAAACTTCTTTCGGCCGGTCCGGATACGGGCAAGCTTGATCGCTCCCTCATTCGCCTCTGCCCCGGAGTTTGAGAAGAACACTTTTGCAAGCCCGGTGATCTCTACAAGCCTCTCTGCAAGTTCCGCCTGGTTCGGGACGTAGTAGAGGTTTGAACAGTGAATCAGTTGCTTTGCCTGGTCACAGATCGCTCTGACCACCTTCGGGTGGCAGTGACCGGTGCTGCAGACCGCAATGCCCCCAACACAATCGATGTACTCCTGTCCCCGGTCATCCCAGACGCGCGACCCCGCGCCGCGGACGATCTTGATCGTCCGTGAGAACGCCGGCATGTAGTAGCGTGCATCAAGTTCTCGTGAATCTTTCTCCATTCTCTTCCTCACTCATACTCGATCGTTGCGGGGGGTTTTGAGGTGACGTCATAGACTACCCTGGATACACCGGGAATCTCGGAGGTGATCCGTGTCGTGATCCGGGAGAGGGTCTCATAGGGGAGATACAGCGGTTCGGCGGTCATCCCATCCCTTGACCGGACGGCCCTAACAGCGACGATCCAGCCATGAAGCCGGACGTCCCCCTTGACGCCGGTCCCGAGACCGATTAGAGCCGCAAAACACTGCCAGGGTCTGAACTCTTCCACCAGACACTCCTCGACTATGGCGTTTGCCTCCCGGACGATCTCGATCTTCTCTCTCGTCACCTCACCTAACACACGGACGGCAAGCCCCGGACCTGGAAAGGGCATCCGGTGCTGAATCTCCGCCGGGAGTCCAAGTGCAGCGGCAACCTCACGTACCTCGTCCTTGTAGAGGTCGGCAAGCGGTTCGATGACGCCCTTAAAATCGATCTTGAGAGGCATGCCCCCAACATTGTGGTGACTCTTGATACCCCCCTCGCTCTCGATACGGTCAGGGTAGATCGTCCCCTGAAGGAGCATCGTTGCTCCCGTCCGTTTTGCCTCGCGCTCAAACACCCTTATAAACTTCTCACCGATGACCTTACGCTTCTCCTCAGGGTCGGTTACGCCCGCGAGCGCCTCGAAGAACTCGTCTGCGGCGTCCACCACGCGGAGGTTTGTATCGGCAAATAGCGAACTCACCCGCCCGGTCTCTCCCTTTCGCATGAGCCCGGTATCCACATATATCGGGATCAATCGATCGCCTATCGCGCGTGCTCCAAGCGCCGCGCAGACCGATGAGTCCACGCCGCCGGAGAGTGCCATCACAACCTTCTCATCGCCGGCAGCATCGCGTATTTCCCTGACTGCCTGATCGATAAACTTCTCAACGTTTACCATTCTGCTCAATCACCTGGTTCTGGGTAGATTTATTCTTCTTGCATGCCTCTACAAAGCCGAGGTAGGGCGGTGAGGGGTGTGTCGGGCTCGACCTGAACTCGGGGTGGAACTGTGTCGCAAGGAAGAAGGGATGATCCGGAATCTCACAGACCTCCATGCGTTGCTCGCAGAAACCTGAGAATACCAGCCCGGCAGCTTCAAGGTCGGCGATGAACGCGGGGTTCACCTCGTAGCGGTGGCGGTGCCGCTCCACGATCGAGGTTCTGCCATAGAGCCTGGCAACCAGCGTCCCTTCTTTGAGCGTCACGTTACAGTCGCCAAGGCGCATCGTGCCCCCAAGTTCGCTGACACCCTCCTGCTCGGGGAGAAGAGCAATGACATGCGTCCCTTCATCCATCTCCTCGCTTGTGGCGTCCTCTATGCCAACTACGTGCCGGGCATACTCGATCACGGCGAGCTGGAAACCGAGGCAGAGACCGAGGTAGGGTTTAGAGTTCTCACGGGCGTAGCGGATCGCCTGGATCTTACCCTCGACACCCCGTTTCCCGAACCCCCCGGGAACCAGGATACCGTCGACATCGGCGAGATCCCTGGGTTCGAACGTCTCCGCATCCAGCCACCGGATGTTCACCTCGGTGGAGAGAGCCCTGCCAGCATGCTTGAGCGCCTCCTTGATGGACATGTAGACATCCTCGATCCCGTACTTGCTTACTATGGCAACCGTCACCCGGTTGGTGTACTCCTGAGAGACAACCCTGTACCAGGCTGGATCCGGCTCCCTGTTCTCCAGTCCAAGGTAGTTGCAGACGACGTCAGCCAGTCCTTCTTTCTCGAGTTCCACCGGGATCTGGTAGACGTCAGGGACGTCCTTTGCAGAGATTACGGCTTTTACGGGGACATCGGTGAAGGCGGATACCTTCTTCTTTGTCTGCGGGCTGAGCACCTCTCTGCTCCTGCCAACGATAATGTCTGGCTGCAACCCGAGTTCCCGGAGTGCCTTGACTGAGTGCTGTGTGGGTTTGGTCTTATGGTCACCCATCGTGTCGACAGGTACAAGGGTGACGTGGACCAGGATCATATCCTCTCGTGGAAGCTCGCCATGCATCTGCCGTATGGCCTCCAAAAACGGCATGCTCTCGATGTCGCCCACCGTGCCGCCGACCTCCACAAGACAGATCTCGGCTCTCCTGCCGCCGTCGACAGGTTCCTCGGCCGCACGCCTGATGCTCTGCTTGATCTCATCAGTGATGTGTGGGATTATCTGGACGGTCGCGCCGAGGAAGTCTCCCCGGCGCTCCTTCTCGATGACGTTGCGGTAGACCTTGCCCGTTGTTATGTTGTGGATCGATTTAAGGTTGATATCCAGGAACCGCTCGTAGTTACCGAGATCAAGATCGACCTCCCCGCCGTCGGAGAGGACGAAGACCTCCCCGTGCTGGGCAGGGTTCATCGTGCCGGCATCGATGTTCAGGTATGGATCTATCTTTACCGCCGTCACCTCATAGCCGCGATTCTTTAAGATTCGGCCGATGGACGCGGTGGTTATACCTTTCCCGAGTCCGCTCATGACGCCGCCGGTTACAACGATGTACTTCAAACTCTCGCTCCTCCCCGATCGTTTCCAGATCTTTATCTCCTAAATATGTGATCTCGCCTATTGAGAATCTATTGTTCTGGAGATCCCGCGCGCCCCACTGCCTTATGAGAGGGCAGCGCTACCTTCCGATAACCGCATAAGATGTCGATGTCCTGGAGAGAAGCGTCCCATCCTCTCCGCTCGTTACCTCGCCGTCTGCAAACGCCACCCTGCGACCCTTGCGGATGACATCTCCGGTGGCGACGATCGTCCCGGTATTGACGCCCTTTATGAAACAGGTGTGCTCGTCGATCGTGGCGATCCGCTCCCCCTCTTCAAGGAGGGTGTAAAGCGCAAGCGCGACCGCCTCGTCTGCAAGCGCCACGTAAACCCCGCCCTGGAGCCACCCGGCACCGTTCAGCATCTCCGGTCTGACTTTCATCGAGAGACTGGCGTGCCCATCTCCGAAACCCTCAATCTCTATATCCATCATCTTGAAGAAGGGATTCACATCCCTTCCAACCTCTTTTAACCTCTCAATGTAGCCCATGCTATCGTGCCTGCCTTCGTGAGGGTTTGAAATGAGCCGGGATAAGCATTGTGAATGCGGGTTCAGGTTGCGAACCGGTGTTTTCCTCCATCCCATGGACTTTGAGGTGTTGCGCAACGCAACAGGAGGCCATCAAATCAACGGATCTGAGATATAGGCTCGCCACTGTTTCCCTGGGGTGTGCCTGGAGACCGTGAGACCGGTTCACCGATGCAATCAAATCACTCGTGTTGAACCTCCCTCGTCAAACTGACCCCCTCTAGCCGCTTCAAAATTGCAGGCACTGAGTGGCGTTTGACCCACGGTTGCCGTGCCAGGGACGCATAATGGGGTGGTCTCCGGCGATGCTCATCCATCCGAGATCAGTCTCCTGCAGGTGGTTTTATCAAACGGGGGTATAGCCCCACAGAGTGTTGGTTTGGTAGCCACAACCAGTCGGGGAAACGGGTCACGCAAAACGACTTTTTTTCTGTCCTGCAGGGTATCTACAGGCATTTGTGCAAAGAACGGTAGATCGAAACCCAAAAATTCCTGCCGTCTTACACCTGGTGAGCATATGACAACAAATATGACAACAAATATCTCTTCCACCTTCCACCAGTAGATCCATGGAAAGAGCGTGGCAGCCAGAGGCTCTCCAGAACAGGAGACTCGAGCAACTCAGAGCTACCATGGACGACTATATCGAGAAGAATATCGGGCAGATCGAGGGAAACCTCCCGGTCTTCTTCGGGCATGTTGCCGCCACGCTCGACCGTTCATTTCCCGACCTCGATGACAGAACTTACGATGATTTCATCGATGAAACAGGTTTTGCACTTCTTAACGCAAAGCGCGACCCGCCGACCCCTGAGTTCCTGGAGAAGGTCCTGCGGCATGCGGTGGGGAACAAGAGAGAGCAGAAGGGGCGGGCAACGCTTGAGGTGATGGTGGCCCTCAGGCTTATCGACATTGGCGTTTATTATCAGGCGCTTGAGTACCTTTCGCGCCACAGGAACCATGACGTCCGCATCAACGCCGCCATGGCCTACTGCTACTACGCGCTCTCCCTGGCAAAGAATCAGAGTCCGGGTCCCCGTCCTGACGACATGGAACTCCAGGCCCGCGAGGAGATGCTGACGCTTGCCCGGGTTCGTCCCCCGCTCAGTCGCCTTGGGCCACTCGATCGTAAGGAGAGCCGACTGAACTCAATATTCTGGTACATGCTGGACCTGGCGTTTGCCTGGTTCCCGAGCGAGCCGGAGTTCTACCGCATCGGCATCTCGTGGACGAAACATGTGGGGGATGCCGAACGCCGCCAGCAACTCCTCGACCGTGCCACGGAACATTTCCCGAACGACAGGTACTTCCTGGCTGAGGCTTTCAACACCAGTGTGGACATGCGCAACGGGAGCGGTGCCGCGTCTATAGTGAAACAGATGATGCAGCAGTTTCCAGACGACCACGAACCGCTCTATTACGGAATGAAACTGGCAATCCTTGGTGGAAAACCAAGATCATACGCAAGGTTTCGGAAACTTGCAATCTTGAAGGAGTTTCCCCGTCACCTGCTCCTGCTACTTGACACCGTGCTCGAGGTTATGTGTAACCACAGGACCGAGAGTCTTCTCTGCTTTGAGGAGGTGAAAAAAACCTTTACTGCGCGCGGTTACTACCTGACGGCGCTGGAGTATATACTCCGTGACTTCGTCGAAGGGGACGAAGAACGTGCTAAACGCGCCAGATCTACGTTTTTCTCGAGCGTTGACCAGTATTGTATGCAGACACTCAAGATCAGGACATAATGGATGTGGTGGTACGATCGATCATCCAGGGGGTAAAATGACCGGGTGTGACAGAGGACGTGCCCCGCCAGACTTTGTGGCCGGGTGCCAGGATGGTCGGTCGAAGCGGCGATCCTCAAACGTTGAGCAGAAAGGCATAGCGATGAATATATTTACTCCAGAGAGAAGAACATCCTTCAAAGTGTGCCCACAAGCCAGGATAGGCAGGCAACTCGTGAGGATCTGATTGCGATGACTGGAGAGAGGGGAACAAAAGATGCCGTGAAAGCGTCCACCACAGGAGGCGATGGCGGCGAATCACCGGACCCGGGAAGAGATCTCTGTCTCTCGATCCTTCGCGAAGCCCCTGACGGGTTCGTTATTCTTGACCGGGAAAACAGGTACCGCTACATAAACCCGGCCTTTACCAGGATCACGGGGTATTCGAGGGAGGATCTCCCAGATGTCAGCACCTGGTTTGAGTGCGCCTACCCAAACCCTGCCTACCGCCAGAAGGTGTATGAAATCAGGCAGGAACTCTTCAGCGGCGGTTGCGACTCTATGGTTGTTACCATTGTCCGGAAAGACGGCAGGGTGCGCGATATCGAGGTTCGCCGAACACCCATCAATGACGACTTTGAGCTCCTGACAGTAAGGGACGTCACCGAGCAGACGCTGATCGAGGAGAGCCTTCAACAGACCAAGTCTGAACTTACAACTGTGATCGATTCTTTCCCGGATCTCTTCCTCCGGTTGAACGCTGACGGCACGATCCTGGACATAAAGGCCGGTCGGCTGGTGGAGAGGCCAATGATCACCCGGGCTCAACTGGGGCGACGGCTACAGGATCTGCTACCTCCAGGAGTAAGCAAGGCTTTCGTGGGTGCACTGCAGGAGGCTTTCAGAACCAACGCCTGCACCACACCTATCGAGTTTGAGTGCAGGGCGCGGGGAGAGACATGCTACTACGAAATCAGGGTTGTGCCGCTCTATGACACACACCTGATGGCCATAATCAGGGACATAACGGAGAGAAAGAGGGCCGAAGAGGAACTGCACAGTTGCCGCGCGCACCTGGAGGAGGTAGTTGCCGAGCGGACTGCCGAACTCAGGCAGGCGAACGAGCAACTCGAGCACCTCCTCTACTGCATCGAGGTGACCGAACGCAGAGCTGCAGAAAGGTGGCTGGAACGATCGGTTGAGAAGGGAACTATCGGCGCGGATGAACCCGAGACCGTGAGGATCACCACCGATGAGATGGGGACGATCATCATCGCCGACCTGACGGCAGAAGACCTCACCGGCTTTAGCAGGGACGAACTGGTCGGGAAAGCGATCTGGTCGCTCTTTTCCGGCGGTGATCCGGGAGAGACCCTCAGCCATGAGGTGCTGGAGGGCGGCAGATCCGCTGATTGCTCAGAAGGTGTGGTGCTTGTGAGAAAAGACGGATCGAAAGAGGCGGTTCGTATCACCGCCGAGCCCATCAAGAGTGCGGAGGGTTTTGTGATCGGCATGATCTGCACACTGCGAAAGGCCTGAGCGGACGTCAGAGCCTGAACCCGCATGACTCCGGATGCACCGTCCCGGGGTTCTGGGGGGCCACGGCAATTCCCACCTGGTCTGAGTAGAGGCCGAGCCCCTCGAGCGCTGAGAGCAGCACACGATCGGGGGTGTTGTTGATCTCGCTCAGATGGGCAAGCATCGCCATCTGGATACGATCGGCAAGCCGCTGTAGACATCGGGCTGCCTCAGGGTTTGAGAGATGGCCTCTCTTCGATCTTATCCTGTTCTTTAAGTAAGCAGGGTAGGGACCGTTCTCAAGCATATCCGGGCAATGATTGCTCTCGAGCAGAACAGCGTCGCAGGTGGCGAGTCGATCAAAGATTGTGGTGGTGATGGTACCTGTATCGGTGCAACACCCCAGACGGAGATCCCCTTCAGCGATACAGAATCCACAGGGTTCCCTGGCGTCGTGAGATGTCGGGAAGGGCTCGATCGAGAAATCGCCGAGGGTGAACCTTTCGCCAGAACGGCACCGCCGGAGATCTGCGGGTGCACCGCAGGACTTTTCCAGGTAAGTCTCCAACGTGCCGCCGGTTGCATAGACTGGAACATCAAGCCTCCTTGAGAGGAGGTCGAGACCACGGATGTGGTCGATGTGTTCGTGCGTGACGAGTATACCCTCGATGAGCGAGGCGTCCCCGCCGGCGGCATCAAGGCGCCGGAGCGTCTCACGGGCGGAGAGACCGGCGTCGATGAGCAGCGCGCCCCGCTCACCCTGAAGGTAGGCACAGTTACCTTTGCTCCCGCTGGCAAGGATCGTCAGTTTCATCAGTTCCGTTAAGATTCTCTGGAGATAAGAGATAAAGGTATTTGAGGCCACCAGATCAGTTCCTTGAAGTCGGGGCCAGCCAGCCTGATGAACCTTTCCGGTGACTGAACTGCGGGAGACCTGTATCGCCGCAGACCGTTTTACCTCATCTGGATCTCGGGGTGCCTGGTTTTCAGGGTAAAAGGTTTAAGTCAGGAACAAGCTGGTGGCATCCAGGAGGGCTGCTCCAGTTGTCCTGGGTGCTGCAGCATCGCCGATTATATCCAGGCGTGGCACCTTTCCCAGGAGTTCATAATAAAGTTCCTGCCGGGGCGCCATGCTGCCAGCGACCACAATCGCATCCACGCTTTCCACCGTGGAGGTGGTTCCGTAGTATGGGTTGAACAACGTGACTCTCTTGCCTTCATAACTGGTGACAACCTGCATGGGCTCGGTTCGAACCTGAAGTTTTCCCAGACGCTGGAAAAGGGGTAACGAGATGCTCGGATCGACGTTCATCGCCATGGTAAAACCTGGTGTCACCCAGGTCACGCGTTTGCCCTGCGCTGCGAGCAGTTCGACAACTCCTGCCCCTTCGATGGTTCCCCCGTAATCCAGCACCAGCACGTGATTACCCTTCACCCGTCCGTCAAGAGCATCCTGCGTTGTGAAGGATCCGGATCTCGCATCGCTGCCGTTTACCCCGCCAGATACCATCTGCGAACCGGTGGCGATGATAACCCATTCAGGTCTCTCCGCGAGCACCGTTTCGGCATCTGCTGCCACCCCTCTGCGCAGATCCACTTTGAGAGCCCGGAGGGCATACTCCTCATATCGTGTAATACCTTCAAACTCTGACCTGTCCGGTAGACGACTCTCCCACTTTATCCGCCCGCCAACCTCATCCTCCTTCTCAAAGAGCACAACCCTATGACCCTGTCTGGAGGCAACCTCAGCTGCTCTCATTCCGGCAGGTCCACCACCAACTACCACCACCTTCCCGGGCCGCCGGGCTGGCCGGGCCTGTTTTTCATGACCGTAGATCTCCTCAAAACCGGTGGCCGGGTTCACAACGCACATGATGGGCTTATCGGCCAGAAGGCGACTGAGACAGAAATTACAACCAATACAGGTCATGATACCTTCTTCCTCACCGTTCTGAACTTTTTCTACCCAGAAAGGATCGGCTATCAACTGGCGCGCCATGCCGATCATATCACAGGAACCATCTGCCAGAGCAGCCTCACCCTCATCCGGACGGACAATCCGCCCATGACCGATCACCGGGACAGAAATAGCAGCTTTCAGGCGCGCTACATCCGGCAGCAAAAAGCCATGTTCAATCGGGGAGGGCGGGATCATCATCGAAATTGTCTCCCATGTGCCTGAATCACTGGATATGTAATCGGCGATCCCGGCAAACATCCTGGCAAACTCGATGGCATCGTCAATCCCAAGACCATCTGGAAGATACTCATTGAGGTCAAGACGTATCCCCAGTGGTCTGTCCCCTATTGCCTCACGTATGGTCTGCAGTACCTCAAGAACTATACGTGCCCGATTTTCGGCCGAACCACCATATTCGTCGCTCCGGTGGTTGGAATGGGGTGAGAGGAACTGGCGAAGCACCCCGTCGTGTGCCACCTTGATCTCAACGCCGTCAAACCCTGCATCTATTAAATTGGCTGCAGAAACACCAAACCCTGCCACGATCTCATGGATCTGTGAGACCGTCATCGGCCAGGGGGTCTCACCAATGGTCATGTCAGGCTGTGCTGATGGTGCCCATAATGGGCGGTGGGTCTCAATGCTTCGTGACTGGTTGCCGTAATGGGTAAGCTGACCAAAGACCCGGGCCCCGGACCCATGAACAGCATCGGTGATCTCTTTCAGGCCTGGAATGCACCTTTTATCGAAAGCATGAACCATATGGGCATAACTGCCAGATGGATGCACACCCATGCTCGGTACAACAACAAGGCCAACGCCGCCCATAGCACGCTCGCGGTAATAGAAGACCTGTTTGCGTGTGGGCATATGGTCCTCCCCACCAAAGGCAGGTTCATGTGGTAGCATCACGATGCGGTTGCGGATCTCCACATTTCGAATCATGATGGGCGAAAGAAGGTGCGGATACTTTTTTGAAACCATTTTTCACCTCATTTATCAGATTGAACGGTAGTGGTCTGTAATAATACATATTCTTGATCCAGGAGACTACCAAAAACCAATATCAAAGGGCGTCCACACGAACGGGCACAGGCGAAGTTCGGTCTTCAAGGGCCCTGCTGCTTCGTTGTCTAATGCCGCCCTCCTGGATAGGAGCGGTCAGAGAGGAGACACTCTTACCTACCCACCGATGGCCCCCCGCTACCTGGACTTAATCGGCAGGTTTACTTCGGCGCAGGAGAGGGTATAAAATCAATATCTTCTGGCTCTACGCTGGTTTGATGACCCTCTGCCTGGAGAGGTTGCAGGGTATGCGTATCGCCGCAGACCCGCAGACCGACTGTAAGGAGGGCAGGGGTGATGGAGAACGAGGGATAAACCAGTTACAGGCAGAGATAGGGAGGAGGACTTTAAGTCCCCCATCCCCGTCAGCCCCTCCCATGCCCAAAATGGGTGATTTTTCATCGACATCCTGCCAGAAACGGCGTCTCTGTCAGTTTTCAGACAGAATCCGTCCATACAACGGCAATTGCCACCCACCGCCTGCCCCTTTGAGGGGGGCGGGATTTGAGACTGTTCGACGAGAGACGTTCGGTACGAGTGACTCGATTGCATCGGCGGACCGGTCTCACGGTCTACAGGCATACTACCGCAAAAGGGGGCGCGTTTACAGTTTAGAATCGTTGATTTGATGGCCTCAGAAAAGGTGGGCCAACCCACCAAAATCCTAATCGTATTGAGAAGAGAAGATCTCAGGAGAATTGCTATGGCCGGGCCGTATAAACTAACAGTTCTGCGGTGAAGGAGGAGGTGCGCCTGCGAGGATGGTTGTTGAGTTCACAATCCGGTGGATCCTGCCGCTGGTCCTGATCGGGTTTATCATAGGTCTGCTGGTGAGTATCTTCGGCGGTGGTGGCGGTTTCTTCTACGTGCCTCTTCTGACACTCATCTTTCAGGTGCCGACGCAGTATGCCGTCGCCACCTCCCTTGCCTCGATCATCCCCACCACCATTCTTGGTTCTGTCGGACATTACCGCCAGGGCAACCTGGACGTCTCCCTTGGTTTGATCTTTGGTACTGGCGGAATCATAGGTGCGTTCTTCGGTGCCTTTGCATCGGGCATGATCCCTCCGCCACTCATGGGGAAACTCTTCGGCATCTTCATGATCGTGCTGAGCATTCCAATGCTTTTCAGCGCCAGGAAGAGAGCGGGTGCCGGCACAGACGGGAGACCTGCTGTCTCATATCCCCTCACAGCGGCCAGGGCGGCCGAGGGCACGATCTTTGGCATCGTTTCAGGCGCCATGGCAGGGCTATTCGGGGTGAGTGGAACGCCGCCGGTCATCGCCGGATTGTATCTCATGGGGCTGCCTGCTATAAAGGTGGTTGGAACTTCCATATTCGTCCTCCTCTTCAACGCCGTTGCAGGTCTGAGCGGCCACCTCGCAATCGGACAGGTTCACTGGGGGCTGACCCTCTTCCTTGCGGCCGGAGCGGCTACAGGGGCGTATCTTGGACCGCGATACCTGAGCAGGATAAAAACACCCGCCATGGAAAGGTTCTACGGACGATTCTTCACCATGCTGGTCATCGCACTTGGAGTCGTCATGATCCTGGATTGACGAAACCAACCGATGGGAGCGGGTTTGTGCGAGGGTTCCGGCGAACCACCAAACGAGATGGCAGTCTACGGTGGCAGGTGGCCCTCGAATAATACCCTGCTGGAGATGCTAGAAGAGGCACTCGCGATCATGAGCCGGCTGTGGGCGAGCGCCGGGCCTATCACCTTCGCTGGAAAGTATCATACGCTTAACGACGCGGTCTTGTTGACACGGCCAGTGGATAGGGTTCCTGTGTACGTCAGCGCGATCGGACCGCGCGCGGCAAAACCAGCAGGTCGCCTCGGCGACCACCTCATCAGTTTTGCAAACAATCCCCGCTACGTCAAGGAAGAACTCCTGCCAAACTTTGAGAATGGCGCCAGAGAGTCTGGAAAAGATCCGAAAACCATGGAATGTGCCGGACACTTTGCTTAAGTCTACGACACCGGATCAGGTTGTCCTCCACGATGACCTGCAGCAGGATGTCGGTACAATTAGTGGAGGGGCTTTAGAGAGGGCCATGTCAAGCGGGATAACCCCGATCTTTAACTTGCGGGGGTGAAGGGGGCGGAGCGGGAAGCCCCCACCCTTCGGGGTGGGGATGAAAGCAGAGCCGCCCCCTTCACCCCCGCTAGATAAAAAAACCACATAATGCCCGTCAGGGCTACAGGCATACCGGATGAAAATCGGGGGTCATTTTCATACGAAAGCACCTGAAATGGGAAACGCGCGGCTCTGGATACGTTCATCTCAAGAAGAAGATGGGGCTGATACCCTCCAGAAACAGCACCAGTCAGGTGAATATAGGAGGGCGAGCGGATCTAACGGTACCTGGATTGTCACCGGTCCAGGGTGGTCTCCAGAGGATCCTTACCCCTGAAGAGTGCGCCAAGGTCTTCAGGAAGTGTCAGGATGACCGGTTCCAGGTGCAGCCTCTCCATGAACGCCGAGTCGCACATGGAGAGGTCGTTCGGGTTTAAACGGGCGATTATGGAGCAAAAAGTCCGATGACCCCGCCCCGAGTTTCTGGCTGAGTCAAAGTAGATTGCGACATTGAACGCGTGGGTACCAAGACGCCGGTAGAAGTCGATGACCCTGAGGATGCCGTCTGCCAGCGGTTCGATGCAGGGTTCGAACTCCTCAAGCGTCGATACCGGGAGGACACCCCGGACCTCCCTCTCGCCGAGAGGAACGGGGTTTGCCGACCAGAAGATCTCGTTCTCGAAGAGAAACCGTTCCGAAGTGCGTTCGTGTTCCACAAGGTCGTCCCAGTAGGAGCGATGGTGGTCGGCAAGGTAACGATCTCCGGCGGTTAGGTAGAGTCCTGCAAGATGGGTGGGTTTCTCATCGGCGATCCCCTGCAGATGGGGGTGGAATATGCTCGCACCGGCCGAGGGGAGGTAATTCCAGTTGATGCTTGCGTATCCAGGAAATCTGATGAGCGCCTCAACCGTGCCAGATATAGCATCGGTGAGGTTTTTCCTATCAAATCGGTCAGGTGCGTGTTCGGGTGTGATCACCGTGACCACGTGGTGAGCGGCGAAAGGGTAGAGGTTCGGAAACGTGACGCTTTTCCCGCGCCGGATTCGACTGCCGTCCTCAAACGTCGGGGTTGAGGTCTCCAGTGTGCCGGGGCAGAACGGGCAGCCCTCATCTGAGGTTGGCATGACGGGAGCGGCGTCGATATGCCGCTCCATCCTGGCGGGGCTGATCCGGCACATGAGCCCGGTGAGGGTCTCCCTGCGGTATTGCAGGGTGCCGCGTTCAGTCCGGATCTCATCTGTGGTGAACATGCCCCTCAGTACCCCCGTTGGCGTCTCAGGTGTATAAACCTGTCAGAACGGCGGATGAGGTGGATAGAGATATGACGGAGTGGCAGTGGTATCTATAAAAAGGGGGGAGTTGTGTTTTTCCCGCCTCAGACAATGTACTTGCCCAGGAGGCGGATGGAGGTGGTCATGTCGGGGCCGAGTGGCGAGCCGAAGATGATCTGGGTGACTCCAGCCTTTGCAAGGTCCTCGCACTTCTGCTTGACCATGTCAGGCGTTCCGGCGATGGTGAAGGCATCGATCTCAGCATCACCGACAAGGCTACCGACCGTCTTGAAGTCGAAGCGACCGAGCGCCTCCTTGATCTTGGCGACGTTGTCCAGGTTGAGGTTGTGGCGCTTGAGGAGTTCGGGCGGGGATCCGGCGGCGATGAACGCAGCGACGATCTTTGCGGCGTTCCGGGCTTTCTTCTCGTCCATGTCGATGGACATGGCGGTATAGGCGCCGACGTCGAAACTCTTCTTGCCGACCTTCTCCATCGCTTTCTTGATGATCGGGATGGCGACCTCGAAGTCCTTCGGGTTGGACGCGTTGATCAGGGCACCGTCACCGATCTCACCGGCGAGTTCGAGCATCTTGGGCCCCTGGGCACCGATGTAGATCGGGATACCCTTCTTGCCGGGCAGGGTTACACCGGTCAGCTTGGCGCCATCGTAGTCGAAGAACTCCATCTTGCCGGTCTTCTTGACCTCTTCGCCGGCCAGGAGTTTCCGGATCTGCTCGACGCCTTCGCGCAGGCGGACGACGGGCTTGACAGGCTGTATGGCGAGCTTCGGGAGGGTCGAGAGGTCGCCGGGCCCGATACCCAGGACTGCGCGTCCATCGGAGATCTCGTTTAACGTGGCCGCGAAAGACGCGATCGCTGCCGGGGTGTCGGTGAAGGTGTTCATGATTCCCGGGCCCATCTTGATCGTGTCGGTGTTTGCCGCGATCATGGCAAGGGTCGGGTATGCGTGACGGTTGTTGTAGTGGTTGGTGATCCAGGCGTAGTCTATATCCTTCGACTCTGCAAGCTTGGTGTACTTCACCACCTGCTTTACGTTGATTGCTCCGGGCACAAATTCAATTCCATATGTAGTCAAGGCTATTCACCTCATTGAGTAGTTACGTGCCGGGAGTTATATAAATTATCATTTTGTGCTCACCCGAACTGCACCTGCCGCCTGCACAGCGCAAAATTGGGACTGGTGATGAGTTTTAACGGCAATTCGCTGGTTTCGCTCTCTTTTCCGCGGGCCACCAGGTCGAAGAGTGGTAAACCGGAACGGTTAAGGCTCACCAGCGATCCCTACGGAAGGCGCTGAACGTCGCAGGGAAATATATATCTTCGTCTGCCCATATAATCATCAATAGTTCTCGATGAGTTTCATACTTCTTTCAAGGCAGAGTTTCTCCAGGCCGTGCAAAGAAGTTACCAGATAAGGGGTATAATCAGTATGCGCGTTCTGGCAATCGGGCTTGGCGGCGCCGGGTCGAGGGTGGTGGATAACCTCTATGACCACGACCGGCGGAGTGGAGTCCATTGTATGAATGCGGTGGCTATCGATATCGACCCAAACTCCCTCCTGCAACTTCGCTATCTCCCAAACGATGCCCGGATCTTTTTTCCAAAGGTCAACATAACCGATCACGCGGTTGCAGCAGATGTGATAGATATCGATGAGGTGATGACCCGCCTTCAGCGCATGGATTCGATCGAGATCGACTCCATCCTAATCTGCTGCGGTCTGGGGGGCAACGTCGCCGATATAGCGCCGTTCATAATCGAGAAACTCCGGGTATCCTATGTGGAACCGATCTTCGCTCTTGCAATCCTTCCATGTCTCAGCGAGGGTAAGCGGGTCTCGGCTAAAGCTGCTGATGACCTTGAGATGCTCCAGGAACTGGTCGACGGTGTAATCCTCTTTGATAACGAGACCTGGTCGAGGAAGTTACTGGCCTGTGAGACGCCGGGTTTGAAGGATAACGCTGGCGGTTCCGGCCGGCGGCATC
>Ga0116194_1000746_pt1 | contig 24260 bp, 24 predicted proteins | sample AD_SCU001_MetaG_FD_89887 | JGI IMG/M metagenome (GOLD analysis project Ga0116194, IMG submission 89887) | Active sludge microbial communities of municipal wastewater-treating anaerobic digesters from China - AD_SCU001_MetaG | ecosystem: Engineered > Bioreactor > Anaerobic > Digestate | place...
ATTCTACCTGTCTGCCACAAACAGCCCGTCAGGTCAAGAAAATTCAGGGCTTTGCGGGTTTGTTAGAACCAGATGCCCGGCTTCGATGTTATTTCTGAAATCTTCGGGCAGCTCGCTCCAGTCGAACAGATCGACACGGAACGGCAGATTGCTTTCATCGAAAGCTTCCTTGAGGCTGAAGACCTGGAGTTTTTTTTCGGGGCCGGCAAAAACAACCAGATCGAGATCCGATTTTGCATTGGCAGTGCCACGCATGCGTGAGCCATAAGCCCAGACAACTACGCCTGGCAGATGCAGCTGCAGCAGATCAAGAACTATTTTCTGCTGTTCGGACGACAGACCGGGCAAAATTGTCACTGCCATGGCTCCCCGCTCATAGTTTGATAGAGATCTATGGCGTTACTGATAAAGCCACTCATGAGTTCTAATGCCGCTTTGGCTTTTTCCCCGCTGTAATCGTGCGCCGTGCTGGTTCTTGCATCTGCGAATTCAAGCCATCGCTCGACCGGCGCCGAAAAAAGATCGTTCTCGAAGGCCAGGCGGAATACAGGCTTGGGGCTGTTCGGCACCTCGGGGATACCCAGTTCTTCAATCAGATAACGTTTGAGAGTTTTCCACATGCAGTCATAGCATATTTCAAAGCGTTGGATCACCGACTCGGCAACTGCTTCCTGAAGCAGTTCTGGCTGCGAAGAATCGAAAGTGCGGTAATTCTCGAACTGCAGTTGCAGATGCTTGAGAGACTTTTGCAACTTATCGTATTCGATCATCTGTCGTTCTCCTGTGTCCCGATTATCTGCCGCTGCCTACAATTATAAACAAGCGTAAGAGAAATGCAAACCAATACCAAAAAATAGCGTTGCTATTTTTCGGTGGGGGCAGCATTTGCCAGTGATGCTGCAGGAATGTTACAATACATAAATGGAAAAAAATGTTGTCAAAATACTGCGCAACCTTAAACAGACGCCGGCTGATGATTTTGTGGCCGGCACACCGGCCGGTCGCATCGCCATGGTCTGGCCGATTACCGAAGAACTGGCTTCGCTGAGCCCAAAACACAATGTTGAACAACGATTACAAAGAGATGTTGCAGTGCTTAAACGCCGAAAGAGTTGATTATCTGCTCATCGGTGCTTATGCCATGGCTGCTCATGGTTTCCCCCGGGCAACCATGGATATCGATATCTGGGTAAAACCATCCACAGCCAACGCTTCGGCTGTCTGGAAAGCACTTGAACGCTTTGGCGCACCACTTCAAGGAGTCACTGTTGACGATTTCACCAAAGATGACGTCATCTTTCAAATTGGTGTTGCGCCAAGAAGAATCGATGCAGCGACTTTTTGGCATTGTCGAAGCTGGCGAGAAAGCTGAGCTCTGCCGCCAGTTCTTCCTCGACGGTTCTCTCGACAAAGTCCAACAGGGCTTCTGCCTGAGCGGTGGCGTCGAAATAGCGATACCAGCAGGCGGTGTCGTTGCTTACGGTCATCTGCCCGTCTTCATGCAGCCGATAATCGACAAGCTGCAGCAGGGGCCTTGAGAAGGCTTCCAGCGATGCGTCGTAGGCCACCGGATCTTTCAGCATGACCGCCGAAACCGGAAACATCAGACCCGGCGTCAGGATACCCCGCAAGGCCAGAATATTGTGAACGAGAAAACGATGAATACGTCCGTTTCCGTCTCCGAAGGGGTGCAGAAACACAAAGCCCCAGGCAATCACCGCTGCATGAACGATCGTGGAAACCTGGTCGCTTTTCAGACGCCGATGCGTCTCTATCAGGCCGGTCATCAGCTCTGGCAGATCGTCGGGGCGCGGCCCGATGAAATGGATAATTTCGCGATAGCCGGCAACCTGTAGAGACGTCTGTTTTTTCAGGGTTCGGCGGCGAAAATGGTCAGCAGCAGTTCGGCGTCGTCGAGCAGGCGATATTCGGGGCTTTTTCCCGATAATTTGCGGCTGTGGGAAATGATAATCGGCACGCCTTCGCCCCTTTTGTCCATGATGTGGGTGCGCATCAGCTCGTAATTGGCAGGTTCGACCGGGCATTTGGCCAGCAGTGAGGTCAAAAGTTCATTGCGCGCTGACTGTCGCTCAGAAAGGCTGGCGATCGTCATGGTGTTCGGAATCGTGCCGGGCGAGTAAAGCTCTAGTCGGTCAGAAAAAAGGTGCAGCCTGATTTTCGAGCCATAAATCGAATAATCACGATGGGCAACCGCATTGGTCACCGCTTCAAAAACAGCACTCATAGAATACTGCGGGATATCGATACGATGCGGGGCCTTGCGGGCGCCAATTTTCATGTTGCGCTCGACGAAGTTGCAGGCCGCGAAAATCTGCCGGTCAAGTGGCCCGGTAAGGTCGCGGGCATCGAGCTGATAGTTTGCGTCACGGTCTTCGCCCCGATAGCAGACCGCCTGGATAAAGGCATTCGAGATGAACTGTTCAGGATTCGGGCTGCTCATAAGAATGCCGCTTACCGTCGGCCGGTCGACACCGTCTTCGTCTCGCGATATCAGCTTCAACTTGCCGAGAAACTCGATGGGGTCAGCCGGAGACAGCGGCGATCTGAATCTTTGCCAGAGTTTTTCATCGAGATTGTCGAGCGAAGCGTGCCCGACGATCTGCTCGTCGAACCTGATAAGTCGCGCCTGGCTGCGCTGCTGGAACAGGCGGGCCAGATATTCCGGGCTCATCTGCCGGCGGGAACTACCGATACGATGCAGATAGCCGCCGGGGCTTCTATGAACAAAAAGACTGCGCGGCACCGAAACTGCAATGACGTTGCGTCCGCCGGTCGCGGCGTCTAACTGAACCTTGCTTATCTGGCAAATTATTGGCGGCTCGACCAGATCGTTGACGATTTCGCGCACCCAGGTTTCGACAACGTCGAGCGCCTGGTCTGGAATGCCGGTTATTTCACGGGTTTTGTCATTAACGCCAAGCACGATTGTGCCGCTGTTCGAATTGGCCATCGCGGCCAGTTCGTCGGCCATGCCGTTACGATGCGGGCCGGTAACCGAATTGCCTGACAAATGAAGTTCTTTGAGCTCCAGAAAAGAATCTTCACCCGTCTGTATTTTTTTTTGCAATTCTCTTGTATCGATCATAGTTATTATCCGGCAAAAACAGAATAGCTACAATATAGTTCAGTTGCCGCCTTTGGTCAATATGCGGGGATATGGGGACACCTTGCTTAACTCTGGCAGATTTTGGTCGCGAGCTCTTCACGGCGATTGCGACTGTTGGGATAGAGGGACATCGTAGTTGTTTCTGGCTGATTTTGCTGCGGGTTCGTTCCTGCCAATGTCTTGGAAAAGACTGTTAAAGGCCGAGGCGGGTGGCGCGGTCGCTGATCAGTTCCTTGAAGCGGTGCCTGGTGGCGCCGGCGATGAAACTGGTATCGATCGCGGCGAACCATTGTGGCAGAACTGCTGAAAACCTTTTGCAGGTCGTTTCGAAGCTTTTGTCGGAAATCTGCAGATTTTTCTGCAGCGAGATGAAGTCTGCCATTTTGAGCTTGCGTTTGCGGGCATTCAGTGTCAGGGCCAGCTCTTCGTTGTCTTCAGGGAGCAGCAGCGCGGCAGGAACCAGATCGTATGCCGGGCTGAGATTGTATTTTCCCTGCGGGTTTTTCAGAAGGGAAAAAGTTCATTCAGCAGCCTTTCGCGGTCTATCGGCACCGCCCCGAGTTCGAGCCCGAACATGAATAATACCTGATTAACTTTGGCAAGCTGAACCGTTGGCTTGCCCTGTTCGAGGTCGCGAATGAAACGCAGGCCGACCCCGGCTTTCTGTGCCAGCTCCTGCTGGGTGATTCCCAGGGCTTTGCGGCGCTCTTTAACTGTTACGCTGATTCGATTGCTGTTCATGCGTAAATTATACCTTTTCGGGTATATATTGTCCAGTTTGTGTGTTTTTATACCTTTTCGGGTATAAAAATGCTGGCAAACAGCATGATTATACCCTTTCGGGATGACCAATCAATTCGGGCCACCGCTGACTGGCAAGCCTCGCAAAATTGTTATTGCTCTGTAAAAATGGTTATATTTTGCCAGATGTCAGCCAAAACGATTATGTAGAGACATCTGCCACAAACTGCCCATCGGGAAAAGAAAGCTCAAGCCTTATTTTTTTGTCTTCGCGGGTCGGTTGCCGGCTGGTAAAATTTTGCCGGGTGGCAGAGTTCGAACGAAGCTGCTAAACTGGTGCGCATGGACAACGACACAAACATCATCATTTTTGGTGCCGGCGGGCATGCGCCGGTGGTTATCGAAATTGCCCGGGCCTGCGGCTTTGTGGTGAGCGCCATTTACGACGACAACCCGGCCTCAGTCGGGAAAAGCGTCGCGGGGGTCGCAGTCGCGGGCCGCATCGCCGACCTGCCCGACAGCCTGACCGGCAACGCCTTCATCGCCATCGGCAACAACAGCGTGCGCCGCAGTCTGTTTGAACGCTTCGGCAACCTGACCTGGCCACTGCTGATTCACCCGCACGCCTGCGTGTCTTCACTCGCCAGTCTCGCTGCCGGTTCACTCGTCTGCGCCGGTGCCGTGCTCCAGCCAAACGCCGTCATCGGCCGCCAGGTGATCGTCAATATCGGCGCCTGCGTCGACCACGACAGCCGGGTCGACGACTTCTGCCACATCGGCGCCATGGCCTACGTGCCGGTCAACTCTGAAATCGGCGCCGGCAGCCACCTGCAGCCCGGCAGCCGGCCCCCCTTCGCCGCCAGAATCCCGCCCGACTCAGTCATCGCCTGACCCTTATGAGAGCATTGGGAGTGTCTAACAGGCGCGGAGAGAAGCCGGGATTACTTTTTCGTAAGCTTGTTTAGCACAGGATGTGCTTATGCAGAACCGCGCAGGATAGAGCGGTTCTGCTGAGCGAAAACTTGGGAATTAAATAGCTGGAGCACCCGGCAGCATCTATCCTGATGCTGCCGAGTATCGCTGACCTCGTGTCAGCAAAAAAGTAACCCGGCTGATAGGACGCGCCGTCAAGTAGGTATATACTTAAAACGAGGGGGAGCTGGGGATGTTGATCAGCGAGTCTTCGAGGGCGTGTGACATGCTGAGGTCGGCGGCCGGGCAGTTTTGATACATCGGCAGACGGTTCATCAGGTCCCAGATCGGGCGCACCATGATGCCGTCAGCGTTGAGTTTGTCGAGCAGCCGGTTGCGCTTTTCCCGGTCGGGCTCTTTCAGCATTACGGCATTGAGCCAGTAGTTGCTTTTGACACCTTTCGTTTCAGTAAAGAAATCGAGCTCGCCGACCTGCCTGAATTCATGCTGATAGCGGCTTGCCAGCACCCGCTTTTTCATGATGATGTCGCCGAGCTGCTCGAGCTGGGCGCAGCCAAGCGCCGCGTTGATGTTCGGCAGCCGGTAATTGTAGGCGATGCAGTCGTGATAATATTCCCAGATGTGGGTGACCTTGCCGGTCGTCGTCAGATGCCGGGCCCGCTGCGCCAGAGCGTCGTCGTTCGTCAGCACCGCGCCACCACCACCGGTGGTGATCGTCTTGTTGCCATTGAAGCTGAGCGCCGACAGCAGGCCGATATTGCCGACATGCCGGCCGTTATACTCCGAACCAATCGCTTCGGCCGCATCTTCGATCAGCTTGAGACTGAATTCATCGCAGATCTGCTTCAGCTCTTCGAGCTGCGACGGGTGCCCGAACGTGTGCATCACCATCAGCGCTCTGATCAGCCGCCCGGTTGAGCGGTTGTGCAGCACGCCATCTTTGATTTCACAGGCACTTTTGAGGTGCTCGCGCAGCTTGTCTGGGCAGATGCCCATCGAGGTGCGGTTGACATCGACGAAATGCGGCGTCGCATTGCAGTAGGCAATCGCATTGGCCGAAGCCACGAAGGTCAGCGCCTGCATCAGAACCTCGTCGCCCGGCTGTACGCCGGCCAGCAGCAGACAGATGTGCAGTGCCGCCGTGCCATTGATCGTCGCGATCGCGTGCTTTACCCCGGTCGTGCGGCTGATCAGCTGCTCGAACAGGTTGACATACTTGCCGACCGTCGAAACCCAGTTCGTATCTATGCAGTCGGTCACATACTGCCGCTCGTTACCGTTGAAAAACGGCTCATGCAGCACCACCGGCCCGTGGGCGATGCCCGAAACTTTCCTGACAATCTGCTCTATTTTGCGTGCAAGCTGCTCTGCCATAACAAAACCTCATATTTCTATTTCGCCGCCCATTATATCACAGTTTCCCCCACCCACAGCTTTTTGCTTATTTTTGCTTCTTCTTCGCCCAGCCGGCTTGCTATATTATGCATTCAAAAAACCTGAATTGTGTTTAAGCAAGGCACGGGGAGAAGTCGGGATTGCTTTTTCGTAAGCTTGTGACGAACGAAGTGAGGAATCGCTGGAGAAAAAGCAACCCGACTGATAGACCGGGCCGGCGAACCAGTAAAAGCATTCAATGAACTTGTCCCTGGTGTTGCGGCAACGACTGACCGGCCTTAATTATATATTCAGGCATAACCTAAAGTTGTGTTTGCGCTAGAATTTTGTTTCTTCTTTGCCAGACTTTCAGTATGTTATGTTAGAATCCTTGCAATGAAAGAATTTCTTGTTGTAATTGAAAAGTCTGGAAAAAATTATTCGGCGTATGCGCCCGATGTTCCTGGCTGCGGCGCCACCGGTAAAACACCCGAAGAAGCGCGTGAAAATCTGAGAGAAGCCATCATTTTTCATCTCGAAGGACTGACCGAAGACGGGTTGCCTCTGCCCGAACCGCATACCACTTTCGACCGTATCGCAGTTTAAAATATCTGGTTTTCATCTGCGTCTATCCGCGTTCATCCGCGGCTTATTCTCCTTGTCTTTCTTCATCGCGTTTATCTGTGGTTGCGATATTGGCAGATTATGTTAAAATCACAAAAAATAAATGCGCACCGAACCCGGAAAGGAGCTTCCCTCTTTTTATGTCTAAAGAATTTTCCAGAATCAGCATCGAGCACCTCGCTTCATGGATACTGCGCGAATATGACGAAACTTCACAGATCTTTGGTATTCACAAAGACCTGTTTTTCGTGCCGAAGGCCGACGACCCGTTCACCCTGACCAGATACGGCCAGCACCTCGAAAGCCCGCTCGGCGTCGCCGCCGGCCCGCACACCCAGATGGCCCAGAACCTGATCGCCGCCTGGCTCTGCGGCTCACGTTATCTCGAACTCAAGACGGTGCAGACGCTCGACGAACTCAACGTCAGCAAACCCTGCATCGACATTCAGGACGAAGGCTACAACTGCGAATGGTCGCAGGAACTCAAACTCGACGCCAGTTTCGACGAGTATCTCAACGCCTGGATCATGCTGCACGTGCTGCGCCATAAATTCGGCTGGAACAACGCCAAAGGCCGCGGTTTCATCTTTAACATGAGCGTTGGCTACAATCTCGAAGGCATTCTCAAGCCGAACGTCCAGAAATTCCTTGAACGCATGGCCGATTGCGGCGACCTGCTGAAAGAAAAACTCGCCGTCATGCGCAAAATTTACCCGAAGATCGACGAAATCGAGATTCCAGCCATGCTTTCCGACAACATTACCCTTTCGACGATGCATGGCTGCCCGCCCGACGAAATCGAAAAGATCGCCATGTATCTCGTGAAAGACCGCGGCTACAACACCACGATCAAGCTGAACCCGACGTTGCTCGGCGCCGACCACCTGCGCCACATCCTCAACGAACAGCTCGGCTTCGTCACCGAAGTGCCAGACGAGGCGTTCGGCCACGATCTCAAATACCCCGACGGCGTGCAGATCATCAAAAACATGCTCGCCGCCGCCGAAGCGAAGGGCGTCACCTTCAACCTGAAGCTCACCAACACCCTCGAATCGGTCAATCACAAGAATATTTTCCCGCCGAACGAAAAAATGATGTATATGAGCGGCCGCGCCCTGCACCCGATCAGCATCAACGTCGCCGCCAAACTGCAGAACGAATTCGATGGCAGACTCGACATCAGCTTCAGCGCCGGCGCCGACTGTTTCAACCTGCCGAAGATCATTGCCTGCGGTATCAAACCGGTCACCGTCTGTTCCGATCTGCTGAAACCGGGTGGCTACGGGCGTCAGCTGCAGTATCTCGAAGAACTTGCCGCCGCGATCCGGGCCGAAAAAGCCGACAATATCGACAGCTATATTCTTAAGTTCGCCGAATGCAGCTGCAATAATGTGGAAAAGGCCGCGCTGCTCAATCTGCGCCGCTATGCCGGTGCTGCTCCGGCCAACCCTGCCTACCACAAAGAAAGCAAGACCGGCGAGTCGATCAAGACCAGTCGCGCCCTGCCCGAATTCGACTGCGTGCGCGCCCCCTGTATCGGCACCTGCCCGGCTGGCCAGGATATCCCTTCTTATATGTATTACACCGCCAAAGGCGACTACAAGAAGGCCTATGAAGTCATCATGCGCCAGAACCCGCTGCCTTCAGTGCTAGGTATGGTCTGCGACCACCAGTGCCAGCACAAATGCACGCGCGCCAATTACGACAGCTCACTGCTGATCCGCGAAATCAAGCGTTTCATCGCCAACCGCAACGCTGACCGCCCGAACCTGCAGCCCGAAAAAGCCAATGGCAAAAAGGTCGCGATTGTCGGCGCCGGCCCGAGTGGTCTGTCAGCCGCATACTTTCTCGCCCTCGAAGGCTTCGACGTCGAAATTTTCGAAACGAAAGCCTTCGCCGGTGGTATGGTTTCTGACGCGATTCCGAGTTTCAGACTGACCGCCGATGCGATCAACCGTGACGTCGAATTTATCAAAAACCTCGGTGTCAAGATCAGCTACGCCCAGAAAATCGACCGCCAGCGCTTCGAAGAACTGCGCCGGGATCATGATTACGTCTATATCGCCATCGGCGCCCAGGGCGCCAAAAAGATGGGGATCCCCGGCGAAGACGCCGCCGGCGTCATCGACCAGCTGGTTTTCCTGTCTGACGTGCGCCAGGAACGCAACCCGAAAATCGGCCCGAACGTCGCGATCATCGGCGGCGGCAACTCGGCCATGGATGCCGCCCGCACCGCCCTGCGCCTTGTCGGAGACAGCGGCCGTGTGCGTGTCGTCTACCGTCGCACCCGCGCTGAAATGCCCGCCGATCTCGAAGAAGTAAAGGCGCTGCTCGACGAAGGTATCGAAGTGCTCGAACTGCACCAGCCCCTCGAAATCGTCGTGGCTGGCGGTAAAGTCGCCGGCATGAAATGCCAGCGGATGCAGCTCGGCGAGAAGGGCCCGGATGGCCGCCGCAAGCCTGTTCCGGTCAAGGGCGCGATCGTCGATGTGCCCTGCGAAACCGTGATCGAGGCAATCGGTCAGGACGTCATCCTCGACTTTATCGGCGCCTCCGATCTCGAAACCGACCCGGTTACCGGTATGACCCGTATCAGAAACGTCTTCGCCGGTGGCGATGCGGTGCGTGGTGCCTCGACGATCGTCAAGGCGGTCGGTGACGGCCAGCGCGTCGCTCTCAATATTATCGCCCAGGCCGGTAAAGAGCTCGATATCGGCCCGGCCGCGATCAAAAAAGGCATGAACGCCGCTCAGTTCATGGTAAAAAGCGCCCGCCGCGTCAGGGGCATCAAGCTGCCCGAAATCGACGTGAAGCTGCGCAAGGGCTTTGCCACCGTCATTCGTGATCTGAACGAAGAGGAAGCCCGCAAAGAGGCTGAACGCTGTCTCTACTGCAACGATGTCTGCAATGTCTGCGTCAGCGTCTGCCCGAACCGCGCCAACTTTACCTATTACGTGCGCCCCGGTGATTATCTGGTTCAGAAAGCCGTTAACAAGAAGGGCAAGTTCAAAATCGAGACCGAAAGAACCATGCGCCTGACCCAGGACGTGCAGGTTCTCAATATCGGCGATTTCTGCAACGAGTGCGGTAACTGCACGACCTTCTGCCCGACCGCCGGCGACCCGTACAAGAACAAGCCGAAATTCTACCTGACCGACCACAGCTTCAAGGAAGAGGCGAACGCTTTCAGAATCTCGGGCAAAGTGCTCAAAGCCCGCGTTGCCGGCCACGAATACATGCTCGAAGAGAAAGACGATGCGCTGCATTATCACGATGGCCCGATGCATGCCCGCCTGCATCGCGACAGCTTCGAAGTGGTTGCCGTCGAGCCGCGCGGCGAAAAACCCGCGACCTACTCGTTCGAACTCGCCCTGAAGATGGCCATTCTCTACACTTCCCTCAAAAACGCCGCCTTCAACCACTGAGCAGATATATGACCGGTAAACACGAGGTTATTATCTGCTGGAGTGAGGAGGATCTTGCTTTTGTTGCCGAAGCACCGGAGCTTCCGGGGTGTTGCGCACATGGCAGTTCCCGTGAAGACGCTCTGCAGAATATTCACGCTGCAATAGAACTCTGGATAAAAACAGCTGAAGAATTCAAAGACCCGGTCCCCCTGCCGAAGGGTCGTCGGTTGCTTCTGGCTTGAGCTTAACTGTAATGTGATATAATGCGCGAAAATCATTGAACAAGGAACAAAGTTGATGAAAGTGCTTTTAACCGGCGGGGCCGGCTATATTGGCAGCCATACCTGCGTGCAGCTGCTGCAGGCTGGGCATGATGTCGTCATTGTCGATAATCTTCACAACAGTAAAATTGCAGTTCTCGATCGTATCGAAAAAATTTCCGGGCGCCGCCCGGATTTTTTTGATGTCGACATCTGCGATTTCGAAGCTCTGGTAAACGTGTTCTCAGGGCAGAAGTTCGACGCCGTGATTCATTTCGCCGGTCTCAAGGCGGTCGGAGAATCGGTCGAAAAGCCGCTGTTCTACTACCAGAACAACGTCGGCGGCACCCTCAAACTCTGCGGTGTCATGCAGGCGGCAGGAGTGCGCAATCTCGTTTTCAGTTCGTCGTCGACCGTTTACGGTGACCCGCATACGGTGCCGATAAAAGAGGAATTTCCGGTCGGCGGCGCTACCAACCCATACGGTCGCTCAAAGTTCATGGTCGAGCAGATTCTCATCGACTGGCAGAAGGCGCACCCGCACCTGAATGTCGCACTGCTGCGCTACTTCAACCCGGTCGGGGCACACGCCAGCGGTCTGATCGGCGAAGATCCGAACGGGATTCCGAATAATCTCATGCCCTATATTACTCAGGTGGCGATCGGCCGCCGGCCGCATCTGAACGTTTTTGGCAACGACTACCCGACCCACGACGGCACCGGCGTGCGCGATTACATTCACGTCGTCGACCTGGCCGAGGGGCATCTGAAGGCCCTCGAAAAACTCAGTGAAAACCCGGGTCTCGGCATCTGGAACCTCGGCACCGGCCAGGGCTACAGTGTTCTCGACGTCGTCAAGGCTTTCGAAGATGCGAGCGGCAAAAAAGTGCCATACGAAGTCGTCGCCCGCCGTGCCGGTGACATCGCCGCCTGCTACGCCGACCCGGCGAAGGCGAACCGTGAACTGAACTGGAAAGCGAAGTTCGGCATCGGGCAGATGTGCGCCGATTCCTGGAACTGGCAGTCAAAAAACCCCGACGGCTACGACTGATTTAAACCGTTTTTAAAACAAAGGTAACCTTGATGTATCTGAATGTGACGTCAGCCGGGCTGTCGGAAGAAAAGTTCAGGTTATATCTTCTGAACCGCTTACATCCTGTGGGCAGAGGAAGAGCTGTTTTCTTTGAGTCCGTTGGCTTCAGTGCCGGTAGATGGTCTGTTCTTGCGTCTGCGATTCTTGAGTATGCAAAGAAGAATCAGGTTTCTGAAAGTATTCCAAATGAACATGGAATAAAGTATATTATTGATGGGAAGTTGAGTTCTCCTGACCAGCGCAATCCCCTTATTCGATCGATCTGGTTCGTCGAACATGGGTCAGAACTGGCGAAATTTGTGACCGCATACCCTTTGCCATATCTCAAGGAGTTGAAATAATGCCTCAGGAACTGGAAGTTGTCGCTTTGACCGTTGATCTGCCCGAGTATGGTCTCAGGGCAGGCGACATTGGCTCTATAGTTCTCGAACATGGTAATGACGGATATGAAGTCGAATTTACCACGATTTCAGGAGAAACTATCGCGGTTGTTTCTCTCAAAGAAAAGGATGTCAGGGCTATTGGCCCCGGTGAGATTGCCTGCACCCGGCGGGTAGCATGAATTTGTGGTGATACCCGGAATGACCTTTTCAATCAAACAATTTGCAGCTGAAGCGCCGTTTTTTTTGATCGCGGGGCCCTGTGTCATCGAATCAGAGGGCCTGTGTCTCTATATTGCCCAGACGCTGAAGGCGGTTGGCGAGGAACTTAAACTGCCGGTGGTGTTCAAGGCCAGTTTCGACAAGGCGAATCGCACTTCGGGCGACTCGTTTCGCGGCCCGGGCCTCGACAAGGGCCTCGAAATTCTCGCGTCGGTAAAGGCGAAAACCGGTTTGCCGGTGCTGACCGATGTGCATGAAGTGACGCAGGTCGCGCCGGTCGCCGAAGTCTGCAATATTCTGCAGATCCCTGCTTTTCTCTGCCGCCAGACCGACCTGACCGAGGCGGCTGCCCGCACCGGCCGCGTCGTCAACATCAAGAAAGGGCAGTTTCTTTCGCCCTGGGCGACGAAGCATCTCGCCGACAAAGTTCGCAACACCGAAGGAGCCGGCGAAGTATTGCTGACCGAGCGCGGCGCCTCGTTCGGCTACGGCAGTCTCGTCGTCGATATGCGGTCGTTCCCTGTCATGAAGCCGTTCTGCGACGGCGTCGTCTACGACGCTACACATTCTTTGCAGCTGCCCAGTTCCGGTGGCGCCAAAACCGGCGGTCAGCGCGAGTTCATCGCGACGCTGGCACAGGCGGCCATGGCCACCGGCGACGTCGACGGCCTGTTTCTCGAAGTTCACCCCGAACCCGAAAAATCCCCGTCCGACGCCGACAACATTCTGCCCCTCGACGACATGAAAGCCCTCCTCACCCGCCTGATCGCCATCAAATCCGCCCTTATCACCTCGTGAAAAAGTAACCCGGCTGATAGGCCGAAGCACACCGATTTAGGACTGACTTGTTAATTACCCGATGCCAATTGAAGTTTAACAATATTATGAACAGTAGAGGCGGGAGTTTTGCTCTTCTCTGCCTTTTCCTGATGCTTGTTGCCAGTCTGCAGGCGGCCGGTCTGACTCTGTATTCCTACCAGGACGACCAGGGACAGACGATTGTCGTCGACAGCCTCGAACGCGTGCCCGAGCAATACCGTGACAGCGCCCGGCAGAACTTCATTCCGTCTTTCAGAACCGGCAGGACTCCTGTGCGCCCCTCGTCGCCCGAAACTCCGGCCGCCAATGACAACCGCGTCATCGTCATCGCCGCCCCGGAAACCTCTGGCGAACGGGGCAACCGACCGGTGGTCGTCGAACCGATCGAGGAAATCCTGCCGCCCGACCCGGCTCTGGCTTCGGCTGCGGCCATTCTCAGCAAAATCAAAAAGGTCGTCGACAATAACGAGCTGCTTTACAGCCTGGCGCTCAGGTTCACCATCAGACATCCGGCGGTGCAGCACCAGCATCTCACCAACCTGATCGAGCTGCGCAATCTGCCCGATCCGAAGCAACTCGTCTGGATCGAGCCAAACGACTGGGCCGTCGAAACCAGTCTGCTGATCGAACGCCTGCGCTCGATCCAGTTCACCGTCTCTTCATGGTTCGAAACCGGCTCCGGCGCCCTGTTGACCACCCTGCCGACCCTCGTCGAAGCCGCAAAGCGCCACACCGCCCTGATCGAACGCCGTTTAAAAGAACTCGAAGCCGCCGACCTCGCCCGCCGCGAAAAAGAACTCGCCGACCGCAAAAAAAAGCGCCGCCTCAAAAATAATAAATAAACTGCCATCAGACTGAAGTTTGCATTTACAATGAAGTTAAAGGCAGGTCAGGCGCTTGCATAAGCGGCGCTTGTCGAGCACCCCATAGTTCCCTGTGAGCGATGCCGCTAAGACCCCGAGTTCCGGTCGTGCGAGCAGAGTGAACAGATGGAACTATGAGGGTGCGAAGATCGCAGAGCGTTTTTGCCAGGACGGCATTATGCCGCGTGAGCTAGGATGGCGGAAGCGGCGGCAACGACTGACCGGCCGTAACACTATAATGATAGAAAGAGAAAGGTTAATATTTTAAGTTCAGATTGGTCGTGGTATTCTGCTGGTATGCAACAGGAAATTGACGGTCATTATCATTACGAAGATCTTGCACGGGCTGAAGGCTTTCGGCTGATCGCCGGCGGCGACGAGGCCGGGCGCGGGCCGTGGGCCGGGCCGGTCTGTGCCGCCATGGTGATTCTGCCGGCCGATTGCCGCATTGCCGGGCTCGATGATTCGAAGAAACTCAGCCGACAGAAGCGCCGGGCACTTTTTGATGAGATCAGAGCCCGGGCAACCGCCTACGGCATTGGCTGGGCGAGCGCCGAAGAAATCGACCGGCATAACATTCTCGAAGCGACCCGCCTGGCATTCAACCGCGCTTTCGACCAGCTGCAGCCGGCACCCGATTATCTGCTGCTCGACTTTATCAAGCTGCCCTGGCTGCGCCTGCCGCACCAGGCTTTTGCCAAAGGCGAGTCAATCAGTGCTTCGGTCGCGGCGGCCTCGATTCTTGCGAAAGAAGCCCGCGACCTGCACATGGAAAACCTGGCGCAGAGTTTTCCTGATTATGGTTTCGAAAAGCACATGGGCTATGGCACGGCGGCGCACCAGCAGGCGCTGCGACAATTCGGCCCCTGCGCCGAACACCGCCGGTCGTTCAAGCCGGTTAAAGCCCTGCTGACCCCGGCGGTGCACGATGAAACTCTCTTTACCCTCAAATAACGCCGATCCGGCGAATACCCGCCCGGTCAGAGCCGAGGTGGTCGCCAGCGAAGGCGGCCGATCACTGCTGCTGGTTAATGGCCGGCCGGTGCCGGTTGCCGGTGAATTCGCCGCCGGCCAGCAATTGAATGGCCGTCTGACGGCTACCGCCGGCGGTTTCAGTATCATCGCCGCCGACAATTCTGCCGGCGTTTCTGCCGAAAAACTGCTGCAGAACGCCGGACTGCACGAAAACGGGCCACAGCTTGCCGCCGCCATGAAAAGCTACGGCGTGCCGGTTAACGCCGAAAACCTGCGCCTGGCCGCCGAACTGCTGAAACAGCTGCCCCGCAACGCCGCGAATCCGGAACTGGTGGCCCTGCTGCTGGCCCGAAAACTCCCCGCCGCGGCAGCGCCGCTGCTGCAGGCCTATCTGGCCGGCCGCCTGCAGGCAGCCGGTCTGTTCGCCAGACTCGACCGCGCCGGCCAGAGCACCCTGCAGAGTGCCTGGGGGCAGGGCCGGCTCACCGATACCCTGCTGCAGATGTTCACGGCCGGCAAAGCCGGCGATGCGGCAACCCTGCGCCGGCTCGCCGCCGGCGGCGAAGAGTGGGTCGCCGGGCTGCAGCTGCAGGAAATGCTGTCGATGCTGCCCGAACGCGGTCAGGAAGGCAGAATCTACTTTCAGTGGCCGATGTTCTGGCACGACCAGGATGTTCCCGATACCCTCGAAGGCGAAGCTTTCGTGCCCGACAGCTCAGACCAGGAACAGGGCTTCAGCCTGCGCCTGCTCGTCAACCCGCCCGCCTTCGGTCAGGTCGAAGTCGCCCTGCACCAGCAGCAGAAAACCCTGTGGGTCCACTTCGGCGTCGCCGAAGAACACATTGACCTGTTCAAAAGCATCTTCGCCGCAACCCGCGCCCGCGTTCTCGCCAGCGGCGACTTCGACCAGGTGCGCCTCACCGTCGGCAAAGTCCGTCTTCTGAACAACTTCTTCAGCACCACCCCCGAACCCCCGCCAGCTCCGCCTCGCCCCAAACTCGACCTCAAAGCCTGACTCTGTATTTTTTTGAGTAAGGCGTCATTATTCAATAGAATCGATAACCCGCTTTTAAAAATTGCGAGGCGAGAAGACGGGATTGCTTTTTCGTAAGCTTGTGACGAACGAAGTGAGGAATCGCTGGAGAAAAAGCAACCCGGCTGATAGGCCGAAGCTGCACAAATAGCCTGACTCGCTTCGAGGGATTGGTTGTGGTATAAATGAATTATGGAAAAGAACCGGGTTAAATTCGACGACGTGGCGGTGGCAATCAAATATGCCTTCGGCGAAGCCGGCGAGGCACCTAAAGTAGTAGCCTCGGGGCGCGGCTTTCAGGCCCGGCAGATCGTCGAACTGGCAAAAAAGAATGAGGTGCCGCTGCGCGAGGACAGCAGTCTGGCCGAATCACTGGCAAAGGTGCCGGTCGGCGTCGAAATCCCGGCGGAACTGTGGGGCGCGATGGCCGAAATTCTGGCACAGATTTATCTTCTCGACCGCCAGCAGCGGGCATGAGCCGCGAACGTATCGATCTCGGCCGCCGTGCCGAGGACCTGGCGCTCGAATATCTGCAAAGCATCGGCTACCGGCTGCAGGCGCGTAATTACCGCTTTCGCGGCGGCGAACTCGATCTGGTGATGTGCGACGGGCCGGTTCTCGTCTTTGTCGAAGTCAGATCGCGAACTTCACAGCAGCACGGCACACCGCTCGAAACCATCGACTTCAAAAAGCGCCGCCAGATAGAAAAAACCGCCGGCCTTTTCCTCGCCCGCGAAAAAATCAACCCCGACACCCCCTGCCGCTTCGACGCCATTGCCGTCGCCTTCGACACCGCCAAACCCCATGTCGTGCACGTAAAAAACGCCTTCCTCTGCGGCGAATAACGAGGTTAAATCCCTGTTTGATTATTTCAAAACGCTGATTTCGGCAGGTCAGGCGTTTGCATAAGCGGCGCTTGTCAAGCACCCCATAGTTCCCTGCAAACGATGCCGCTAAGACCGGACGTTTTGCCTGGAGGGCAAAACGCGGGCGATTGCCGCAGGATGCGGCTTTTTCGACAGGACGTCGTTATGTCGCGTGAGCCAGGATGGCGGAAGCGACAGAGCCCGTGTTCCGGTCGTGCGAGCAGAGTGAGCAGATGGAACTATGAGGGTGCGAAGATCGCAGAGCGTTGCAACGACTGACATGCCGTAATACCTTGTTGGAAAGTAAGCTGTTTTTAATTCTTTGTAGTAAAATACCGGTCTTATGTGGCCGATGAACATAGCAAAATCTCTTTTCAGGTGAACCAATGAAACGTTATGGTCTGATGGTACTGCTTCTTTCTTCAGTCGCCTCTACCGCCCCCGCGCAGTTGAGCAACCAGCCCGAAAAAAACCGGGTCGACCCGACGCGCCAGAAAACCGGGGCCATGCAGGTATTTTCGCTCGGCCCGGACTCGCCGGCCATCGATCAGGACAACAGGAGCCTGCGTCAGTCGGGCACGGTTATCGCGAGTGCCGAAGAGTCTGCTCAGCTTGACAGAAACAGCCCCGACTACATCAGACAGCGCCTGGCCCAGCTCGAACAGGCTCTTTATTTAAAAACCCGCAATGACGTGATCAGAGAAAAGACGGCCGCAGTGCCGGCCGGCCCCCAGAAAGCCGCAAAGACCCTTTATAACGAAAAAGACGAACTGGCGGCCCGTGAATTGTTCGCCTACGACCAGTTCGACGTCGAAAAAGAAGTGCAGAAACGCCTGGCCACCGAACTGTTGCTGAAAAATTTCGGCCGCGAGTTCTTCGAGCAGGGCGAACAGATTCAGGCCAGCCTGTTCTCGGGCCTGGCGCCTTCGAATTACCAGCTCGGGCCCGGCGACGCCCTGAAAATCATTATCTGGTCTGAACTTGGCGACGAAACCGTCTACGATGTGCAGGTCAACCCGGAAGGCCAGGTCTACGTGCCGATTCTCGGCGTGCTTGGCGTCAGCGGCCAGACGGTCGGCGAATTCGAACAGATGGTTCTGGGCCGCCTTTCAGGCAAATTCAAGCACTTCAAGGGGCAGGCGACCCTGACCAAAGTCAGAACCATTCAGATCTTTGTCGTCGGGGAAGTTGAAAAACCGGGCGCCATGAACGTTTCTGGCCTGGCTACTGCATTTTCGGCTCTGTATCAGGCAGGTGGCCCGACCCAGCGTGGTTCGATGCGGCATGTCAAGGTGCTCGATTCGACTGGCAAGTCTAAAACCATCGACCTTTATCGTTATTTCCTGTCGGGTGACCGCAGCCAGGATATCCCGGTCAAGAATGGCGACACGATTTTCGTGCCCGCCGCCGAGAACCGGATCAGCGTCACCGGTATGGTCAACCGCCCGGCCATCTACGAACTTTTTGGCGAAACCAGTCTTGCCGATGCCATCGAAATGGCCGGCAAAGTATTGCCCAAAGCTTATTCCGGCAGGGTTCTCGTAACCCGCTGGACCGGCGACCAGCGCCGTGAATCATTCGATATCAGACTTTCAGACGAAAGCGCCCTGAAAAAATTCATGCTCAGCAATGGTGATGAAATCAAGGTCGAGCAGGCAACCGAAATGGTCGGCAATCTCGTGACTCTCGAAGGGCCGGTCAGCCGACCGGGCGAATACTCGGTCGATGCGGCGCTCACCGTCAGCGACCTGATCACCCGCGCCGGTGGCCTGATCGGTGAAGAGGCGAATCTCGAACGCGGCCAGATCTACCGCAAGGGCCCGGCCGGCCAGCAGGAAGTCATCGCTTTCAACGTCAAGTTCGCTCTCGCCGGTGACAAATCGCAGAACCACGCGCTCAAGCCCTTTGACCGGGTTCGCCTGTTTGCCCAAGACGAAATTACCCCCGATACCCGCCGTCTGACCATCGATGGCGCCATTCGCCGCCCCGGTCAGTATGTTTTCCGTGAAGGCATGAAACTTTCTGACCTGGTGGTCAAGGCTCAGGGCACCTCGATCGATGCGGCCGATACCGTCGAGATCGCCAGAGTCCAGGAAGGTAACGGCAGCGAAATCATTCGCGCCAGTCTGAAAGCCGCTCTGGCCGACCAGAATTCGCCCGATAATATCGTGCTGCAGCCCCTCGACCGCATTAGCGTGCCGGCCCGCGGCGACAGCATGATCGAACCCGAAATCGTTTACCTCAAGGGCCAGGTCATGCGCCCGGGCCCCTATGCCCTGAAACACCGGGGTGAACGCCTCAGCAGCCTGATCGAACGGGCCGGTGGCCTTACCGGTATGGCCTTTGCCGACGGCGCGGTGTTCATGCGCCGGATCGATCATATTACCTCTGAAAAACAGCTCGAAACCACCGAAACGGTGCAGGATGACCTTTTCCGCCAGGCGACCCTCGACCTGCGCGCCGATCTGCTGCGTTCCGGCGCCAAGGTCGACGATCTCAAGACCCTGCGCCAGGAAGTGGAAGGCGAACGCGCCCAGCAGCAGATTCTTCAGGGCCAGGCGGGCCTGATGCTGGAAGCGGCCGAAAAAAGTCTCGCTAAAGAACAGGCCTCCGGTTTCTCTGGTATAGAAATGTCGACCCGCAGCCTGAAAGACAAGATGATGCGCATTCCCGTGCCGATGCAGAAAATTCTCGAAGGCAAAGCCTCTGAATACGATGACGTGGCACTGCTCGACGGTGACCAGATAACTATTCCGGTTATACCGACCACCGTTTCGGTGCTTGGTGCGGTCATGAACCCGACCACGATTCTCTTCAACCCCGGCCATTCATCGGGCTATTACATCAACCGCGCCGGTGGTTTCAATTCACATTCAGACCACCGCCGCACCATCATCGTGCGTGCCAACGGCGAAGTGCTGCGCATGCGCAGCATCAGAAAAATCGAACGGGGCGACATCATTCTCGTACCGCCGCGCCCGAAACTCGTGCGCCCAGACCCGCTCAAGGAACTTGGCACGATTGCCGGTATCATCGGTAATCTCGCCGTCACCTACAAGGTCGTCGACGACACTAAATGACACGGTCCCTGAGCCTCGGTTCCTGAGCTTGTCGAAGGGCCCAACTGGCCGTCATCCCCGCGTAGGCGGGGATCCAGGCTGGCAGTTGATCAGATTCCCGCTGTCGCCGGAATGACTTGCCTGATAGTAGTGACGGAATGCTGAATAACTGTGTATAATTATCAGTCTGATATCTTTTTTAAAGAGGTAGGTTAATGCCCCATAAGAAGAATCCGGTAGAAAAGATCGTTAAACGCAATGGCCAGGTCGTGCCATTCGACAAGGAAAAAATCGTCAACGCCATTTTCAAGGCCGCCGTCGAAGTCGGTGGCGAGGACCGCCGCCTTGCCGAAATTCTCGCCGACAAGGTCGTGCATCAGCTTGAACTGACGAAACAACCGCCGGCACTGCCGAGCGTCGAAGAAGTTCAGGACCTCATCGAAAAGGAATTGATCGAAGCCGGGCATGCACGCACGGCCAAGACTTTTATCATTTTCCGCCACATTCACAACAAGCTGCGCGAAGGCCAGGAAAAGCAGCAGGCCAGCTCTTCCGGCAACATTCCCTATAAAAAGATCTGGCAGGTGCTGAACTGGTCGATCGATAACAACTGCTTCAGCGTCGACAAAATCAACGAGCATATCGAAAAGGGCACTTACCCTGAACTGGTCAAGGCAGTTACCGCCAAATACGACGCCGACATCGCTTCGGCAGCCGAAAAGATCATCGCCCGCAAAGATCAGGTGCGCATCGTCATCATCGCCGGGCCGTCGAGCTCAGGCAAGACGACCACCACGATCAAGGTCGGCGAGCACCTGCAGAAAATGGGCTACGAACTGGTGTCGATGGAACTTGACAACTATTATTTCGACCTCGAACACCACCCGCGCGATGAATTCGGCGATTATGACTTCGAAACCCCCGAAGCGCTCGATCTCAAGCTGATCAACCAGCATCTGGCCGACCTGCTCGATGGCAAGACCATTCAGATGCCGCGCTATAACTTCAAGACCGGTAAACGCGAAGCGGAAACCGACCCGATGAAGCTCGAAAAGAACCAGATTCTGCTGCTCGACAGTCTGCACGGCCTCTATGGCCCGATGACCAGCAGCGTGCCCGATGAAAAGAAATTCAAGCTCTACATCGAAACCCTCTGCCAGATAAAGAACAAAGCCGGCGAGTTCATTCGCTGGACCGACGTGCGCCTGCTGCGCCGAATGGTGCGCGATTCGTGGCACCGCAGCTACAACCCGCGCCAGACCCTCGAACACTGGCATTATGTGCGCCGTTCCGAAATTCAGCACATCATTCCGTTCCTTGGCACCGTCGACCACATCATTGACGGCTCACTGCCATACGAACTGCCGGTCTACAAGAAACATCTTTTCCACTTCTTTCCCGATTTCGTCAAAGACTATCGCGAAAACCCGAAACGCCAGGATGCCTACATCAGAGCCAAACGCGTTTTCGATATCCTCGATTCCCTCAAAGTCTGGGAAGACGAATCGGTTATCCCGAAAGACGCCCTGATCCGCGAATACATAGGCGGCAGCATCTACGAATATTGATTCAGTCATAAAAAACGGGCCGGTCTGACGACCGGCCCATTTTTTATGTCTGCGAAACCCGGCTGATAGGCCGAAGCTTATGAATCAGGGAATACTGATAATCAGGCTGCGGGTGCGGGGGCCGTCGAATTCGCAGAGGTAGATGCCCTGCCAGGTGCCGAGCACCAGGTCGCCGTTGGCGACGATGAAGGTGTGGCAGGTGCCGAGCAGACTCGATTTTACATGCGCGGCACTGTTGCCTTCGGCGTGCCGGTCGTTCGGGTCATAGGTCGGAAACGCCTGTTCGAGGCGGCGCAGCATGTCGCTGACAACCGACGGGTCAGCATTCTCGTTGATGGTGAGTGCGGCGGTCGTGTGCGGCACCGACACGACGATGTGACCGTCGGTCATGCCCGATGCGGCGACGAAGCGCCTGATGGTCGACGTAACGTCGACCATGGCCTGCTTGGCCGGGGTTCTGATACTTTCTTCGAAAATCATGTCAACGTTCTCCTGTGATGATCAGCACCTGACCGGCGGGCAGAGTCAAATGGGCATCTTTTTCGTGTTTTTCGGGCATTGCCGCCACCCCTTCGGGGCGGTGAACCATAAGCTTCGCGGCATTTCTCAGGCGTTTCGGCAGTGCGATGGTCGCAGGCCGGGTGCCGTTATTGACCGCGACCATGGCGTGCTGCCCGGCGGCGGTGCTTTTTACATAACCCCTGACGCCGGTTTTGTCGGGCTGCCAGCTGCCAAATGGTATTACGACGCCTTCACAGTTGAATATTTTCGCAGCGGCTTTGATCTGCAGAACTTCACTCATGAATACCGGCAGGTCCGAGTCGATGCCACGGGCAAATTCGGCCGGTCCAGAGCGCAGCACGTCGATGCGTTCGAAAAGACCGGTTTCTGAACCGGCGGCAAACATCAGGTCTGAACTCATGAGGGCCGCGAGCGCGAAATCGAGCTTCATGTGCGTGATGACTGCCTGTCGGTCTTTTTCACTCAGCTGCGCCAGCGAATGCAGCTTCTCCTGGTCGACGAATTTTCTGACGATCGCTTTGTCGTTGAGCCCTTTGACGTCGGCACTGCGCTGGCGGGCGCAGGCTTTCATGGCCGGCATCAGGGTGTCGTGGCTGCTGTAGATGGTGCAGGTCGGCAGCCCTTTCGAACGCTTGTAAAGTGTATAGATATCGGTCGGAATATAAAGCCCGCCGCTGTACCAGTAGATATTGTTGAAAAAGCGGTCGGCACCGGCAGCGATGCCTGATTCTGCCAGCTTGATCAGTTTCGCCATGCCGAGGTTTTCGGCGAGAAACCAGACCTGCCGGTTGCGCCGCCGGGTTTCCTGCACCAGGCGTTTCAGGCCGGCCGGGTCGAGGCCCCAGGCCGCATCGATGCGGATCGCGTTGACGTGCATCTTGTCGACATGCGGAAAAATCACCTTTTCAAGCCAGTAATCCTGCAGCTCGCGGTTGCTGTTGTCGAGAACGTAAGCGCCCCAGTTGATGCGCACCCGGTTGCGGTCGGCGTCTTCGTCGTCGGCGCCGGCTTCAATGCCGCCATCAGCGTGGTTTTTGAACCATTCGCGTTTAAGATTCTCTGCCTGCCAGTCGGCATGGTTGAACGGAATATCGATCATGCGGTCCATGCCGAGTTCCTTGACGAACAGCATGAATTCGGCGAACTTTTCCCAGGTGCCGAACAGGGCGCAGGGCTGTTCGTAATTTTTCACCACGTAGGCCGAGAAGCTCGGCAGAAAATGCGGCAGAATCAGCAATACGTTGACGCCAAGACTTTTCAACCCGACCACGTAGGTTTTGAGATCATCGAGGCTGGCGAAAAAATTCAGCGGCACATCGGCATAAATCTTGCCCCGCTGCTGTTCCGGCAGCAACGATACCCGCTCAAACTGCAGACTGTCAGCATAAAACATATCTGTGCTCATCTGTTCTCCTGTATTGAATCATTATCACAGCGCCGGCACTTCACTATGTCATCCCCGCGCAGCGTTGCGGAGGAGGGTGAGGGCGTAGGCGCGCTTTTCGGCTTCGCTCATTTTTGTGAAGTCGCGCCGGCAGTTCTTTGTGGCCGGGGGCGCCGGTTGTGCCTGCGCCTGCTGCAGCTGCTTTTCGCCGGCAGCACCCTCGGCTTCGAGCTCTTCGACAGTGATCAGTGAATCACACAGCAGAGTGGCCTCGTTGTCGATCATTTCGCAGAAGCCGCCGGTGGTGGCAAACAGCCGGCGATGATCGGTGATTTCGAGAATGCTGATGACCCCCGGCTCCATGACTGTGAGCAGCGGCTGACGCCCGGCCAGGATCCCGAGTGAGCCGCGGTAGCCCGGCAGCTGCAGGGCTTTGGCTTCGAATGAGATCAGGTGCCGGCCGGGGCGGGCGAGAGTTACGGTAAAGGATTTTTTCATTGCTGCTTTTTCAGCGTTTCGGCTTTCTTTTCGACGTCGGCGATGTTGCCGGTCATGTAAAACGCCTGTTCGGGGTAGCTGTCGTATTTGCCGTCGACGATCGCCTTGAAACCTTCGATGGTCTCTTTGACCGGAACATAACGGCCATGGTGGCCCGAAAACTTTTCGGCGACGAAGAACGGCTGTGAGAGAAACTTTTGAATGCGGCGGGCGCGATTGACGATTGTGCGGTCTTCGTCAGAGAGCTCTTCCATGCCGAGAATCGCGATGATATCGGTGAGTTCCTGGTAGCGTTGCAGGATTTCCTGAACGAGGCGGGCGGTCTGATAGTGCTCGTTGCCGATGACATCGGGCGACAGAAGTCGTGAGTTCGACGTCAGCGGGTCGACGGCCGGGTAAATGCCGAGTTCGACGATTTTGCGCGAGAGAACCGTCGTCGCGTCGAGATGCGAGAAGGTGGTGGCCGGCGCCGGGTCGGTGATGTCGTCGGCGGGCACGTAAATCGCCTGAAC
>Ga0116194_1000756_pt1 | contig 24084 bp, 25 predicted proteins | sample AD_SCU001_MetaG_FD_89887 | JGI IMG/M metagenome (GOLD analysis project Ga0116194, IMG submission 89887) | Active sludge microbial communities of municipal wastewater-treating anaerobic digesters from China - AD_SCU001_MetaG | ecosystem: Engineered > Bioreactor > Anaerobic > Digestate | place...
AACCCGATTCAGATCGGGTCGTTCCTTCTTCCACTGTGTCAGGATCTTGTTGGTCTCGTAGAGAGAGATTGAATGCTGCTCCTGCTCCCATGCGGTCTTTCGCAATGCAAGGGTATCGTTATAGACCCACCGACAGACCTCAAGCGTCTGCTCAAGCAGAGTCACCTGGGACTTTGAGGGATAGAGTCGATACCGATATGCCTTACGCATTATAGTCGTATACACCACGGCGCTTAATAATGTTATCGAGGGACGGCATTCATCCCTCCACTAAAGTGGGGGGCATTCTGCCTGTTTTCTTCGGAAAGCCGTGCCAGGGGGCGGGAACAGAATTTCACAGAGAGGTTGGAGATGCACTCTGGGACACGGTATCGCTGGAGATTCGCCATTTGAGGGACGATACGTTCCCCCTCCCCTCTCTCGCGTGTCACGAATACTATCTCTCGCAAAACCCCGCCCACCTCGAGATACAGGGGGGAAGAGAGAGCGGCAGCGATGCAGGACCTCCTGGAATTTCCTCCATCGTGGGATCATCTGACCACGGTAGAGCCGGAAGAAACCGGTTGGATAGCCTACTCCATAACAAACGCGGTTTGCGAGAATTTTACAGGCCATTATTTATACCCTGAGACGAATCTCTCAGAGAGATGCAGGATCAACAGCCCGTTAACCTCAAAAGCATCGCCTGGGCGGCGATGCAGCAGTACGGTTTCGTTCCGGCCTTCCCCCCATCCGTCCTCCGCGAGGTCGAGAGGCTTAAACCAAAGGTCTTCGCAGCGACCCTTGATGACCCTCGTGACCTCAGATCGCTCCTCTGGTCGTCGATCGACAATTACGATTCTAAAGACCTTGACCAGATCGAGGTCTGCGAAGAGGGGGCCGGCGGAGAGATCCGGGTTATGGTCGCGATAGCGGATGTCGACGCCTACGTCCCGAAGGGATCGGAGACCGACCACCATGCCGCCAGAAACGGGACTGCGGTCTACACTGGCGTTACGACCTTTCCGATGCTGCCCGACCGCCTCTCTGAGGGCCTGACGTCACTCCTTCCCGGCCAGGAACGTCTGGCGGTGGTCATCGAGTATACCGTTCTCCCCGACGGGGACGTTGTGCCCGGCGACGTCTACCGGGCAGTAGTTGCAAACCAGGCAAAACTCGTCTACGAGGAGATCGGCGACTGGCTGGAAGGGAGCGGCCCCGCGCCAGATATGATCCAGGAGAGACCAGACCTCATGAAACAGATCCTCCTCCAGGACAGGGCCGCAACACGGATGAAGAGTTACCGGACGGAGAGAGGGGCACTTGTCCTCGAGACCATCGAACCCGAACCGCTCGTGGAGGATGAACGGGTGCTTGGTCTTGTCATCCAGCGGCAGAACCGCGCCCGCTGTCTGATCGAGGAGTTCATGGTCGCGGCGAACAGGACGCTGACATCGTTTCTGAACAACGCCGGTCTCCCGATGATCCACAGGGTCGTCCGCAAACCAAAGTACTGGGAGGAGATCATGGCCGTGGCGGCGGAGCGCGGGACGGCACTACCCGAAGAACCCGACGCAGAGGCTCTCACCCGTTTCCTCATACGGCAAAAAGCGGCCGACCCCGAGCGTTTCCCTGACCTCTCACTTACCGTCATAAAACTCATGGGAGCAGGTGAGTACGTGACGTTTCGGCCCGGAGAAGAACCTATCGGTCACTTCGCCCTCGCTGTCACTGACTACACCCACGGCACCGCACCAAACCGGCGTTACGTCGATATCGTCATTCAGCGGCTGGTAAAATCCGTGCTCACCGGTGAACTCGAACCGCCCTACACCCCGGAAGAACTCGACGAACTCGCTGCCTGGCTTACTGGCCGGGACAAGGCAGCTCAGAAGGTCGAGCGCTTCGTCCGGAAGGCAGCAGCGGCGGTCCTCCTCAGGGAACGGATCGGTGAGACCTTCGAGGCGTTTGTCACCGGTGCCTCGGATAAGGGGACTTATGTCCGGCTGATCGACCCGCCGGCCGAAGGAAAGGTTGTCCTCGGGGAACGGGGCCTGCGGGTCGGCCAGAGGATACGTGTCCGCCTGCTGGCAGTCGACCCCTATAAGGGTTACATCGATTTCGGGTATATCCGGTAAAAGAGAATGGGGTTTATCTTGCGGGGAGGGTGAAAGGGGCAGAGCGAGAAGCCCCCCCTTCAGGGAGGTAGTTCACGTCGCCATGTCCAGATGGACGTCCACCTGCGGGAATGGGATCTCTATACCAGCGTTCCTGAAAGCCCCGAGAATCCCAGGGGTTAGATCCCACTTCACTCCCCAGAGGTCTTCCGTCTTCGTCCAAGCCCGGAGGGAGAGGTTCACCGGGGAATCCGCCAGCTCCGTTACGACCGTCACGGGTTCGGGGGATGGGAGCACCTTCTCGTGAGACTTCATCAGGTCAGTGGCAACTCTGATCGCCTTATTCAGGTCGGTGTCTTAGGCTACACCCACGCTGACATCGACACGCCGGGTATCCATCCGGGTGTAGTTGATCACCGGGTTACCCCAGACACGGGAGTTCGGGATGCTGACGCAGGTGTTGTCAGCCTTAAGCATCTCGGCCGCCATGATCCCCACACCCGTGATCGTACCCGATATACCGTTGATCTCGGCAAACTCCCCCTTCTCGATGGGGCAGAATGCCGCCACCCGGACCCCCGCGGCCAGGTTGGTGATGGTCTCCTGGAGCCCGAACCCCATTATAAGCCCGATCACAGCCGAGAGACCGAGAACCACGGTGATACATCGAACCCCAGCGTCGCCAGGACAACGAGGATTAGGATAACGTAGAGCAGGATCGAGAAGAAACGTACCAGGAACTCAACAACCAGTCCGGAAAGTTTAGAGGTCCTGGAGAGAGCCTTCGCGAAGGCCGACCTGAGCAGGTCACCACTATCAACCCAATAAACGCAACGATCACCGCGAGAACAACGTTCTCAAGCGTGATGCTGGAGAGAGGAACAGGTATGTTGAGAATATCTTCTACAGCCATAATCCCTTATGGCGTGGAAGAGTAGATAGTCTGCCCCCCTCGCTGTCCCGACACCACGCCCGGGATAAAAAAGAAGGTCCAGATCTTTTACGCCACGTGCAGGAACCTGTTGACCATTTCTCTGATTGCTTTGTTGTTCCCGTAAAGCCTCTCACTCAGCCCGAGGTCCTCGAAGGCCTTCAGTGTGGCGATACGGCTATCGATCATTCCCGGCGGGAAGATCCCATCCCTCTCAAAGATCATCCGCTTCGCCTCAAGTGCCCTCGCGGACTCGACACATGAGGCAGGGAGCTGCCGGAACCCAGCAAGCCGCTCCTTAAACTCCGGGCTGAATATGTTCCCGCTGACGTAGAGTCGCTCCGCCACCTCAAGTGCATCGGGCATCTCGATCCCATGCAGCGACGCCACAATCAGACCGGCAACGGTAAGGTAAAGGTCGGCCGAACCGTCAGCAACCCTGTACTCGAACGTCTGCTTCGACGGGCGATCTCGCGCCGCCTCTTTCTCAGCGGGGTTGGCGTCGCGGTTCATACCCTCTGCACCGATCCAGCCCAGGGGCACCCTGATCACGACCGAACGGTTGCGGTCGCCCCAGCAGACCGTCGTGGGTGCTTCCTGGTGGGGGACGAGACGGAGATAGGAGAGGGGGATGGTGTTCCCAAAGGCCGTCAGAGCGTCTGAGATATCAAGTATCCCGGCGATCATCTTCCTGGCAAGCGGACTTAACCTGCCCTCCTCAACCAGAAGGTTTCGACCGTCCTTCTCGACGAGCATGTGGAAGTGCATTCCGCTACCGGCCTTGCCGACAGTGATCTTCGGTGCAAAACTGATCTCGACACCGTAGCGGTCTCCAAGCATCCGTAGAACCCATTTAGCGACGATCAACTGCTCGACTGCCTCCTCCACCGGCATCGGCAGGAACTCGATCTCATGCTGCTCATAGTAGGTGTCACCGTCATAGAAGCAGCCGACCTCCGAATGACCGTATTTTACCCTGCCCCCGGAGCACGCTATCAACCGCATCGCCTCGTCCCGCAGGTCAGCAAACTTGACAAAAGGCCCCGATGAGTGATAGCCCTTCTGATCGGTAGCGGGGTAGAGTTCATCGCGCGGGCTGATGACATAATACTCAAGTTCGCCCAGGGTCTTGAAGGTGTAACCGGTGCGACGGGTGAACTCCTCGTTTGCCTTGCGAAGCACGTAGCCCGGCGAACTCTCCAGTGGTTTCCCATCGACATCGTAGAAAGAACAGAGGATCTCAAGCGTCGGCACTTCGGCAAACGGGCTCATGAACGCTGTGCGGTAACGGGGGATCACGTAGAGGTCGCTGCTCCCGGCCTCTATAAAAGAGAATAGGTTACTGCCGTCTACGCGCTCACCGTCAGAGAGGATGGTATCGAGGTGCTCACGCGAGGTTATGACAAAGTTGAGGGTCTTGAGTTTGCCATCCTCTGCAGCATACCGGAAGTTGATCATCTCAACACCGTTCGCCTCGCAAAAACAGATGATATCCTCTTTTGTAAATTCAGCTGGATCTTTCTTGAGAAAGCGTACCAGCATGTTCGGGTTCATAATGACCTCAGAATCTTTCATCTTTTGTATCGTTGTATTTGACCGTATAAAAAGAAATATCTTCACGCTCCGTTACCGCGGTCATCCGGGTTAAACCCCTGTTCTGGGCTTTAAAGGCAATTACAAGGGTTATATCCCGGCTTGCGCCTGCCACGAGCAGGACAGGATACCTCACGTGAACAGCGGCGGGATCACGTCGCCGAGGAGTGCCAGAACCAAAGTTCAGGCCCGGGGCCTCTCATTCATGGAAGCCCGCGGATTTATCCTGTCGGGAAGAGAGGGCGAGTTATATATCAGATGAGATGAGAGGGCTTATCAGTAGAACCGGATGAGCGAACACTCAGAGGGAGCATGATACTGATGCCCGGGCGACCGTCATCTGGCGATGAGTCGACACTCCTACGATGGATGCGCTTTGAGATCGGCAGGATCAACAACGGCGTTGCTGCGGAACGTAAACACCTCTCAACCCTGCTCTCAGAGGATAAACCATCGTCCGTCACAAAAGGAGGAGACATTTATGAGTTCGACCGCGACGTCCTTCTCAGACTGGAAAAGGCGCTCCCCGCCGAACTGCAGCGTAGGCTCAGGCTCCCGATCCTCTTCTACTTCGACTCAACAGTTCCTGACAGTCTCTTTCTTGCAGACGATGCTGCGGTAGAGGCACTCCAGCATCTGGGGGAGATCAGCCATCTCCGGCGGATGCATGAGGGCCGGGTATGGATCGCAAAACCCCTTGTCTATGCCATAGTGGGTAGGTATCCAACGGTAATACAGATCGTGATGAGATAGCAGCAGGCAAACGCCAACCGGACGAACCATCCCGGGATCACTCCCCTTTTTTCGTGACCCGCCTCCGGAACCTCTCGACCAGCGGGCGGGTCAAATCGTCCATCTGCCGGTCGAAGTAGTCCACCCATTCTGCAACCAGTGCAAGGTGCCTCTTCTGTTCAGAGAGTCGTTCCTCCAGATCATCGATGGCTTTCCGGAGTTGAGCGGTCTCGCTGGCCCTCTCCTGGCGTTCACGATCGAGTTCCTCAGCCAGGCGCGCGATCCGGCGTTCCTGCATGGCAAGCGTATCCCGCATCACCCCGAGATCTATGACCACCTCGGGGGGGAGCGAGGCGGCGGCAGGACCGATCTCTTCTGTCGGCCCTTCTTCCGGTGCGGCCGATCTCTTCCCGGACTTTACCTCCTGCGCGATCTCCTCCGGTGAAAGCCCTTTCCCGGATAGTTCCGCCAGTTCCCTGACGATCTTGACCGCTCTTTGAGGAAACAGCCTGACCCGGCCTATCGTCCGGTAGGTAAAGAGACTCTCGTAGGTCTGAATTAGGCTCCGGACGTCCTGCTCCGTGAGCCCAGTAAGTTGAGCTATATCGCCGATCTTGAGTTCCTTCTCGTTCATGGTCGCTACCGTCCTTCCGCAACCCGCCCGCATCTTCGAGCGGGAAACCCCATGTAGCTCTTTGTCATCATCAGGTATAGGTACGTGCCGGATCAGGTTTTTTCCCTCCGGACATCCCAATAACGCCTGCATGAAACGGAAAGAGGAGGGAAGCATCCCCGGGGGAGATGTGACCGTCGTTCGCAAAAGGGTACGCGCAGCTCGCCTCCAGGTGCAGCCAGACGGAAACCTGCGCGTTGTCGCACCGCCGTCGTTTGACGTCGATGGGTTCCTGCAGCGTAATGCCAGCTGGATCGAGAGGCGGCGCGAAGAACTCGACCGACTGGCCGCAGAAGGGTGCGGGCGGGAGGAACTGCTTCTCCTCCACGGACGGTTCCACCACCTGCTCGCTGGCGCGCGGTTCGCAATCGAGACCACCGGGGAGACCGTCACCTGCCCGTCCATACGGGATCTGAGGCAAAACCTCACCTCGCTCCTGATGGAGGAGGTCACAGAGAGGATTGAGGGCCATCCGGACTCCCTCAGCCATAAGGTTGGCCGGATCACGATCAAGATGCAGAGAACGCGGTGGGGGAGCTGCTCGACGCTCAACAACCTGAACTTCAACCTCCGGGTAATAGCCCTCCCGGATTCGCTGCGCGATTACATTGTCATCCACGAGGTTGCCCACCTGCGCGAGCAGAACCACTCGCAGAGGTTCTGGCGTCTGGTCGCAGACAGCTACCCCGACTATCGGGAGGCGGAAGCCGAACTGCGACGTTACTGGGTCATCATCGAGCGGAACGGGGTCTGGAAGAGGTTGCAGGATAGCGTCTAACTCGACCGATCTTTCTCCGCTTCTCGATCGGAGACCGTCAAACCAATACCTTCAGGCCCCTCCCCGATCCGTATCCGGGAGTGCATCTCCGGCGTCCGGGTGAAATCGCGTCTACGCCATGGCACGGTTCTCTCTCACTCCCCGCCATCGGTGAACGGGTTTGCAAGAAGAGCCTGTCACCATTTCTGCGAGATCTCGAGCCGGGGGGCCGCACTCAGGCTTCCGCCTCCGGCCTTTGATAGTAGTTCCGGTAGGCCACAAGAAGCGTGGCCCCGATCAGAAGGAAGACGGCAATCGAGACCAGAAACCCGGCTCCTGGCGGGATCAGGTTTACAACCCAGTCAATGCCGAGAGCGATTGCATAACTCCCGATAACAGCGCCGATGACGATACAGGAGAGGACCTCCGCCTTGGTCATCCCGAGCATCCGCCCAACAACGGATCCAACTATACTCCCCGAACCGTCAAAGGGAAGCGCCACAAAAGCTATGAGCCCGACAAAGTAGAGCCTCTCAAGCCACGGCTTCCTGTCAAGAAACGACCTCCCCGCCTCCACAAACCGACTGATCCAGGGGCCGACACGAGGTATGCGCAGGACCAGCGGGAAGTTCCAGGCCATGAAAAGCCCGCCGGCGAAGTCCAGGAAGACGATGGTGAACGCAGTCAGCCACCAGGGGATCCCCCCCAGGATACAGAGAGGTATGATCGACTCGCGACCAAGCGGCGGGACAACATAGGCGACCATCATAACGAAGAGAAAGAACCAGCCTTCAACCGGTAGTAAGAACCAGACGACAACGAGAAAGAGACCGCAGAGCAGGAACGGAACCAGGACTCTCAACACGTTCGTCCGCTCATCGGCATCGTCATCGCCCAATATCTCAATCTGTCGCATGAACCGACGTCACCTGCTGGTGCTCTCTCGAAGGCGGGATCACCCCTCCCTGCCATGACACCCCGGGTCGCTGCTCAAATACCGCGTGTTCAGGATACGCTCGATTATCTTTGATGAACTGGCAAGCGAGCCAGAATAAGCGGATATCCGGACTACTTCGGCATCGAGTCCACGCTCCCGCAGGTTCTGGCGGAGACGCTCCTCATCGAAGTGCTGGTTAAACCCGAGCGTGATAATATCTGGCCGGATCTCCGCTATCGGCCTGAACATGTCATGCAGATCGCCAGGGACCGCATGATCCACCGGTTTCAGTGCCGCAACCATCCGGAGTCTCTGGTCCTCCGGGATGATCGGTTTTGGCTTATGCTTAACGTTCGCATCCCGCGCCACTATCACATAGAGTTCGTCGCCGAGTTTCCGGGACTCCTCCAGGTAGTAGAGGTGTCCGGGATGGAGGATGTCAAAAGTCCCGGTCGCGACCACACGGATCATCCAACCACCTCCAGGTCCGCAACGCTCCCGTCCGCGCGGTAACACCGCCAGTCTGCCTGGGTGTAGGGGTGGCCGATGATGATATGGTAGCGTCCCACCGAGGGGAAGAACCTGAGATCCGCCGATGAGGGGGATAGGACGCCGTTCGGGTGGCTGTGGGCGCTGCCGGCCTGATGGGTATCCAGCGGAAGCATATCGATGAAGAACGAGGCGCTCTTCCCCCCAACGATGGTGCCGGGCACAAGATCGAGATCGCTGATTACACCGTTCCGCTCCCGCAAAACCGCAAGAAACTCGTTTGGATGGTGCTGCCGCCCGAGTTCAAAGAGTATCGCAAGCAGATCCCTGCTGATCCCGCGTATGGCCATTCTTACAGACTGGTGGGAATGGAGGGAACATAAGCCCTCGCGTCAGGCATAGATACCCCGATCTGCCCTCTCACCATTTCAGAACGGCCCGTCCTGTTCGAAACTCCGGCCAAACCTGATGGCAAGTTCCGCTTTATAAAGTTCTTTACCGAGGTATGCGGCGTGGTCAAGTCGGGAGAGACTCCCGTTTAAGAGTAGCGTGTAGAAGACGTCCTCCCAGCACTCCCCCCTCACGGCGCGGCCCCGGTGAACTGCGACGATGGAGTCACCCTCGACCCCGATCCGGATACACCCCAGCGGGTCGTAGACTGTCTCATCCGGCGCAGAAACCGCGTCCACGAAGCTCTCATATTCCAGCGGCGGTTCTCGGCGGCGGCGTTTCTCTTTCAAGATGAAGAGATCGAGTCCCAGATCTTTCGGATACGGCCGGTCGGTCATAAGAGCCATCATCTCAGTCGCCCGGCGCATCTCCGCCACAGAACCCTGCGTCTTGTCGCTATGCTCACTTGTAAAGATGACCGCGGCCCCAATCTCGCGCGCCATCCCGGCGAGCAGAGCGTTTGCTCCCGGGGAATCGGCATCCAGCAGCTCCACAACGTTTCCAGCCCCGAAAAAGAGAGGACGAGGGGCATCAGAGAATCTGGCGAGCGATCCTGTCAGTCCCGAACCCACAGGCTGGAGCAGGGGGTCGGCGATCAGGTAACGGATCCCGGCCTCCCTCGCGGCAGAAAGGTTCTCCGCGAGCGTTCGCTCACGCGGCACCACAACCGCGGCCGCTCCGGCATCCGCAACCGCCCCCCCGATGAGGGGTATGTTTCCCTCGTGCAGGGAGAGAACCATGTCGGCACGGTTGAGCGCCGCCTTGATGAGATCCGGATCCTGCGTGTCTACCGCCAGCGGGGCTTCAACCCCGGCAAGGGACGAGAAACACCGCCGGACATCCTCTGCCGTCGCATCGAAACCAAACCCCAGGTCGACGATATCCGCCCCGGCCGCAAAGAACCGCAGGACGTCTGCTAAAAGGTTGTCACGCCTGTGCGCGTCCATGATCTCCGCAAGCACCTTCATCCTCGAATTGCCGCCGATCTTCAGGCCGCGGATGACGAAATCCGGTTCCGCCTCCGCTTCGAGGCGCGCCAGATGCCGGTAGGCTTCCTCACGCCGCCTCTCAGCCAGGAACTCATCGGCGGGCAGAGTCCGGGAGAGGGTGATCGTATCAAGTAACGGGAGGATCAGCCCCAGATCGGCCGCGTGTCGCGGCCCACGGTATATGGGTACACCGGTCTCGCGCTCGATATCGGCAAACGAGGCGGTGCACATCCCGGAGACAATCACCATATCGTAGTCACCACCGGCAAGCAGTCTCCGGAGATCTCCGGGAGATAGGAACGCCGCAATCTCACCGGTGACCACCACATCCATCTCGTGGCGGCCGGCAAACCGCTCGGCCGCCACTTTCACAATCCCGGCTGTTGCCGCACCGGTAGGGAGGAGAATGCGCATACACTTCAATTATTATTCCGGGGGTGACAAATAATCTGATCTCATGCTGCGGTGCGATCTGCATATCCACACCCGGTTCTCCAGGGACGGAGAGAGCAGTGTGGAAGAAATCCTCCAGCAGGCGGAGAGGATTGGTCTTGATGCCGTCGCGATCACAGACCACGACACGGTGGAAGGCGCTCTCTACGCCATGGAGTGCGACACGCCTCTGACCGTGATACCCGGCACCGAGATCTCGACTCAACAAGGTCACCTCCTCGCCCTGGGCATCACAGAACCCCCTCCCGCAGGGCGCGACTTCTTCGAGACCGTTGCCCTGGCCCGTTCGAGGGGGGCTCTCCTGATCCTCCCGCACCCATACCACCGCTGGCGCCACGGAGTCGGGAGGAGACTTGCAGCAGGTGTAGAGGCGGTTGACGCGGTGGAGGTCTTCAACAGCCGCTACATAACGGGCTCGGCAAACCGAAAAGCCGCCCTCATAGCACGGCAGTTCGGGAAACCCGGCGTTGCAGGGAGCGACGCCCACAACGCCCGTTATGTTGGATTTGGGGTCACCTATGTAGTGGCCGAACCGGATGCGGCCTCCATCATCTCCGCGATCCGGGAGGGACGGACAATGGCGAGCGGCAGGATGACACCGCTCCACACCTACACCCGCCAGTCTCTCAAAGGTGCTATCCGCAAAATTCGGCGGACGGTATACCGATGATCTACCTGGCACTGCGGTTCTCATACTTCGGTGACCGCTTCTCTGGTTCGCAGATGCAGCCCGGTATTCGGACTGTGGAGGGAGAGTTCATCGATGCCTGCAGGCGTATCCAGGTCTTCGACGACTGGCGTGAGGCAGGATTCGCAACCGCCGGGAGGACCGACCGGGGGGTGCACGCCAGGTCTCAGGTCTGCTCCTTTCTGACGGATCTTCCGGAACGCGCGATCCAGGTGCTGAACCGGGTGCTCCCGGGGGACATCTGGTGTACCGGCTGGGCAGAGCCACCTGAGGGGTTCCACCCGCGATACAGCGCCAGATCCCGGACATACCGTTACTACTTCTTCCCTGCCCCGGAGATGATCAGCGCCATGCACGATGCCGCGCAGGTCTTCATCGGGCGTCACAACTTCTCGTCGTTTGCCCGGTCAAGCGACCGCGAACCTGAGCGAAAAATCCTTGCGGCACGGGTCTTTCCGGAGGGAGGTTTCGCGGTCTTTGAGGTTACAGGTGAGAGTTTCCTCTGGAACATGGTCCGGCGCATGGCAACGGTGCTTGAACGGGTGGGAAACGGCGAGTCCGATGCCGGGGAGATCGAACGGCTCCTTGCAGAACCGGCCGAACAGCGGGTCGCTGCTGCTCCGCCATGGGGGCTTATACTCTGGGATATCGACTACGGTATGACGTTTACCCCCCTCCCGATCGACGGAAAGAGCGAGCGCTACCTGGCCTCCCGCCTCCGTTACCACGCCGTCATGGCGGGGGTTGCCGACCGCCTTTCGCCGGTCGACAGGGCGGTATAACGCTCAATAGAGAGATCACGATTTCACCACTCAACCTCTGCCAGGGAACGAGGCGCAAAAACCCTCATTACAATTGATGACAGATATAAGCAGGAGGAGTGTAACCAACTTGTCAGCGATTCCAAAGGAGGAGTACATCTACAAATGCACGTCCGCCTGTGCGGGCTGCAGCTCTTCCCTCTGTCTGCGCTACGTGCTCAAAGCCGCCGGCCCTGACTCCGTCCTGGTCGTACCAGCCTGTTGTACCAGCGTCATCCAGGGGATCTATCCTGCCACGGCAATGAACGTGCCCGTCTACAACGTGGCGTTTGCCGCGGCAGCCGCCTGCGCTTCCGGGATGAGCGAGGCGTTTGCAGCCACAGGAAGAGATACCAACGTGATCGTCTACGCAGGCGATGGCGGAACCGTCGATATCGGGATCCAGTCGCTCTCCGGGGCGTTTGAGCGGGGGGCCAACTTTCTCTACATCTGCTACGATAACGAAGCATACGGCAACACCGGGATGCAGCGCTCGGGTTCGACGCCGCTGGGGGCACGCACAACCACGACCCCGGGAGGCAAGCCCACGGCCAAGAAAGACCTCGATCGGATAGTCCAGGCACACAACCCACCCTACATGGCGACAGCCTGCAGCGCCTACCCCCTAGACCTCTACAAGAAGGTCAGGAAAGCGCTCTCGATCAAGGGTCCGAAGTTCATCCATATCCTTGCACCATGCCCACCGGGGTGGCGCTACCCCACGGAGAAGACGGTTGAGATGGGGAAACTCGCCGTGAAGACCGGGATGTGGGTACTCTACGAGCGCGAGTTCGGGAAACTCACGATCAACGGCCCCTCAAAGGCAGCGATGAGGAAACCCGAACCTCTGGAGGACTACATCAGGGGTCAGGGCAGGTTCAAGAACCTTAGTCCTGAGACCCTGGATCTGATGCGCCAGCAGGTGGAACAGAACATCCAGCGGCTTGCCCGCGAGGAGGAGGGAATATGCTGACGATCGCAACCGGCAACAGAGCGGTGGCCGAGGCTGTGAAGGCCGCTAAACCGGCTGTCATCGCCGCATACCCGATCACCCCCCAGACCGAGATCGTCGAGCAGATTGCCGAGTACGTCACCAGTGGCGACCTTGAGAGCCACTACATCCCTGTAGAGAGCGAACACTCGGCGATGGCAGCATGTATCGGGGCGAGCGTCGGGGGTGTCCGTACGTTTACTGCGACAAGTTCGCACGGTCTCCTCTACATGCACGAGATGATCCACTGGGCCGCGGGGGGGCGTCTGCCGATCGTCATGGCTAACGTCAACCGCGCCCTGGGGCCCGGGTGGAACACCTGGGCGGAGCACACCGACGCTTTCTCCCAGCGGGACACTGGCTGGTTGCAGGTCTACGTGGGAACCGTTCAAGAGGCCTATGACGCCACACTGATGGCGTTCAGGATCGCCGAGGACGAGCGCGTCCTCCTTCCGGTGATGGTCAACCTGGACGGGTTCTCGCTCAGCCACATCACGCAGTCGCTCGAGACCGAGGAGATCGGCGACTTCCTGCCCCCATACCACCTCCCGCACGCTATCGATACAGAGAAGCCACGCGGTTACGGCCCCATGACAGGGCCAGACAACTATTACCGGTTCCGATGGGATATCGAGCGCTCGATGCGCGATGCCCGGGAGGTGATCACAGAGGTCGAACGCGAGTTTGCAGACCGGTTCGGCCGCTCCTACGGTCCTACCGAAGAGTATCGGTGCGAGGATGCCGATGTCGTTGTTATTGCCCTCGGCACGTTCGGAAAAGAGGCCGAGGTGGCTGTCGACCGGCTTCGCGATGAGGGGATAAGAGCGGGATCGATGCGGCTGCGCTGGTTCAGACCGTTCCCACACCTCGATCTATCTGGCCGGGAGGTCGTGGTCATCGACCGCGACTACTCTTTCGGGTTCGGTGGCGTGGTGGCCAACTCGATCAGGGCGAAGACCGGAATCGAGCCCTACAGCGTGATCGCCGGCCTTGGGGGGCAGGAGGTCACCTACAACGATATCGCGGATTTCGTCAGAGGACGACGTCCCGGTGAGGAGACCTGGTTCGGGGTGAACAACCATGTATGAGGTCAGGATTCATTCACGGGGCGGACAGGGTGGAGTCACGGCCGCAAAACTCCTGGCCCTCGCAGCCTTCAGGGACGGGAAGCACGCAACAGCATGCCCGTTCTACGGGGCGGAACGAAGGGGGGCACCGGTGGTCTCGTTTGTCCGGATCGACGATAAACCGATCAAGGTCTACAGCCAGATCCATGAACCGGATCTGGTCATCGTTCTCGACGCGAGTATCATGGACGTGGTGGACGTCCTGGATGGATTGAAAGAGGAAGGGACTGTCCTCCTGAACTGTGCCCACCCGGTCGACGGTTGCAGGGGGACCTGTTACCACGTCGACCTTACCGGGATCGCGCTCGCACAGAACCTGGTTGTCGCGGGAAGCCCAATCCTGAACACCCCGGTACTCGGGGCGCTCGCGAAGATTGGTGTGATCACACTCCCCTCGGCGTTACAGGCGATAAGGGAGATGTTTGACGACGAAAGGAACGTGAAGGCTGCTGAAGCGGCATACAAGGAGCTGAAGGTATGAGAGAGAGACTTGCGCTCAGCAGACCGGGCGAAGCAGCGTCTGGAAAGACCGGATCGTGGCGGACGTTCCGGCCTGTGGTAGATAAGGAGGCCTGCAACGCCTGCGGGTTGTGTGCCCAGTACTGCCCCGACGGGGTTATTGACGAGGAACTTAATGTCGACCTTGAATTCTGCAAGGGTTGCGGTATCTGCGCAAACGAGTGCCCGAAAAAAGCCATCGCTATGGTGAGGGAGGAGCGTTGACCACCTCCTCATCATCGATGGGGCATTGCGCGATATACTCCAGGTTGAAGCGGTAGAAATGGGTGTAGCCGCAGTTGCGGCAACGAGTCGTGAAGTGGCCTGAACCGATCGCTAAATCGTGGGGGCCAGTGACCCCGCAATGTTTGCAGTATCCTTCGGCCTCCACGCTCCAGAGATCGTGGCGCCCGATCGGCGTAGAGATGCCGGAGATCCCGGTGTTCTCGAACCGGGGGATGAAGATCCGGGTCGCCCCGCATGCCGAACAGACCACCTGTGCCTGTGCTGAGACCGCTTTTATGATCTGATCGGCAACCTCGCCACAATGGTAGCAGCGGGTGCGGTGGCGGGTGAAGATGAACCGCTCGCTCATGCATGATACTTGAGGGGGGAGAGATAAAACCTTGCCATAGCCCCGGACAGGGCTTGCAACCTGGCACAGAGGGGCGAAGAGGTGGTTTCTTCCAACATAAGAAGGCAGCAGCGTTCCTCCTGTGAAAACCGAATTTTCGATTATATTGCCAGAAGTGGCTCACCTTTATCCGTCAGCATATGCACCTTCAGGGTATGAACCCGGCAGACCGGGACGAACCCAGGACCCCTGGTGGGGCAAGAACACCGCCCAACCGGCTGATCAACGAGAAAAGCCCTTATCTCCTGCAGCATGCCTATAACCCCGTAGACTGGTACCCGTGGGGAGAGGAGGCTTTTTCACGCGCACGACGGGAGGGAAAACCGATATTCCTCTCCATCGGCTACTCGACCTGCCACTGGTGTCACGTCATGGCAGAAGAGTCGTTTGCCGATCCTGAGGTCGCAGGGCTCTTAAACGAGACTTTTGTATGCATCAAGGTTGACCGCGAGGAACGGCCTGACATCGACCTGGTCTACATGGCCGCCGCGCAGGCGCTGACAGAGACCGTTGGCTGGCCGCTCACAATCATCATGACCCCTGACAAAAAACCATTCTTCGCGGCCAGCTACATCCCGAAAGAGAGCAGATACGGGATGACCGGACTTATAGATCTCATCCAGAGGATCAGAAGGATCTGGAAGACGCAGCGGCAGGATCTCGAGAACGCCGGCAACCTTCTGATGGAAGCGCTCCAGAACGCCTCCATCACCCCGCCGAAAGGCCGGGTGACCACGGAGGGCGCCCCCGACGAGGGCTACAACACCTTCCTCAGGCTATTTGATCAGAATAACGGGGGATTCGGGAAACCTCCCAGGTTCCCCACCCCGCATAACCTCATATTCCTGCTCAGGTACGGCTATCGCACCGGGAAGGAACCCGCATACATGATGGTCGAGAAGACGCTGCGCGCCATGCGGCAGGGCGGGATCTTCGACCAGATCGGTTACGGATTCCACCGCTACTCAACGGATGCGGAGTGGTTCGTCCCGCACTTTGAGAAGATGCTCTACGACCAGGCGCTCCTGGTTCTGGCATACACCGAGGCCTTCCTGGCTAGCGGGAGGGAAGAGTTCAAGCGAACAGCGCGGGAGACCATCACCTATGTCCTGCGGGAGATGACCGATCCTGGCGGCGGTTTTTACTCGGCAGAGGATGCCGACAGCGAGGGTAAGGAAGGGTGGTTCTACCTCTGGACGAAGGACGAGATCCTGGCACTCCTGGGCCCGGAGGACGGGGAAAGGTTATCGAGGATCTTCGGTGTAACCGGGCCGGGGAACTACCTGGAACTGCCCGGAGGTAAGAGAACTGGCAGAAACATCCTCCGCCTGCACCGTCCCCTTTCAGCCCTGGCAGAGGATCTCGAAACCACAGAAGAGGAACTGGCCGGGTTCGTGGAAGAGGCCAGGCAGAAACTCTTTGCTGTTCGAGAGCGGCGCATCCACCCGGCGAAGGATGACAAGATCCTGACCGACTGGAACGCTCTCATGATCGCTGCCCTTGCAAGAGCCGCACGGGTCTTTGACGACCAGGAATACCTGACAGCGGCGGAGAGGGCGACCGCGTTCGTCCTCAGCAACCTCCGTCGGCCTGATGGGAGACTCCTTCACCGCTACAGGCAGGGAGAGGCAGGTCTTACGGCAACTCTCGATGACTACGCGTTCATGCTCCTGGCGCTAATCGAGGACTACGAGGCCTCTTTCTCCCCGAAATACCTCCAGGCCGCACTCGAACTCGCAAACGATCTCATCGAACACTATCAGGATGGTGACCATGGTGGATTCTTCTTTGTCCCGGATGACGCCGACACCCCCGTCCGCCAGAAACCGATCTACGATGGAGCGATCCCCTCCGGCAACAGCGCGGCCATGTACGCACTCTATCTACTGGGACGGACGACGGCGAAGATCGAACTTGAGAAGACAGCGGAGAGGGTACACCGCGCCTTTGCCGGGCCGGTCACCAGATCGCCTGCGGCGTGCCCATCGTTCCTCACCGGGGTTGAGTTAATGAATGGAGAGAAGACCGAGGTGGTCATCACCGGGGTTCCAGGAGCGGAGGACACAGTGGCGATGACCCGGAAGATCTACTCGCACTACATACCCGGTCTCGTCGTCATACTCCGCCCCTCCGATGAAGAGACCCCGAAGATCGCGGATATAGCCGGGTTTACACGTGATATGGTGACGATCGGTGGCAGGGCAACAGCTTACGTCTGCACCAACCATGCCTGCAATCTCCCGACGACCGATCCAGATGAGATGCTACAACTTACAGGAAGGGGCAGGAAGAACGCGACGACCTAGCGGTAAACCCGGGGTCAGCAACCGCCACCTGGTTCCAGTGGAACCACGAGACGGTAACCGTTGTAGCGCTCAACTGTTACCGGAACACCATAGACAGCCTCGATCGTCTCCGGTGTCACCACCTCCGGGCCACCGGCGGCATGGATCATGCCATCTTTCAAGAGGAGATAGCGGTCGGCGTAACGGAGCGCCATGTTGAGGTCGTGCATCGTCATCACCGCTGCGACGTTGTGCTCTCTCGTCACCCGCCGGACGATCCCCAGGATCTCGATCTGGTTCTTGAGATCGAGGCTGCTCGTAGGTTCATCCAGGAGGAGTAACCGGGGTTCCTGGACAAGCGCTCTTGCGATACTCACCTTCTGGAGTTCCCCACCGCTCATCTCGTCAATGTAGCGGAGTGCAAGGTTCTCCAGATTGAACATCCTTAAAGCCGCCTCGACGATCCGAAGATCGTGCTCCGTCACGTCCCACCCGATATGTGGCCTTCTGCCGAGGAGGACTGCGTCGAAAACAGTCATCCGACCTGCCTCGCACCGCTGTGGAACGTAGCCGACCTTCCGTGCAATCGCCATCCGGTCAGCCTTGAGAATCTCCGAGCCTTCGATCAGGACAGACCCGGTCTTCGGTCGCAGGATGGCGTTCATGCACTTCAACAGCGTCGTCTTCCCGACTCCGTTAGGGCCAAGGATCGCGAGCACCTGGTGCGGCCACAGGTCAAACGCGATATCCTGGATCACCGGGGCACTCCGGTAATTGAATGCCACACCATCGACGTTGAGAATCATCGCCCATACCCCCGCAAGAGCAGATAGATGAAGACCGGTGCACCCAGAAACGCCGTTAGCACGGAGACAGGGAGGACGTAAGGGGCTATGATAACCCTTGCAACCGTGTCTGAGGCGAGGAGGAGGATCCCGCCCATGACGCAGGAACCAGGGATCAGGTAGCGCTGGTCGTCACCGATGATCCTTCTCACCATGTGCGGGCAGACAAGCCCCACAAACCCGATCACACCGAGGAACGAGACAATCACGGCGGATACAAGTGCCGCGACAATCATCCCTGCATCCCTGACCACCACAACGTTGACACCGAGTCCTTTCGCGGTCTCGTCACCGGCATCTATAGCGTTGTAGTTCCAGCGATTCGCGATGAAGTAGAGAGATCCCGCCAGGGTGACGAAAGCCATGATCCCGAGTTCCTGCCATGTGGCCCTACCGACGTCGCCAAACGTCCAGAAGACAACAGCGGCGAGCTGGGTATCGTCGGCGAAGTACTGGAGGAACATCGTCCCGGCCGTGAAGAGGGAGGAGAGGGCAACCCCGGCGAGCACCATCACCTCGGGAGATGTTCCCCGTATACGGGAGATAAGGAGGATCACCGCGGTGGCAAGGAGGCAGAATACGAATGCCACGATCGTCGTCAGGTAGGGGTTGTTCAGGGTGACGGCGTCGGCAACCGTTGAATGCATCTGCCCGCTGCCGAGGAGGATGACCGATACGGCTGCCCCGAATGCGCCAGCGTTCGAGATACCGAGCGTATACGGTGACCCGAGCGGGTTGCGGAGGATCGATTGCATCGCAACCCCGGCCACCGAGAGCCCGATCCCGGCAACGACCGCGGCAAGCGCCTGAGGCAGGCGGATGTTCCATACGATCCGGTCAGTGCTGGAAAGGTCGAGGGTGCCACCGGGATTGAAGAGCAGGTTTATCCGGTCGATGATGCCGTTCAGTATGGAGAGGAAGACCTCTGATACGGGGATACTCACCGCACCGACCGATATCGAGACTATCAACAGGAGGGCGAGGACGACCACCCCGCCGAGTATCCAGAGTTGCTTTCGCCGGACGTAGCCCTGGTAATCGGCGGGGATTACCCCCTTTGCAAAGTGCATCTATTCAACCACTCCTGCCCGAATCCAGTATCAGAGCGGGATCTCCGCAAATCCTAGATTCCTGTACTGGCTGTTCAGATCGCCAAAGACCGGTTTTCCGACGAAGAAAGTGTAGATCTCGTCCGCCTTCCTTTCGGGATCGATATCTGCAAACCGATCGGGATAGAGGGTCTTACCGATGAAGTAGGCGTCGGCGAGGATGGTCTCGTAGTTTGTGCTGTAATAGTTGTACGGCAAAACACCGTAGATACGACCTTCTTTCAACGCCGAAAGCCCCTGGAGCGCGGGATCGTCCCTCAGTTCCCCGATCGCACCATCGTTCTCCATCTGGACCGTTCCAAGGTCAATAAAGATGTAGCCTGGATCCCAGTCAACAAGCGCTTCCTTCGAGACGTCGGCGTGAGCAGTGCCAAGTCCGGCGGCAACGTTCTTTGCGTTAACCCAGGTAAACGGCGGGTAGGCAGGCTCGGTAGAGATGATGCCGTGGGCACCCGCCGAGGAGACGCCGCCGATGTAGACTGTCTTCTGGCTGGATGGCGGGATATCGGCCGTCCGGTTCTCAAGGTCGGCTATTGTCTCCTCTATGTAAGAGATGACTTCCTCGGCGCGATCATCTTTCCCGAGAACCATGCCCATCACACGAAGGCCAGTATACATCTCGGCCTTCTCAGCATCATTTCGAAGTGATCCATAGGGGAAGGCCACAACAGGGATACCGGTCTTCCCCTGGAGTTTGTCGGCCTCTGATGCGCTGATCGAATAGGCCGAACCGGTGGACCCGGTCTTGAAGATGACCTGAGGGTTGATGGCAAGGATCTTCTCCGGGTCGTCCTTGCCACGGAACTCGCCTATCAGAGGGAGAGCCCTGAACTGCGATCCGTAGACCAGGGCATACGGACGGCCTTCGATCAACTGCTCCTCTTTCTCGATGTCATCGACACCGACAACGATGTCCTGACCCTGCAGGTAGACCAGGTAACGGAGGCACCCGGCGCCGGAACAGACGACACTTTCCGGCGGTGACGGAACAGCAACTGTCCGGCCGAGGCCGTCGGTGATCGTGATCGTCTGGCTTTCACCGGCACCCCTGATATCGGGGGCGGCGCTGTTATCGCTACACCCGGCGGCGAGAACAAGGGCCGCAAGGATTGCAACCGTCAGGCAGACTCCAGCTCGTTGCGACATAATAATATCCATTATAATAACACAATTTATTATAGTTATCTAATTTGAATCCACCAGATATTACTAATTTTTAATTTATGATGCTTAACGAGCGGATGGTCTGCGGTCCGTGTTTCCGCCAGCGGAAAAAGACCCCCTCCTGGATGGATAACAATTATGGGCAACTGAACCAACTCCTGCAAACAGGAGAACCAGGTCATGCCGTCGGCACGACCGGCGTGTTTTGAGGGATACAGATGCCGGAAAGAATGTTAACAGAATTTGAGGGTTACCAGTTGCTTGAATCCTGGGGGGTACCCGTGCCGCCCCACACCCTTGTCAGCAGCGCCATGGAGGCACGGGAGACCGCAGGGCGGATAGGCTACCCCGTTGTAATGAAGGTCATATCCCCGCAGATCGTCCATAAGAGCGATGTCGGCGGAGTTATCACCGGTATCGAGACACCAGAGGCTGCCGAAGAGGCGTTCCGGGTGATCATGCGAAACAGCACCACAAATGCCCCCGGGGCCACGATCACCGGCATCATAGTGGAGAGACAGATGCCCGGTGGAGTGGAGGTTCTGATAGGCGGGAAGACCGACCCGACGTTCGGGAAAGTCATCACGTTTGGCCTCGGCGGAAAACTGGTGGAACTACTAAGAGATGTCTCCATCCGGGTGCTCCCTGTCGACGAAGATGAGATCCGCAACATGATCCGCGAGATCAGGGGCTACAGCCTCATCCGCGGTTACCGCGGCGAACCCCCTAAGGACGAGGAGGCGCTTGTCAACCTCATCGCCGCAATGGCCCGGAAATTTGTCGAAGAGCCCGGGATCCGGGAGTTCGACCTCAACCCCGTCATCCTCTACGAGAGAGGAGCGAGCGTTGTGGACGCGCGGATCATAGTCGGGGAGGCAACCGGAATGGAGACATCCCCCCGCAGCGGTGCCGATCTCGAGACACCACCAGATATCTTCTACCCCGATTCCATAGCCGTGATCGGCGCTTCCGCAAGCCCAAACAAGGTAGGCTACTCCGTCCTCCGGAACCTGCTCTCGTTTCCAGGTAAACTCTACCCGGTAAACCCGTCCAGGACGGAGTTATTCGGGCGAAAGACCTACCCCTCCGTGAAAGAGATCCCGGGGCCGGTAGACTGGGCGGTCATCGCTGTTCCCGCCCGCATCATCCCGGAGGTTATGGAAGAGTGCGGTGAGAAGGGCATCCGACTCGCGATCATCGTCGCCGCCGGGTTCCGCGAGATCGGTGATGAGGGTGCAGCTCTCGAAGAGAGGGTGACGGCCATCGCACGGAGGCACGGTATCCGGATCGTCGGCCCTAACTGTCTCGGTGTCATGATGCCACACATGGGGATCAACGCTACGTTTGACCCCGTCTCGCCTCGGCCTGGAGACGTGGCCTTCATCTCCCAGAGCGGCGCGATCATCACCACCGTCGTCGACTGGAGTCTGCCAGGGGAGTTCGGGTTCTCGACCGTCATCAGCGTAGGTAACCAGGCGGATCTCGGGTTCGAGCACTACCTCCAGTTTGCCGAGCAGGACAGGATGACACGCTCAATCACTCTCTACATCGAGGAGATCCTGGATGGGCGCAGATTCATGGAGATCGTTCGCGAGATCACCCCGAAAAAACCGGTGGTGGCAGTGAAGTCCGGGTCGTCCAGGAAAGGCCAGGCCACTGCGTCCTCCCACACAGGATCGCTTGCCGGGAGTTATGAGGTCTACATCGCGGCGTTCCGCCAGGCGGGTGTGATCCCCGCCAGAAGCCTGCGAGACGCTTTCAACCTGGCCGAACTCCTGGCATCCGAGGGTTACCCGCGAGGGAATCGCGCCATCGCCGTCACCAGTGCCGGGGGGTTCGCCGTTCTCGCCTCAGATTACGCGGAGGCCTACGGCGTGGACATGGTCGAGATCCCGGACGACGTGCTACAGGAACTAAACGAATTCCTGCCGCCGTACTGGAACCACACAAACCCCATGGACATCCTTGGAGACGCCGACGCCCCACGGTTTGCCGCTCTCTTCGATGTGCTGATACGTCATCAGGAGTTCTGGGACATCGCGTTCGTGATCGCCGTGCCGACCACGACTGTCGATCCAGCACACGTCGCAAACGAGATCGTCAGATTCTCCCGGAACACCAGCAAGATGGTGGTCGGTTGCATGCTGGGCGGCGACAGCATCAAGAGCGGACTGCGCATCCTCCGGGGTGCCCGCATTCCGAACTTCGAAGAACTTGAAGACGCGTTCAAGGCGGTCGGGAACATCCTGGACGGCAGGGCCGCCGAGCAAAAGTGAGGGGGGGCTCTGCCCTTCCCTATACTTGATTGAGACGGTTCACAAAGAACACCATGCATTCACCCGGTTCTTTCCAAAACATCCAGGCCCGAAGAGTTATTTCTGGTACAGTCAACCGTCCTTTAGAGTCCAGATCTTCGTCAGGTGGTCGTGTGCGGCCTCGACAACGCCCCTTGAGTTTGCAAAGGTGATCGTTTGCAGAACCCGGTCATACGGGAGCCACTGGTAGGCGATATGCTCGTCAGAGAGCCTCACCTCCTTCTCCGGTGTCTCGATCAGGTAGTAGACGACCTCTTTGTAGACCGTCCGCCCACGGCGCTGGAAGAAGTAGTGAACCTCCTGGCGGAACCCGGGTATGAACCAGGCATGGGTGATCCCGGTCTCCTCCTCCAGTTCGCGGAGCACCGTCTCCTCCTCGGTCTCACCACGTATGCCATGGCCCTTCACCAGGTCCCAGTGACCTGCCCCGTAACGCAGGATCAGGTACTGGGGTTCTTTATCCCGGCGAACGACGACCGCACCACATGAACGCTCTTTTGCCATTATGATTCAATCCTTTGTTGTGAATCCGCCTGCAACGGCGAGTTCGCGCTCAATGACCCGGAAATCCTCTTCCAGCGCCTCCCGGTAACGCGGGTTGTAGAGCACGGCGGCAGGGTGAAGTGTGGGGATCAGGGAGACGGACTGGCCAAAGACGACACCATGGTAGACCCTTCCCCGGATCTCAGTGATCCGATCGAACTCGACCGGCAGGAAGGAGAGGATGTACCTGCTCGAATGCCGGCCCAGCGTCACGATCACCTTCGGCCCGACGTTCCGGATCTGTTCCCCGAGGTAGGGGCTGCAGGCGCGGATCTCCTCCGGCAGGGGGTCCCGGTTCCCTGGCGGCCGGTGCTTGACGATGTTTGTGATAAAGACGTCATCCCGTGAGAGACCGATCCCTGAAAGGAGGTCCTCGAGAAGCCTTCCCGCCCGACCGACGAAAGGTCTCCCGCTAAGGTCTTCCTGCTTGCCGGGGGCTTCGCCGATGAGCATGAGAGACGCACGATGGCTCCCTTCGCCGGGGACGGCATGGCGGGTGTTCATCCAGAGGGAGCATCTCCTGCATTCGGCGATTGCGGCGGCAAGCCTCTCCATCGCCGCTTCGCTCCCACTCTCCACTACCATGCCCTCACTATTGCCGATAGCTCGTATAACCTTCTTATGTATTGAGTTTTGCCCGCCCCGCCCGTCTAGCTTACGACAGGCTCGATGATGTGAGTAGGAGCGGGCGTTCGATTCGAGAGCATGGGTGACCTTACCGGGAAAATGGTGGCGACTTATATGCACTGACCGAGGACGCTGTAGCGCGACGAACTGGAGGGAGCGCCCCAGGACGTCAGAACCCTTCCCGGAGGAGGAAAACTACCCTCCGGCTGGTAAACTGAAAGACCCACTGGCGTTACGGGTCTCTAATATCACCTCCTGTTTTTCCCCCACCGTCGTCCAGAATCCACAGGGCGCTCTCGACGCAATTTGAAAGAGAGGCGAGGTTCCCACACCACGCTCATACCGGACCCGGCCAGCT
>Ga0116194_1000760_pt1 | contig 24001 bp, 19 predicted proteins | sample AD_SCU001_MetaG_FD_89887 | JGI IMG/M metagenome (GOLD analysis project Ga0116194, IMG submission 89887) | Active sludge microbial communities of municipal wastewater-treating anaerobic digesters from China - AD_SCU001_MetaG | ecosystem: Engineered > Bioreactor > Anaerobic > Digestate | place...
CAATCTCCCCGTGCTTGGAGCCGACTTCGATCTCGAATCTTCAATTGTAAGCCTTTGCCAAGACCTGATGGACTCACTTACCGAAGATAGCAATCTCAAGGATGTGCTCGATTTCATAGACCAATCCCTGGATTATGGCCTCGAAACCTTAGCCTCGGAACAGATCACCGCACTGTCTCCTTATAACACAGAGTCGCTTTTGTGGCTTGCCATGAATTTCATCCAGCATGAACAATATTATCCGGCGTTGCGAATTGGTAGAGAGGCTCTAGGTCGCAAATCTTTCGATAGACTGGAACTCGCTTATGCCCTGGTCTACCCGCGTGCTTGGCCAGAGCATTTCAGCCAAATCACTGAGCCGCAAGGAATTGCGGAGCCACTCGCTTATGCTATTGTGCGCTCGGAGAGTCTGTTCAATCAGCGCGCCGTCTCGCGTTCTGGAGCGGTAGGATTGAGCCAACTCTTGCCGAGCACGGCTGCTGAAACTGCAAAAGGGCTCAAGATGAATCAGTATGCGCTCTTTGATCCAAAGGACAATCTTACTATTGGCCTTACATATTATGGCTATATGCTTGAGCGATTCAATCGCAAGCCTGCGCGGGCCATCGCCGCATATAATGCTGGCCCAACGCGAATGACTCAGTGGGTTCGAGATTGGGGAAACATCGAAGATGATATACTCATCGAGCTGTACCCGATAGCCGAGCCGCGTCAGTACACCAAGAACATCACCTCGGCGGCTCTCTGTTATGGCAAGATGTACTATGGAATTTCCGCAAAGGACATGCTGGATTTTATCTATAACGCAAAACCCTTGCCCCAACCCATCCAAGAACCTCCGGTTTCACCTGAGACCACATGCACAGTCCCTAATGCTGTACCAGCCTCACAAGAGCCCGTCAGCCTTGAACTCGCTCCTTCCTCGACGCCCGATACAGGCGATCATTGATAGCACGGCCAAGGCCAGCGTCTGGGGCTCGCTCCGCATAGATGGCAGCAAAACCAGCCTCATCCAGATCGTGCAACAGCGAAAAAAGCCGCGCTGCAGCCTCTCTCATATCTCCTTCTTCTGAAAGCATTTGTACCACATCGAAGAGACCGCAATCCCGAAGAATTCGAGCTCTATGGCCATCAAAAGCTAGAGCGATGCAGGGATGGAGAATCCCCTTGCGTTTTACCGCCTCCGGTAGACTTCCTTCATCGAAGAGAAAGAGAGGTGTCGAGGGGGCATAGTGGCTTAAGCCCTGGCCCGGGCTTTTGAGAGGATAGGACAGACCCTTTGTTTCGGCGCGCTCGAACCCTCGTTTAGATCGAAGCATGCCCTGTACTTTAGCGCCATTCAAGCATTCATCGGCGGAAAGCTCACCATGTTCTGGAATATCCACTTGTCCTGGAATATCCACCAGCCCGATCAACTCCTCGATGCGCTCGAGCGGCATACCGCCTGGCCTCAAGAGCGCGGCGCGCTCACCTGTCAGATCTATCACCGTGGACTCAACACCTACATCGCATGGCCCGCCATCGACTAAATAATCGATTCGCTCTCCCAACATATTTATTACATGCTCGGCGGTGGTGGGCGAAAGATATCCGAAAGGATTGGCACTCGGCGCTGCTATCGGTATTTGTGCCAACTCGATGATCCGCCGCGCAACCGGATGGCTTGGAAAACGCACCGCAACAGTGGTGAGCCCGGCTGTAACTATGTCCGGTACCTCGCTGCGCTTTGGAAGAATGATAGTGAGAGGTCCCGGCCAGAGGCATCGAGCAAGCGTCCTTGCGTTTTCGGGCACTTCCTTAGCCAACATCGATATATCCTCGAGCCGAGCGATATGCACAATAAGAGGATCGAAGGTCGGCCGCGCCTTTGCCTCGAAAATACGCGCAACTGCCCGCTCATCGAATGCATTTGCCCCAAGCCCATAGACCGTTTCTGTAGGAAAAGCGACAAGCTTTCCTTCTCTAAGCGCCTGGGCGGCCACGATTAAGTCGGGCTCGGAGGCAGAAAGCAGTTTCATAGGATGCAATAGTATGGTTTATGCGCTTTTATGACAATACAGGAGCAAAAAGCGCTCGACTATGGTTTTGCCAGTCTTTATGTAGCCTTACGAAGCTTTGACTTGGCTACTAAGAGATCTCATCCGAAAGCCGCTGTGCTGTAGACTCCACTCCCACCAATATGGGAGTAGCTATCGAATCGGGAAAATCGCTTGGAAGCTCTGCGGAGATTTCCGATATTACATGCGGAATGCGATCAACAAACTCTCCAATGATACCCTCGACTTCGTGCTCAAATCCACATCGCTTTGCTGTGTCGCGGATATGACGAGCCACGATCATATGCCATTCATAATGTCGATTCTTGCCTTCAAACGCCATAGCGAGCTTAAGCTTATCTCTAGGAATCGCATCTTTTCTGTGTCCCATGACTGGATAAGCAGACATGATGTCATAGATTGGCGTTAGTCGAAAATGACCTTTTCCCTCTAAGAATATGCTGAAGTTTTTCGCATGCCCATCGGGTGCCGCAAGCAACCAAAAAAGTATTTGCGATTTGATAAAAGTCCTGCGATCTCCGAGAGGGTCGACTGCCCCAAGCAATATATCCATAATGCTTCGTATGCCTGGACCGCCATCGGCTTCGTACTTTCGCTCGGAAGGCGTTGCTGTTATTTGACAGAAATCCTCTTGTGGAAGACGTATAATCCAATTGCCTTCCGAAGAAATTACTCTATCAAATCGCTCAACAACAAGCACCTTGATTCCATCAAAGGTCGAAATTTTTGAAGGCGCAGTTTTGATATCAAGCTTTTGAGCGATTTGGGAACAAAGCCATTCATTTTCCACGGATCTACTCATATCGATTCCCATGCGACCAATTCTTCCTAAGGGTAGCTTGAGGATATGAGTCGTTGGAGTAGAACCTATCGGAATCAACCATGCGCCATCATGAAAGAGTAAAGCTGTTTTTTCTTGCGCTCCAGCAATAGAGATTCGAAAGACCTCATCAGGAAATACAGCACGAATACCAGCACCTGTTATACCTCTCAAAATCTCGGCGACCTCATTATCGCTTACAATCTGGCCAGTGATTTTGCGAATTTCTTCTGGCTGACTGTCTTCTTGCAGAAGCTGCAGAGCGCCCACACAGTCCCTCCCGATTTCAGCAAGGAGATCGAATGCGGAGGTAGATTTAACACCAAACCTATTTCTAATTCTCTGCCGAATTTCTGAATTTTCTGGCAGAAGATTATCAAAGAAGGCCTCTACTTTTTCACCTGAATAAATAAATCCAGAGGAGACAAGCGGCAAGGAAAGCGAAATAGGACATGCATCGGTGCGAGAGATATATGCATCATCATAGCAGAATTCATGTTTGCCCGCAGTGCTAATGCTCCATCTGCCCACTTTTTCACCATTGAGCCATACACTAAGGCTTCTAGGTGCAGATGAACGTGCCATGCCTATTCTCCCACATTCTCGGGTTTTTGCGAGTCGCTGATAGCAATTCTAGCCTCTTCCAACATATGGTTATAAGCCTCTTTTCGTGGTCGCAGTACAATATCGAGCTCGAGTGCTGAGAGATATTTAAAAAGGCTTTCTATCGAGCAAGAAGCAGGATGATTTTCGAGCGCTGAAATTGTCTTGGGCAGAAGACCAACGCGTTCGCCCGCCTCTCTTTGGGTGAGCCCTAACATTTTCCTTGTTATTTGGAGCGACATACCCAGCTGTGGCAGAATGCTTATCAAATAGTCCATTGAAAAACTCCAGATCTTGAAAGCCTCTGAGGTAACTCAATACCTTATGAGGTATATCCTATAATAATACCCTAAAGGGTATATGTCAATATCATACCTTATAAGGTAATAACAATCAGATTATGGCATCTCTATAGTTTTGCCAGTCTTGGCGTAGTGTTACGAAGCTTGGACTTGGCTATTGATAGCGCGATTATGAATGTATTGCGCCTTTAAGGCAGGATTCGCACACAAGGCACATTGCAAGCTTGGCCGCACCATTCTGCGACATCGTGAGCCGCTGCTTCGAGATCTCTCTCGTCATTGCGAGGCGCATAGATAACGACAACCGCATTGTGCGCTCCCTCAAAGAGCTTCGTCGCCATGGAGTCGCGCACTGGGTTAGCGATGGGAACACCTCGAACGCCGCAGATAACGCGATCATTTAAAGTGCCCGATATTATATCTTTTTCTATAGCTTTTTCCTTGAATAGCTCAATATGGGGATCCAGCGCACATATGCAGAGTAGGTCTTCGAGATCGATAATCTGTCCGGATGTATTGAAGATATATTCCTCATTGGGCGCACCCAATCTAACAAGGAAGCACATGCCCGCTTTGTCGCTATCGAAGATACTCATTGGGTAGAGATATCTAAGGCTTGCGAGATTTACCGCATCCACAAAAAAACTTACCATAGGAAAATCGCCATCGATCGCAGCCTGCAAAAGGTATTCCGAAGAAGGCTTTGCGCGCCCTGCTGGCTTGTAATTCCCATTTCTCAGCATATCTCGCACAGCTTTTTTGCGCGCCTCGAAATGGGCTGAAGGCCAAGCTCGAATTTCGCGCAGTATCTCCTTGGCACGTGATGGAACGTAGTCGGGATTCTGCGCGGTTTTGAAAGACGCAGTCTGCCAGTCCAAGCCTTTGAGCTCCACTATAGCGAGTCGCACCTTTTCCAGGCGGGAATCCGCATCGATCGCAAGTTCGATATCCATGGCGCCTTATTTTAGCGAGCGCCTGCAATAGACTCAATTGCTCACTTTGCGTTGACTTTTTTACGCTGTTCTGATAGATTCGTGGAGCGCCGCATAATAGCCGAGGCGAAATGTCGGGCCCTTAGCTCAGTTGGTCAGAGCTGCGGACTCATAATCCGTAGGTCGCTGGTTCAAGTCCAGCAGGGCCCAAATTCAAATTGCTTTTAGTTTTACTTCACTACTGTTACGAACCTTGTGTATTTTTCTAATAGATTTGGAAGGAGAGTATCTCATGCATAAGCATAAGCAGGTACATATTCCGCTTCTCTCTTAAGGGGAGTTGGGAAACTCCTAAGCCATAGCTTTTTATCAAGAAGCGACAATCCTGCTCTGCTTAGGAAAGCACGTTCTTGGAACTGCTTCTCTCTAGCCTTACAAATCGCTTTTCTTTCAATACCAGCTACTTCCGCATGCGTCAAAACGATATCCCTTCCAATCCTGTAAGGTTTTTCATAATTGTGCCAACCTAAGTATACGACAAGGCGATTCAGCATATTCGCAACATTTCTCGGAAAACAAACTGTTTCGCGACGATGATCGGCAAGATCCTTTCTAAGCTCTCGGTCCAGATAGTTTGAGGCAAAGAGAGGATTCTGGAAGGTACGTGGAACTTTGGAATTTACGGTGAGATGATGTATATAGAAGCGACTTGGATGTAGTTTGAGCGCTCTAGCATATTCACACTTTTCATCTGTGATGAGGATTAGCGGTGAAGAGTAAGCACTACAGCGTTCCCTATATAACTGATCTAGAAGCTCTGAGAAGGAGCGTTCGAGGGCAGCCTTTTCAAAGACTAATGATCGATAGAGTATGATTTTTCTGCGCTTTTGGCTGTCGGTGCAGCGTCCTGAGCGGCGTAATGTGGCATGACTGAGACTTAGAATATACTGGCTATGTGCACTAAGGGATATGGTAATATTATTGGGAAAGTACTGAGAGCGATCAAAACTGACAAAACCATCGATACAGACAGGTTCTCTGTGAGAGGCACGAGGACGTAAGAGAGTGTGCATGGCAAGGCTTTGGTGGCTAAGTCGCTGGATACGGTTATTGATAGTTCCCAAAGATACCTTGAAGTGTCGAGAGAGTGCGCGCTGGCTCATGCTGGAAGATACAAGACGCTCAATTTGGCGATAATCGAGTATTTTCTTAGCAAAGTAATCCAGACTGAATGTTTGTGAAGAAAAGCTATGACCACAGCTTTTGCAGCGATAACGAGGTACATTGCCAAAACATTTGGTATGATAGAAGCCTAGCCTGACAAACCAGCGACCTTTTGGAGCTGCCTCATGATAGAGACAGGCTGGATTTGGGCAGAAAGGAAAAGAATGCATGCTTACCTCCATACATTCTCTTTATCGCTCTCTTCCCTACTTTATGCTTCAAATTCTTATACAAGGTTCGTAGCAGTATTGTTTTATTATTGGAGCTTGCCGTTTTTACTTTGTTTAGACCTTTGTTAATCATTCTTAATGGAAAAAATCAAACAAAGGATAATATATTATTGAATATTGAATTATCATTTTTATTGAGAAAAATTGACACTTGTTCGCTTAATTATTCATTGTTTGATTGTAAGCTATTCATTGCATACCATGCAGGATTTGCTTTGCTTCCCCTGTTCTCAATCTTATTCTTGCTGACAAGTTCGGCCATAAGATTATGGATTTTAGCCTTTTTTTGCTTAGTGGTAAGCATTTCTGGCAGCTTGTCCAAAAGAAGCCTATCTATTTCTGACCTTTGGATTGGTTGATGTTCTTTAATCAAGGTTTCTATCATATCTAGGTAATATTTTTTATTGAAGCCTCTATCTCGAATATATTTTGCTTTTTCTCCTGTAATCCCAGCTATCTTTGAAGCAATAATAATATTGGGATATCTTCCTTCCACCAAGCCTACACTCTTCAGAGCTCGATGTGCTTCAATACTTATGCGCTGTCGCTTCTGAACTCGATCAAGAAGGATAACCTGCCAAAGATCGAGATCTGCTCTTTCCATTAGCAATCGACTATAGTTCTCGTTTAGAATATTGCCAGGAATTGTTACTTTTACTTTTTCTGAATTAGAGAGATCATAGTCGGGCATTGGAAAGAATCGTTGTTTTTGTTTCTCGAACATTCTTTTAATTCCTCCGCCCTGGGTATCAATCATGTTTAAGTTGACCATTGCTTCTGCAAGAAATGGATTCCGATAGATTTCTAGCGGTGCATCTTGGCAGATAACAGTATCCAAATCTCCTGGTAGAAATCCTCCGACATTCTCAATCAAGATTGAAGAAGGCATTTCAACGATATTAATTCGTCCTCCAAGGCCATAATCTTGATGCGCGATAGCATTATGTAATGCCTCGCGTAGGACCCAAGGATCGTACTGACTAATTTCTTGTGGGAAAAGAGTTCCGCTTGGCAAAGCCCTGACTATCAAGTTCCTGATTCGAGCTAGGATCCGATCTACTTGAAGCAGTATTGGAGGTGCGAAATGCTCATAGTCCAATGCATTATTATTTAGATCTTTTAAAATCCATGTGATTTTCATGATTACTGGAGATAAGAGCGCCGATGATTCCTGTTTCCCCAGAAGGATAAGAGCTGTATTGGTTATAGCATTATGAATAGTAAGCTTGCATTTGTTGAGAAATGCCATATCATCCCAGGATTTTACTTCTGATGCTCGGTTTGGATGTTTTATCATGAATTGCTCACGAGCTTTCTTTATAGCCTCAGCATCGAGATCTTCGACGCTTGCTCCTTCTCGGATCATTGCTGACCAATCTATTCTCCTTGTCAATATCGCTCTCTCTTTTTCTGGATACTTGTAAAGCTCTGTTTTGCTTGCTCCTACACGGATAAAGGCTTTTCCATGAAATTTAATTGGACGATTCCAAGCTGATATTATTTCGAAGATTACGACATGGCCTTTAGGATGATTTAGCTCATAAATATTAAATCCAACCTTTGGATCCAAGCCACTAGATAACCATATTATTAAGTCTTGATTCCCTCTTGCTTTTTCTCTATATGGATAAAAGCGAGTACTAACTATCTCATGGCTTTTATCTTCTATACCAAAAACTAGATAGCCCCGAGATTCTCCTGCTAGACAAGCGCCATTAGCCAAGGCGGAAAGATATTCTCCAATTGTCTGGGGATCATAAAAACTATCTTTGAATTCAAGCCATTCTCTTTCGTCTGGTTCATTTCTAAGTCGAGCAAGCAAAGAAAAAAGGTCTTCCTCAGCTATTCTTTTCGTCTCCTTTTGAAATTCGCTAACCTCTTTATCATGCTAACCTGAAAGTATTTCCTATCTTAAAACTTCAAAACAAGTCCTTAATTAATTAAAATCCTGCAGTAGATAAAGATATCAGCATAATTCTGTCTCAATGTCTTGCCGAGGCCGATCCATAAATGATTAAATTAGGATCAAGTCTTTCTTCGCTCTCGCTATAAATTTTGGGGCCAAAATCAATGTAAAATCGTTTTTATCTCACATTTCGATCTTTGGCCTTCTTTTTAAGATTCAGAATCGCAAAGCTGTAGATAAGGATCTTTAATCTGAAAGTTTCAAAAAGTCTTCTTTGAAAAATTGATTATAAAGACAATTTGGCTAATTCTAATGTAGCAATGGCTCTATGATATGTTCAGCCTAGAGCTCTCTTCAATTACCCTATCATGGATTGTCGAATAGTACTTATCTGAATTCCTATATCCAATACCCCATTGTTTTTTGTTGACAGCTATGAAAACTCGATGTATCCTATTTATATGCGATTTGGTGATGCACAAAGTTGCATTAAGGTCTTAGCACGCATTAGGCTTATAGCTTACAGGTGCATTATGGTCTTAGTCGGAGCAAGCTTTGTCGCTCTGGCTTTCAGTTGCATTATGCAGTTGGCTTGGTTAATAGCGCCAGCGAGCAGGAAAACGGCAATCTCCGTGTAACAAGGCCACCAAATCAAGAAGGAGAAATAGATTGACAAATGGTCTTAAAAGAAATGTCGAAAGGCTTTTCGATGATAAGGGGCATGTCTTATTATTGGCGCTCGATCATGCGCAGAGCGGGGTAATGCCTGGGCTTGAGAACATTTCGAGCTTGATGGATAAGCTCGCTTTTGCGCCTCTAGATGGCTTTATTCTGAATATCGGTCTGGCAGGAAATCTTGCACACTCTCCTTTTCTTAGGAAAAAACTGGTATTGAGGACTTCCTTTGGCGCTTCGAGCCTTGCAAGTAGCTATCCGCAGGCTCATCTCAATCATGTGAGCCCTGAGACGGCGCTGGCTGTTGGTGCAGATGCTGTTCTCATGATGGCTTTGATAGGTGGCGAGGATTACTGCAGTCTACAGCCTCTTGCGGCCGATATAGATGCATTCCATCAATATTCCATTCCGGTTGTGGTCGAGATAATCGCCGCGGAGTTCGATAAAACCGCAACTTTCGATGTCCAATACCATGGCGCAAGAATTGCCGCCGAATTGGGGGCAGATGCGGTGAAGGTCTTCTATGTAAACGACTTCGAGAAGGTGATCGAATGTTGCCCAGTTCCAGTCATACTTGCAGGCGGCCCAAAGGATAGGGATATCGGCACCGTAGCCAAGCATGCAGTGGATTGCGGAGCGCGTGGATTTGCCTTTGGCAGAAATATTTTCCAAGCAAACGATCCTCTGGAAGTGATTGGGTCTTTGAGGGAGATTTTGGGATAGGATTGCTGGAATAGGCCCTTGGCTGGCAGCGCCTTTTTGATGATGGCTCGTCGGAATAGGCATTTGACTGGCTAGCCCCTTATGAGATTTAGATTGGCGCCGCCAGAATAGGCATTTTATAGGATGAGCGCTTAAGAGGAGGATGGCATTTTCGATGAAAACCGGGCCTGATATCTCCACAATATATAGAATAGCCCGATATTACTATGCGGATGGGCTTTCTCAAGAAGAAATAGCAGCCAAGGAAGGCTTTTCTCGTTCGCAGATTTCGAGACTCCTGGAGAAGGCCAAGTCGCTGGGTATGGTAAGAATCACGCTTGTGCCTCCGGAGAGTCGGCAAAGCGAAGAGTTGTCGGAGATTCTCGCCGAGATGATGGGACTTAGGTCAGTCCTTGTAGTTCCGATAGCCAAGACCGGCAATCGAGATGAAATTGTCGGAGCGATAGCTACGCGAGCGGCCGATTTTCTTGGCGAACTATTGCCTTCTTTCAATGTCGTGGGGATCGGCTGGGGCAAGACCGTCTATGAGACCTCGATGCTTCTATCTCGCCATGTTGGACAGAGCGATCATGATAGACAGAGCAATTACAATAGAAAAAGCAATCATGATCGACAAAGCAATCGTGAAGGACAGAGCAATCAGGGTGGACAGAGTACGCGCCCGTTCTTCGTGCCTCTTATCGGCCTTTCGGGAGATACCAACCCGAATTTGCAGATCAACACCATAATCGACCGTTTCAGCAGTTCTTTTCAATCCAAGGGGCTGTTCATCAACCTATCGTCGGTGCGCGAAAAAGGCAGAGCGCTCTCCAATATCGAGGAGCATCGCATCCAGGCGCTCCAAAAATACTGGAAGCAGGTAGAGGCCGCTGTAGTGGGGTTGGGAACTCCCCCTGCCTTTTCGATAAACATCCTCGACGAATTGCCGGAGAAATACAAAGAAGAGCTCAAAAAGAGCTCTTCTTGCGCCGATATTCTTGCCCAGTTCTTCGACGAAAAGGGGACTATCTTTCACTCCGAACATGAATACGACTTGCTCGCTTACGATATAAGAGACTTGCCCAATCTACAGCGATCGGTCTGCCTGGCCGGGGGCGAGCTGAAGGTTCCGGGTATTGTCGCGGCTGCACAAGCGAGGTTCATTAGCGATCTGGTCACGGACGAGCAGACTGCCCTCGCGATTCTAAGACTTCTCCGTGGGCAATCCGGACAATCCGCAGAGGGCTTGCCCATAAAAAAGAAGAACCAAAAAGCAAGTCAAATTGGGCCTATCGGCCAATCACAAAAAGGGAATAAATCATGAAAGCACTTGTATACACTGGCATAAAACAGCTCGAAGTAAAAGATGTTCCGGAGCCAAGCTCGGATTTTATCGTCAGAGTTCTTGGCTGCGGCATCTGCGGAACCGATCTCAAAACCTATCAGAAGGGACATCATCTCTTTTCTCCTCCTGCGATACTGGGACACGAATTCTATGGCCTAGTCGAGAAGGCTCCCATAGGATGCGGCTATATTGCAGGCGACAAGGTGGTAGTTGCGCCTTATGCAGAATGCGGTTTTTGCGATGTCTGCAGGAGGGGTGCGGGATCTCTATGCGCTAATAAGCATTATGTCGAAGGAGGCGCATTCTGCGAGAAGGTGGGGATAGCATCGGATTATATCGAGCAAGGCGTATTCCCTATCAAAGAGGCAGACGATGTCTACACCTTGGTGGAGCCGCTTGCTTGTGTGATAAATGGATTCGAACAGCTCGATCTAAAGCCGACAAGTAGGGCTCTCGTGGTCGGGGCTGGGCCGATGGGCGCTCTCTTTGCGCTTCTTTTTAGGGCAAAAGGCATACCGGTTGCCGTTGTCGAGCCTAGCGCGCAGAGAAGAGAAAGAATCGCCTCATGGGGCATCGAAGCTTTCGAGCCTGGCGGTGCTGGCCATGTGGAAAGCCTCAGCGCAGGCCGGGTGGAAAAAGGGATCTATGATATCGCCATCATCGCCGTCAACAAAAAAGAGCTCGTAAGCGAATATATAAGGCTAGTAGCCGACGCAGGCACTGTCTTGATGTTCTCAGGGCTCTCAAGCGACGAAATAGTCGCCATTGATGCTTATTCGATCCACTATCGACAGGTCTCTCTGAAAGGGAGTTTTGGGTATGCGCTCCGCCATTTCAAGGAAGCTCTCTCCTTGATAGAAGCGCATAAGGAGATGTTTTCGAAGATAATCACGCATAATTTCCCGCTGGAGCGCGGAAAAGAGGCATTCGAAATGCTTGCCTCGGGCGAGGCATTGAAAATCGTGCTTAGACCGTAAGGGAATGGCACACAAGGAAAATGAAGCACAAAGGGAATAAGGCATAAAGAAAAGCGACATACAAAGAGGAGCGGCATGAAAATCGGAGTTATCATAGGATCTGCTTCGGGTAAGGGATTCGCACCTGAAGCCGTTATTTCGCTAGTCCCCAGTCTCCAATCTTATGATGTCGCCGTATGCGCCGGCCCATTTGGATGCGACTCGCCGCCCTGCTCATGGTCGAGGTTAACGCCGGAATTATCGGCGAGCTATGTGGAAAATCTGAGGACTTCAGTTGCGAGCCTTCTGGATTGGGGCTCGGATATGCTCATCTGCATAGGCGGCGACGGGCTTGGTTCCTATGTGCTCGATGCAATGATAGACAAAGGCAAAAAAGTGCCTCTTTTGGGTATTGGCTCTGGGACCATAAATGTTGGGCCTATAGTCGCTTTCGGGATTGAAGATATTCCTATGCTCGACATCTCGAAGCTTTTCGTAAAGACAATAGATGCGGTCGAGATCTCTGTCGATGGAAAACACCTCGCTTATGCTCTGAACGATGCCATCATTGGCAATTCGTTTTTAGGCACTCTAGAGGGGCGCGTTGTCAATCTCTCCGCAAAAGCCCTGCTGGACGATGGCAGGAAACAGGAAATCGAGCCTTCCTCCGATATTGTGAGCAGGGATTTCTGCATAAGAAAAAATGGCCTTCGGATCGAAAATTCCATGCAGAAGCCCGCACAGATAATCGTCTCGCCGCTAAGAAAGCGCGAATTCTTTGCAAGAGCCATTGCGGGCGTACTCTGCAATGCCTCATACATGGATGGCGCCGCGGCTCTTGGGCTTTTCGACACAGTCATTGTGAGGGCGGCGACGCCTCTGCGGGGTTTCGAGAATATGGCGCTTTCCGAGCATCTGCTCTTTGGGCCAAAGGATTTTGTCGAAATAGAAGGGCTAAGCCGCGATGGCGATATCGTCGTAGACGGCAACCCCTTTCATAGAGAAGGCGAAGTCGTGAGCTTCAAACTTCGCATCGATGTAGCGGAAGTTCTAGTTCCTAGAGACCATAATTCAGAACCAGAGGGTGTCCTATGTCGGTAAAAAAGAAAAAGGGAGCGCAGGTGTATAGCATCAAAAAGGAACAGCACAGGGCGGCGGCGATCTTTGTTATGCCTCTTCTCATTACGCTCATTCTACTGTTTTTGCTTCCTGTAATTCTTGTAATCATAATGAGCTTTACAAATTGGACCATGACTTCGACCGCTCGCTCTTATGTGGGATTTCGCAATTTTGTCTTCGTGCTGAAGGATCCCCGTTTCTGGAAGGCTTTCAAGAACACGGCATACTATACTGCGCTGAAGCTTGTGTTGGACACGGGTCTTGCGCTTTTCATAGCGGTGCTTCTAGACAAAAAAATCCATTTCAGGCGCTTCTTCCGCATTGCGCACTTTGCCCCAGTTGTGGTGCCCATAACTGCTTCGAGCCTTATCTGGCTATGGTTTTACGATCCTGGCATTGGTCCTTTAAACCAAATACTGAACTTTCTTGGCCTACCTTCAATGCAGTGGCTCTACAGCGAGAAGACTGCCATGCTCTCGGTCATTCTCTTTTCGATATGGAAAGGAATTGGCTACAATATCATTCTGTTCTTGGCCGGGCTTCAAAGTATCCCGGAATCTTACCTGGAAGCCGCCCGTATCGATGGAGCAAGCGAGCGGCAAGTTTTCTTCAAGGTAAAGCTTCCGCTTCTGTCTCCCGTGACTTCTTTTATCATCATGATGGGAATCATCAACTGCTTTAAAGTATTCACCGAAGTGGATGTCATGACGCCAAATCATGGCCCCCTAGAGTCGACTCTCCTCATGGTCTCGTATATCTACGACCAATCATTCACAAGAGGCAAGATGGGGCGCGGAGCGGCATCGTCCCTTATCCTGTTCTTGATAATCTTTGCGTTCACAATGATTCAGCGGCGATTGGGGCGCAAAGAAATCAGCTTTGACTAATCGGAGGACTGGGATATGAGCAAACATTTGAAATCGCGCTACCCATTTACGATGCTCTTTCTTTTAATAAGTTCTGCGCTCATGATTTTCCCATTTGTCTGGATGATGCTCTCTTCGTTTAAGACGCCTGCCGATGTCTACAACTATCCTCCGAAATGGATTCCAAGCTCATTCAAATTCACGAATTACGAAGAAGTGTTCAAGAAAATTCCCTTTATTCGATTCTATGCGAACAGCATCTTCGTCTCTGTAGTTCAGACTGTTCTCCAGATAGCGATTTCGGCGATGGGAGCATTCGCATTCGCCAAGCTCGAATTCCCTCTCAAGAACAAACTCTTCGCGTTCATGCAAAGCAGCCTTTTCGTTCCGGAGATCGTCACTATAATCCCGCTATTCTTGCTCGCCGCAAGCGCCGGCTTAATAGATACCTATACCGGGCTCATCTTAGCGGAGCTGAACTGCGCCTTTACGACGCTGCTTATAATGTCGTTTTTCCAGACAATCCCGAACGAACTCATAGATGCGGCAAAAGTAGATGGCTGTGGGTATATTCGAGTGTTCCTCGAGATAATGCTGCCCAACTCCAAGACAGCCATTGGAACCGCATCGCTCTTTGCATTCCTTACTCATTGGCGCAGCTATATGTGGCCCCTCATCATCACAAATGATGTAAAGATGAGGACTTTGCCAATAGGGCTCAAATACCTCGTAACAGAAACGGGTACGGAATATCAAGTGCTGATGGCGGCCTCGGTAATGGCCATAGTGCCTGTATTGATAGTGTACATGCTAATGGAAAAAGAGTTCGTACAATCCATAACGTTGACCGGACTCAAGACATGAACGGAAAATATGGCACGCGCATGCGTATTGGCAGGAAACATGAATAGAGAATTGGGCACGCGCATGCGTGCTAACAATAGAGGAGCAATTCCTCAAGGAGGTAATACCATGAAAAAGTCTGTCATGATATGTATCGTGATGCTTGCACTGATCGCGGTCGTGATCCCTGCGGGTGCGCAGACGAAGCTAAAGGTATGGTTCGCGGTTTCAGGAGATTCCGGAGAGGCATTCAAAGCGCTCCTCGAAAAATACAAGGCAGCGAATCCAAATGTCTCGATAGAATATTCCTATTCGGGAAACTATGCGGACACTGCGACAAAAGTGAGCGCCGCCTTACTTTCGAACACCGCTCCGGATGTAGCGCTAATGGCGGCAGGGCCTCTCTATACCGGCGCTCGAGACGATTTCTTTATCGAATCCAAGTTGAACGACCCCGACTTCAACAAGGATGACATCTACCCGGGAGTATGGGACTATGCAAAATACAATGGCAGAATCTGTGCGGTTCCCTATGGTATCTCTACCCAGGTGATGTACTACAACAAAGCGATAATCGAAAAAGCCGGTATTAACCTTAAGAATCCGCCCAAAACCTGGAATGAATTCTTGCAAGTGGCAAAAACTGCGCAGGCAAAGGGAAACATCACGGGAACGCCCGATTTCTGGGGCTTCGACGTGACGGATGTACCATGGCTTTTCAAGACCATGCTGAATCAAAATGAAAACAGCGTCATCTCCGTAAAAGGCACAAAGATATCGCCCGCGTTCAATGACGATAAAGGCGTTGAAGTCGCCAATTTCTGGAAGAAGCTCATCGACGAAAAGGTCATGCCGGTTGGCCAACACTCCAACGCAGAGAAAAAATTCCTCGCGGGAAATCTCGCGTTCTTGGCCGCTACTTCGGCAAGGATAAGCCGCTGGTCCAAAGACCCCAATCTAAAGATCGGTGCAATACCGATGCCATACTTCAAGCGTCCTTCGGTCGCCCTAGGAGGAAATGTCCTCGTTATCTTGGCTAAGGATCCAAAGACAAAAGAAGCGGCTTGGGATCTGGTAAAATTTCTTGCCAGCAAAGAGAATCAGACGAGCTTTGCGCTCAACACCGGATACTTGCCGATACGCAAGTCCGGGCTGACTCTGCCCGAGGCCAAGGCAGCGGTAACCGAGAATCCAATGTATGCCATAGCCTTTGATCAGTTGGATATAAGCTGGTCCTATTGGCACTTCGAGCAGATGGGAACAATGGATCAGCTCCTCGCGCAGGCCGTCGATGCCCTAGAAAGAGGGGCGCTTACGCCAAAGGCAGCCCTAGACAAGGCCGCAAAGGAACTGCAGGCGGAAATAGATGGCTGAGACCGCAAAGACTTCTAATGTAAAGACCGCTGATATAATGGCCGCTGATGAAATGACACCTGATGAAAAGGCCTTTAATGAAATGGCCGCTGATGAAAAGGCCTTTAATGCAAAGGCCGCAAATAAGTATTCTTTTTCCACGGCCGCGCTCTACCCAAGAAGCGCTGCAGAGAGCCTACGACTCATAGCGGACGCGGGCTTTCTGCACGCCGAGTTGATGCCTCAGTGCTTTGCGGATGCCTCGGAATCCTTTGCCCTCAAGGCAGAGCGGAGCAAAATCCATGTCGCTTCGGTGCATTATCCACTCGCCATGTTCTCGATGCTCTATAATGCAAGCCCCGGAATGATAAGCGAGGAACGAGCATTTGCTGAAGGCCTTGTAAGACTCTGCGCGGCCTTGGGGGCAGAGATTCTGGTCATTCATCCCCATGACATCCAAACCGAAGTACAGCTCAAGAGCTCGATAGAACAGCCTATTCGGGGAAATATTCTTCATCTTGCGGAACAATGCGAAAAAGCGAAAATCGTCCTGGCTGTGGAGAATAGCCCGAAAGGCGCCGGACGGACGGCCGAAGGATTGCTGGAATACATCGAATCGCTTGGCAATTCTTCAATAAAACCTATGGTCGACACAACCGAAGCATGCGAAGCCAACCTCGATCCCGCGGAATTCATCCTAAAGGTGAGCCCAGTACATCTGCACTTGAGCGATCATTCGGGAGAAAAAAAGCACCTGTCGGCCGGCGAAGGCGATACAGACTGGCAAGCCGTAAAGAACGCCTTAAAAATAAAGGCTTATGCTGGATATTATACTCTAGAGCCAGTCTATCGATATTATCTTGCAGAGCCGGAAGAGAAGCTCGCTCTCGCCTACGACTTCGTTTCGGGGCTCTTCGGTTCGACATCTGTGACTTCTGGAGGTTGAGGAGGTTTAAGTGATGCAGCCCGAGCTTGAAAGCATGCCCAGTAAGCCCCCTCTCAACCTAATTCGCGGGATACTCATCGCTTATGCCGTAGGCGATGCAATGGGCATGTCCACCGAATTCATGACTCGAGCCGAAATATCTAGTCGGTTTGGACTCGTCGATAGGCTGCTCGAGCCTTCCCAATCCAAAAACCATCCAAATCTGCCCAAGGCAAGCATAACCGACGACACCGAGCAGGTCTGCGCTCTTTTAGAAGAATATTCGAAAGAGGATTCTATCGATCCATATATCACAGCTAGAAGACTCCTCCGCTGGATGAAAGAAAGCAATGCTATCGAAAAAGGATACATCGGCCCAAGCTCTAGAATGGCACTCGAAGCTATCGAACGAGGGGAGTCTCCTGAAGAAGCAGGAAAGAGAGGCACGACCTGCGGGGGTGTAATGCGCAGCCCAGCGGCCGTGCTATTTGCAGCAGCCAGGCAAAGGCCACTGGCCGATTGTATTCGCGCATGCCTTATTCCAACTCACAACAACCAGCTGGCTATGGAGCCGGCAATGGCCTATGGCTACGCGCTCCATGCGGCTATCTGCGGAAAGGATATCGAAGGGATCTTGTCGGAGGCCAAAAAAGGCGCGGAAGCGGCTCAGGCAGCGCCAGACTCTCAAGGCTATCCTCAGTGTGAAGCCTCGGTCATAGCACGGCTTCTGCACTTCGAAAGCTTAGGTTCTTCTTTCTCAGATACAGACGAGGTTTTAGACTTTATCTACTATGTGTATGGAACCACACTAGCATCAGTGGACGTAGCTACGGCTGCTATGTGCATTTTCCTGTCTGCCATGGAAGATGTCTGGCTTTCTATCAGAATGGGAACCTCTATAGGGGGCGATACCGATACAATAGCCGCTCTTGCCGGAGCGCTCAGCGCTGCTTACGCCTTATCTCATGGTCAGCCTCTCAATATTCCCACGGCAATTGTCAGCGAAGTGCTCAAAAACAATAAACTCGATTTTGATCGTCTTGCAGAGCGTCTTTACTTATAAAGCACTTCTACTTGTAGTGCGCCTCTGCTCATGGAGCACCTCTACTTGTAACGCACCACTATTTGTAGCGTGCCTTTGCTTATCCAGACTTAAAATCTAGATGAACGCGACCGCCTAGCAACTTTAGTACCCCATCGCAGCCTGAAGTTCATTTCGGAAATCTGGTATCATATCTAAAAGAGCCTTACCTTCTTCGGAAAGCGTATTTCTTGCGACCGAAAGGTTCATCTCAGCTACATTGAGATCGGTAAGCGCATTCTGTATGGCGATGTTTTTCATATAAGAAGAAGGCCAGGATTGAACAATGATATAGCGATATAGAGAGCGGTACAGACAATAAGTTCCCAGCGCTACAGGATTCCACTGAGACGCAACAACCCAACGGTCAAGAAAAGCAAGCCCCGCTTCGGCAATCGTAGAATTGTAGTTCAAATAATCTAGCCAGTTGCTCAAAAGACCCTCAAGAAGCTCAGTATTGAGAGGAAATTGCTTCATGAGTCCGTCGGCAATAGTTTGAGCAGCCATATAATTGCCTGTCTGGACAGCTACTCTGTGACGTACAAGCCCAGCGAGCCAGTCATTGGGATATTTCTTCTCGAATGCTGCTAGGTATCGATTCAGTGCCTGCTGGTCTTGTATTTTGAGAGCCAATTCGAATGCTCTGTGGTAGAATTCGCGTGCATCCTCATTCGAAGGAGTCATTTCTATGAGCCTATCGAGTTCCGAAAATGCACCCGAATTCTTGCCTGTCGCGATATATGCATCTATGAGCTGTAGCCTCAATTCGATGTCTTCGGGCTCCCATTCTGTCTCACCTTCAAGAATTGAAACAGCTTCATCTGCCCGGCCTGCGTCCATAAGAAGCTCGGCATAGTGCATAATACTCTCCAACTCGACAAGAACGAAGTTTTCGTTCGCGATATCATACCAGTGGAGAGCATTGTCCCTTATCTCATCGAGGCTCAGAAAAGAACTATCGTCATAATCATAGTAGGCACTGTAATAGAAATCGCCGAGCGCTGCCGCCAGCACTGGCGGAACTTTGACGCCTCGCTTTAAGAGAGCTTGTACTGCACTATGGGGGTCGAAATCGAAATAATCCTCATCTAGAGTTCCTGCCTCGAAAGCAGCCTCCCAATCTCCATCTGGTGGCATATTGGCTATCGAAAAACCCTGAAACAAATCGAGCGATGTGTTGCCATCGAGCATTGTGCGTATTTTTTTTGCAAGCATGTAAGGGTCGCGATTATTTGGGTCCGTTATTTCGAGAATCCTCCAGGCCGAGAGCCATTGACCATCCCATGTTAGCTCTTCAGCCTTAGCAATGGTAAGCTTGCTATTCGCAGGCGCTTCATCAAAAAAAGCCGGTAGATAATCCAGCACTCCGCTTGACTCAGAGCTCGATCCAAAACTAGAACCAGTGCTGGTTACGGAGCCTGCGGCAGGACTTGCCTTGGCGCTTGTTTCCATTTGAGCCGCAGGACCTGCCATTGCCGGAGCTTCTCCTGGCACCAACTGCAAAAATCCAAAGAACTGACTGTAGATCGCCGGAATCTGCGCGCTGGCGGTTTTTGCCTGCACATCCTGGCCTGTGCGCCGCAATACTTCCATTATATCGAGCCCAGGGGTTGGCAAATGCCGTAAAAGCTCTTCTGTAAATGTGCCATTTCGACCAGTTCCATCCTGGGCAACCTTCCCAGCGCTTGTCGAATACACAACGATGCTTGCTGCAGGCTGGATTCCAACCACCGCAAGCCCTCGAGCGCTCGATCGCGCCCACGAAAATGGATTATCCCTGCATGCGTCGAGCACTATAATATTTAACTTATTCCCAGCCTCTCCTATGCTATCCAGAACGAATTGCAGAGGAATTGCCCTTGTCCGGAGCATCGATTCTGCGCTAAGGCGAGCATCCACCGGAATAAAGTAATTTTCCCCGTTCGACTGCACACCATGGCCGGCATAATAGAAAAATCCCACGGAATCAGTAGATCCAGCAAGCTTGTTGCCAAAGCGTAACACAGCTTTTTCCATTGTATCGAGATCGGCGTCGATTCTAACTTCTACATCGAAGCCAAGACCGGCGAGCACTTCTCCTATATCCGCAGCATCGTTTATCGGATTGATGAGCTTTGTAGCAGCTTGATAATCTCCATTTCCTATTACGAGAGCGACGCGCCTCTCCTGCGCTGTAAGCATTGCAGGAAAGATGAACGCGATAGACAGGGCGAGAAGCCAGCAAATAATCTTTTTCATATTCTTAATCTTCTTAATCTTTCTGGCCTTCTTAATCTTCTTGTTCTTCTGAGCTTTTTCAGCCGATATCTTGAATTATAATGCTTTTTCTACCTTTGCGCATTATATTTTGCAGTATTTAGCTCCGCTGCAGCTTTTTCATAGAACCTTTGCATAGTACCTTCGCCGAAGCAAAAAAAGGCCGCCGGAATTCTGGTTTTGCTTGAATTCCGGCGGCCTTCTCTCCACCTTATGTAAACCTACTGAAAATAACTTCTCTTGAGCTGCCTATTAAAATCCGATCTTGTCTATTCGAGCCTGATTCGGTCTATTAGGACAAGCAATATAAACAGACTTTATACAAGACCAAGACACAGAAATCCTGAAATTACTGGCTTCCTCAGCGCTCGGCATTTGCAGAGTGCTCAATATTCACATATCTGCCATATCTAAAAAAGATCAAAAGAAGTCCTAAAGCGATAAACTCGATCATATACCCCAGGCTTCTGGGCATAACTGAGCTGGCCAATACCGCAAGAGCGAGCCCAGCCGATACGAGGAAGAAAGTGATGTCGACTCTTAATGCGCCATGGTTTGAATCAAAAAAGAGATGATGCAAATGCTGGCGGTCTGGAGACATTGGGTTCTTGCCCTGAGATATCCGTAATCCCATGACCCGCAGCGCATCTAAGACAGGAAGTCCAAGCATGGTAATCGATGGAATCAAGCCCAAGCCAGCCTTTGAAGAGTCTATCCCCGGCACCTGTCCCAGGAAAGGCATAACCGCCAGAGAGAATCCAAGAAAGAGGCTCCCAGAATCTCCCATGAATATCTTAGCCCTGGGCATGGGTAAATTGAACAATAGAAATCCTACAATTACACCCGCGATGCATAGACAGATAAGCGAACTAGATTGATCCCCAACTCGATAATAGAAAATTCCATAGGCAAGCGAAGAAGCAAAAGATATACTTCCGGCTAGACCGTCTACGCCATCTATGAAGTTTATCGCATTTGCAACTCCCACAATCCATCCCAGGCTAATTATCACTGACAGCCATGCAAGATCCCCTTGCATGGCATTCTGATGAAACCCAAAACCTCTAAATCTATATCCACTTGCAACTACCAATATTGCCGCCAGAATCTGTATAACGAGTTTGAGTTTTGCTGGCTGTGACTTAATGTCATCTAGAAGCCCGATTATGCACATGAGTGTTCCCGCCAAACCAATTGGCCAAAGCCGACTTGCGCGAGAAGCAAGCTCTTTTGCAACCGTCCCGGGCTGAATCAAAATGAGCGCGAACATCATAGTTGCAAAGGCAAAAAACATTCCAACACCCCCCAGACGCGGAATGTTTCCATTATGGTTCTTTCTTGCATCAGAAGAATCGAAAAGCTTATTCTTATGCGCAAAGTTCAAGATAATAGGCATTGTGAATGCCGATAGAAATGCGGAACTTATAGCCACTTCGTATGACATCGCATTCGATCCTTCTTTTTTTGATAATACTATTATTGATTATTTTGTGTGTACTTTGCAAGCCCTTTTATCGGTTTGCTTTATGAACTAGTATTTTTCACTGCAATATTCATGAGAATCTGCGAAAATCTGATGAGCGGTATTTCTTTGGGTATGCCCATATGCTGTTTTATATCTATCCCCACTTGGCCTTTCATCTCTTCGCTATCTTCGAAATTATCGGCACAGACCACCACTAGCCCATCCCAACTAAAATCTTGCTCATCTTTTTCTCGCATGAATACCTTTATATTCTTGTAGAATCCGATCTTATATCTAAGGCAAGCATAGTCGAACAAAAAATCGAGCTCCGAAAGCCCAATTAAGAGCAACGCCTTATATCTCTCGCGTACAATTCCTTCTATAAAGATATCGATCTTTTTCCGATATAGCTCTGTATTTCGTTCCGCCCTGGCAAAGTATTCCACGGCTCGCATGGCTATCTCTTCCATTCCAGAAGGGGTAAGCGCATATTTGATCTTTTTCCCATCGATATGGAGGAATTTGACCCAGCCTCTTTCTATGAAGCGCTTCAAGAGTATATTCGTCAAGCCAATAGATAACCCAGCGCTGCTAGCCAACTGCCGCTGAGATACGGAGGCGTAGCTATCCCCTTCTTCTGTCGCCTTATATATCGACTGGAGAAGCTGGAGTTCCGGATTAGAATAATTCATCTCTCTGACTACATCTGAGACAAAGATCCGGCACAATTCATAAATTAGTGCCAGATCTTTTAAAATTTCAAGAAACCGAGCCTTACATGCCCAATATGCTGATTATAAGCACCGTAAGAGAAAGAACGCTCGAGAGAATCGATGAAATCTTCATCATATTATAGGTAAAGGAATTGCTTTCTGCGACTATATTATCCTCTGGCTGAATCTCTCGTCCTGCTATTGCTACCTTATTCGATTTGACATCATAGATTTCTATCTTCTGGCCAGAATTCCTGTCTGTATCGAAACCGCCCGCCAATCCAACATAGTATTCCCAGGTTCTTTTTGGAATATAAGGATAGCGTCCTGGATACCTCACGGCTCCCGATACGGAAACAAAAAACTGCCGGAAAGGAACGATTATGATGTCGTTAGCTCGCAATTGGATATCATTTGTCAAATCATAGTCGTAGATGAATTTGGCAAGATCGACCGCTGTCTGCGATCCATCTGCATGTATTATGTATGCTGAAGATAGGTCAGATACAGCGGAAAAGAGTTTTCGGTTTGTAAGAGCTGCTTGCGAAACTGTTTCCCCGGGCACAAAGGTGTAAGCCGAGCGCTGGCTGGTTTCTGGCGATGCACCAGTACTACTCAAACCTACTGCTCCCTCAAACCAAACCACAGGAAGGAGTTCCTGCAAGGATGGAACGGTGACTACATCGTAGAGCCTGAGCTTCATATCTGGGGATCTGCTGTAATCGAACTGCATTTTTTCGCCCACGGGCGAGCTTTCGGAAAGATAATGCAAGAGCGTGAGGCGCGAGGTATTGGCTTTTTCAGTAAAACCATCCGCATATATGCTCACGAGCTCTTTAAGCCCCTCACCAGGCAGAAGCTGGTAGGTTCCGGGACGTTTTACTTCACCCTGTATTGTAACCAGATTGGTAAGGCTAGAAATCCTGATCTCATCGCCAGGCCTCAGGAATGGATCCTGCGAAAGATCCCCATAGCGCTCTGCCTTGAAAAGATCAAAGGTTTTTTCGTAGCCATCGGCAGATTTGACCTTGACATCGCGAATCGAAGAATAGCGTGTAAGAAGCGGTGTCACAGCATCCCGCAATCGCGTAAGCCCTGTGATGCCTACCCAGCTCGACTTGGTCACTTCTCCAGTTACGAAGACATACATTGAGCCATAAGGAATTACGATCTTGTCTTCTGGTTTGAGTACAACATCTCCGCTTAAGTCGATACCATAAAGCAGCGTTTCAAGATTGATCATTATTTGAGTTTCCTGGCCTTTGCGGATAATAAAGGCTTGCTGCATATTGGCCGATGGGAGAATCTTCTCTTTTAAAGGCCGCAAAAGGGTCGATACAGTTATTCCTTCTCGATAGGCTGTTCGTAAGACCGCATAGTTCGTTTGGGCAACTGTCTGGTCACTTGTAGATATTCCTACAATATTGCCGGCAATAGCGCCTTCTATATAAATAGTGGGCAAATACTCTTCCCTACTCGCTACCCTTATACTGTCCCCATCCAAGAGCGCCGGAAGCTCAGCACTGCTTAAGTCAAAGACCACACTCTCACTCTCTGGCTTCCCCTCTGTAGCCCTCCTAGTCAACACCACCATGTCGCTCTTCGCACTCACCCCTAGCCCATCCCCA
>Ga0116194_1000761_pt1 | contig 23993 bp, 22 predicted proteins | sample AD_SCU001_MetaG_FD_89887 | JGI IMG/M metagenome (GOLD analysis project Ga0116194, IMG submission 89887) | Active sludge microbial communities of municipal wastewater-treating anaerobic digesters from China - AD_SCU001_MetaG | ecosystem: Engineered > Bioreactor > Anaerobic > Digestate | place...
GCATCATGTGCTTGAGGCAAAGCTGGTAGTTGGTAATATGATTTTAAGTATAGGAACTGAATTTATAGAAAATGAATCAGAGGATGTTACGAAACAGGATTGCGAGATGAGAGCTTTTCATCGACTGGCAGAAAAGATTAAAAGAACATATAAAAGGCTACCAATATGTATTCTAGGAGACAGTCTTTATGCATGTGAACCTGTATTTAAACGTTGTGATAATTACCGATGGAAATATCTGATTAGATTTAAGGAAGGCCGTATAAAAACTGTAGCTGCTGAGTTTAATGCAATCAAGAAAATCGAGGCAAAGGAAAATAAAATCAGTGATACGTATTGGATAAAAGATATATCCTACAATGATAGGAAGGTTAACATGATAGAATTTATCCTTGATCCTGATAAAGATGATAGTAAACGCTTTGTATTCATAACAAATATAAATATTACAAGACATAACGTAAACGAACTAGTAACTGTTGGCCGAAGCAGGTGGAAGATAGAAAACGAAGGATTTAATAATCAAAAAAACATAAGATATAATATAGAACATACTAACAGTCATGATTACACTGCGATGAAGAATCATTATATTCTAACTCAAATAGCGGATATTATAATGCAGCTATTTGAAAATGGTTTAAAGATATTGAAAGTAGTCAAAAAGACAGCAAAAGCAATGTCCTCAAACCTGTTAGAAACGATTCGCACCCGCAGATTAACAGTAGAGGACATTCTTCGCATAGCAAACCCTATACAAATAAGATTTACCTGATAAAACTATTATAGCAAGGAAGTGATGCAAATAAAAGGGTTAATTAAATAAAAAGAAAAAAATGTATATCTTATTTAACATTTTTGGCTATAAACAGGGAAATGCTAAATGCCATATTTTGGACTAAATGTAATTCCCAACCCAAGGGTAAAAAATAGTATATAATTTTTTACTCCTCAGAGCTGTACATATTTAAATCAAGTTGATAAATATGTATCCGTTTGCTATACTTATAATATAGATATAAAAAGTTTTATAAAAATAAGGATGATACTATAAATGCTTAAAATATATTTTGATGCTTGTTGTTATAATCGTCCATTTGACGATTTAACCCAGGAGAGGATAAGACTTGAAACCGAAGCTATATTATTGGTTATGAACAAAATATCAAATAATGGGTATAAGCTTTATGGAAGTCCAGCCATAGAATTTGAGCTAAGTAGAATGAATAACGACTATAAGAAGAAAATGGTTATAATGCTATACAGTTCAATGAAAAAGGAATTGTTAAAATACGATGAAAAAATTAATATTCGATCGAAAGCACTTGATGCATTTAATATTAAATATTTTGATGCTTTGCACATTGCTTTTTGCGAATTTTATAATATTGATTATATGCTTACAACAGATAAAGTGTTGATAAATGCAGTTAAACGGTCAGATATAGCAATAAGAGTTGTGAATCCTATAGAATTTGTAATGGAGGTGCTTGAATGATTAACGCGCTTAATTTGAAAGATTTAGGAAATTTGCAGGAGGAAGGGTTAAAAGCTCTTTCTGAGAAGTTAGGTCCCATAGGAATGGTAAACTTCATTCGTTTATTTGACAATGGTAAGGGTGACTATTCAAAAGAACGACGTGAAAACCTGAACTCTATTACAGAAGTTGACTTTAAAGATTTTCTTAAAAATCAGTAGAAGCTCAAGGATATTGTTCTTACAACTTAAAATACTAAAAGAACCATATCTGTCATTGTAAGCTGGTTACTGTATTGCAACTATTAAGGCTTATATTATATTACTTGAGACTATCTCTAGACAGATTTTTTTAATCTCACATCTGTACATGTTAACCTGAATTGGTAGCTCGGTATCATTGAAAATGAAATCCTATCGTGAAAATATTAGCCTATCAGATATAACGAACCAGGCTGATAAGGAACGTATTATTGTCGCTTGCCAGAAAAGTGGTGTTGATCAGATTATCAATAAACTAAACAATGGTCTTGATAGTTTTCTTACACGCAATTTTGAATTGGTGTTACATTTCAGACTGTATCGAAATGGGAAAATGAAAATTTTTATCCCGACATAGAACTATTGCCGTTCATTGCTTCCTATTTTAATATATCAGTTGATGATTTAATAGGATACAATCAGGCATTATCGGAGAAAAAAATCGAAGATTATCTTAATAAGCTTGATAGTGTAACCACTGTTTAGGAAGCAGTTTTATTAATGAAAAATGCCTATATCGAGTTTCCAAGAGATTGGAGAATTATAAACTCCTATATATTCGCAATGATTGATGATAGGGATCACCTAAATAAGAACATTAGCGAAATCAGACGTCTTTGTCGCAAAACTTTGAATGAATGCACCGACCAACTTTTTCGTGATAATGCCATAAGCAATATGATTCGTATTTGCTACGATTCTGAAGTCGAAGAATGGTACAGCAAAGTGTCAATTGATTTAAAGGGGTTTTTAAAAGCAGAGCGATACAGGTATCGTGAGCAATGGGATTTATATAACAAACAAAATGATTTGAACCAGTATGTTAAATTAATCGTATTTCTTTTAAATCTACGACCAGTGAACTGTAGTGCAAGCGAAAGCCTTGATTTATGCAGGGTTAACGGCTTGGAAAAGTGCCAAAAGGCGAATGTGCAAAATCTGAATTTTCTAAAGCATATCAGCATTTTTGAGAAGTGCAGCTGCTACAGCTCGCAAAATCAATGTGATTTTATTATATCGGACAAACCTCAGTATGAATCTGAAGAAATATTTACCAGGGGCTACCGTTACGGTGCTTAGAGCTTCCACTTATGCCCCTTACCAATATTTTCTTCAGACAAATTAAATGCACCCTAAATTATGGATATGTTTGATGGTCTTACTTCTTTATGATATAATCAATACAGGCTTATTAAAGCAGGAGGTAAAATAAATGAAATGGTCAGAGGTTAGAAAACTTTACCCGGACAAGTTCATTAAATTTGAAGTCATTAATTATGACACCATGGACAACAAGAGATATGTTAAAGACATTGCTGTTATTGATGTAATTGATGACAGTAAGATTGCAATGAAGGAATTCTCTCAGTGCAAAGAAGGACAATTTGTTTATAGTACTAAGAATGAACAAATTGTTATTGAGGTTGTAAAATACATTGGTATTCGAAGGAGCCCTCAGGATGTACCAGCTAAAGTATAAACATGGTTTGCTGTATGCAGATATTACTCTTAAACATGCAAATAAAGAAATTTATATCACTGATGTGATTATAGATACTGGCGCCAGTCATACCGTTATTCTACCAGATTTCTTAACTGATAATGACCTGGGATTCGATAATAGTGATGAACTGGTTGTAATGTCTGGAATAGGTGGTGCAGAAGCGTCAGCTATAAGAAAGAGAATAGATTCCATATCAATAGGCAATATCAGCATGAAAGACATTATTATTGACTTCGGAGTTGTTGACCCCAAGGATAGAATTAATGGTTTAATTGGTTTGGACTTTTTAAAAACAGCAAAAATTACTATTGATTTGGACGAAGTTGCAATCTACAAGAAATAATGTGTGAAGGACGTAATGCATTGGTAGTTTGCTGGTTTGAGGTTCACAAGGATTATATGGAAATCCTCAATATCGCCGTCACCGAAAGCGTTCATCATCATGTCATCGGTGGTAAAATGGTAGCCACATTGTGGAAGAATTACGGAGTGGCGATTGAAGCTAAAACCGATGACGATGCAGTGGATTTTTGAAGAAGTATTAAAAAAACATTAGAGTGATATATCCTGCATAGAAACATTGTGAGGCTAATGCCCCACTTAGCGATTAACTCTCTCTGAGCAAAATCCCGAAAGGCTAATTAATAGGCTTTCCGGGATTTTTACGTTCTAATATCATAAATTATATACCTTCATTATCTAATAACTTGCTTCTATATTTTTTTATATCTCAGATTAACATTTATAAGTGAAATATTAAATTTATATTACATTTTTCAAAAAGGAGCTTACCTTTTGCCCAAAAATCTGCTGATTAGTAGAGGGATATGATACTTGCACACAGTCGAGGTTAAATCCCAGAGTGTGCCCAAGTCGTTGACGGAGAGGTGTAATTCCTATGAAGACGTGAAACTACCGTTTGCCGAATAAATACAATAGAAGCTAAAACAGTTAATTTATACTCTGTATTAAAAACAACTACAGAGTTATGGGCAGACAAGCAACAACTTATTTCAGAATGAATAATGTGTAATAACAGACTGCGAAATAACAAGCTATGCTAGAAGGTGAGCAGAATGGAAAATAAAGTTGCAAGACTTGTAAGAATTGAGAACCAGGTTGATATCAACAAAGATTCTCAAATTGAATTTTTGTTTCAGTACCAAAAAATTGTTCTGCTCGCCTTAGCAGAGCAGTGGATTATTAACGATTTACAGTGTCAGCAGTGTATTGATAAGCTTACCGCACAATTTAGAAAGTAATTTCTGCCGACACATGGGGACAGTTCCTCTGTATTCCCTGCGGTCACTGGCTTTGCCAGCGATACAAACGAACCGCCTCCAAGTCTCAGTTGTGTTTTCGGAATCCGCAAATTCGTAATACATTATCGGCAGTGGTAAAATAACGAGGAAAGGAGATGATGCGCTTTTGATGAAGGTTGCAGCATATTGCCGTGTTTCCACCGATAAGGAGGATCAAGCAAATTCTTTTGAAAGCCAGCAGCGTTATTTTAAGGAGTACATAGAGCGTCAACCCGATTGGGAGTTGTTTGATATCTATGCCGATGAGGGTACTTCAGGAACCTCAACCAAAAAACGTGCCGCCTTTAATCGCATGATAAACGATGCTAATCTTGGCCGTTTTGATATGATTATTACAAAAGAGGTCAGTCGTTTTTCGAGGAATATTCTTGATACAATATCCTATACAAGAGATTTACGTCGGAAAGGCATTGGCGTTTTATTCTTAAACGACGGTATCAATACATTTGAGCCTGATTCGGAGCTTCGACTGTCCATTATGGGCTGTATCGCTCAGGAGGAAAGCAGGAAAACCAGCAACCGTGTGAAATGGGGACAGACGCGGCAGATGGAGAAGGGTGTGGTATTCGGAAGAAGCATGCTTGGTTATGATGTGAAGAACGGCGTTATGATCATCAATCCTGAAGGTGCTGAAATTGTCAAGCTGATTTTTCATAAGTATGTAAATGAGCTGAAAGGAACCTCAGTAATTGCTAGAGAACTTCGGGAAGTAGGCTACAAAACCTTGACTGGGAATGTGTTCTGGACAAATACTGCAATACTTAAGATCATCCGGAACGAAAAATATTGTGGTGACCTTTGTCAGAAAAAGACTTATACCCCCGATTATCTTACCCACGATAAAAAATACAATCATGGTGCGGAAGAAAAGGTTTACATCCATAACCATCATGAGCCGATTATTGACCGTGAGCTGTGGGACAGAGCACAAAAGGAGATTAAACGTCGAGATGTCGACAGCAGTGTTAAAGAAGGACATGGAAACCGGTACCCGCTGTCTGGGAAGATAAAATGTGCAGAATGCGGTGCTGCCTTTGTTGCACGCTACAAAAAGCGTAAAGATGGCAATAAATATAAATACTGGCGCTGTGGTACGGCAGCCGCCCACGGCAGAAAGAAAAAAGACAAGGCAGGCAATGAAGTCGGCTGTGATATTGGCAGGCAAATTAGGGATGAAATGTGCATGAACATTTTAAAACAGACTGTCTCATCGCTATTTGTTGATAAAAAAGCTATCATTGAAAATATCACAAGTATTGTAGCCGATGTTATTCGTGATAGTGAGAGCAGTGAGCAATTAAGTCTTGAAAAACTTCAAAAACAAATGAATGACTTAACAGAGAAGAAAAAAAGTGTGATGGATGCTTTCTTTTCTCAGGATATTACCAAGGATGAAATGCGGATGATGAATGAAAAATATGATGCCGATATTTCGCTCACTGCGGATAAAATCAGTGCTGTAAAGAAAAAGCAGAGTCTTTCCTATTCATGTCAGGATATAAAGTCGGATGTGAGAAAATCAGTAGAAAACATTGTTGATTGTTCGGTCAAACAGGATAACTTTTATGGCAGCCTCCTTGACAAAATGGTTGTTTACGATGATAATCGGGTCGAGGTATTGCTAAATCTGTTGCCGACAAAGTGGATGTATGTAATTGAGAACCTGAAAGACATTCAAAAGAGCACAGGAGAAAGAAAAAACGCTTCCTGCGATTATAACAGAGGAGAGGTACATTGTGACACTTCTGTACCTATATCGTTAAGAGTAGCTCGTGCTTGCGGTGTAACCATTGAAAACCGTTGACTCAGATATCTAAGCGAAGCTGCAAGCTCACCATCCGGTCCTCCGTATTGGGTAATAATATATTTAGCTAACTTGGGATTTGGTTTTTTTATTTTAACAGGATACTCTAATTTTTTCTCATAAACCCACATAAACTACAACTCCTCTCTTGACATTCTGAAGTTAAAACAATAGTTCCAGGGCCATGGATTATTGATCCATTGCCACGGATATCTGCTTGGAGACCTGTATGAACATAAAGGTCCATATAGTCTTTCATACTCCTGCCTTAACATATGAGCCTGGTTTACAATTGTGTTGAACTTACATAGAGCTTCTTTATCGCAAGGATGAGTATTAAGATATAACTGCAGGTCAACAGCAACAAAATCAAGTTCCATTATTTTTTTTAAAAGTGATTGCTTATTCATTTCCATCACCACATTCCTCCCTGATTGGAACTATTTTTTGTTCTTTCTTTACCATATAGGGGCTATATAATTCAGGGAAAACCGTCCCTTTGTGAAGTGCAATTTCAGGTGGATAAAGAGAGCAAAGTTTTTGAAAAGGGACATAAGCTCTTGCCAGCTTAACATTCCTAATAACCAATTCCTGTGGAATACATTGATACTGCTGGTACATACCACCATGGTATGGACTGCTTTCATCTACAGAAGGAATCCCCGGAATATTACCTGTAGTCCATTCCTGCATTTTCATTCTCGAACCAACCTCCTTACAAAGTATTTAATCTAGACAAATAATCATTTATATAAACATAATATTCATCTTATGTAAATTTGTTAACATTAATTAATTATTCTATATAATTTACGATTTGAAAAAACTAATTAAGAATTTGCAAATCGTAAGTGGCATCAAGGTAGCAGAAGTAGGTTTTAAATGTTTTAAAACCTGTTCTATATAGTAATTTTGAATTGTAATTATAGGCATCATAAATTATTGCATAAACATGACTGTTTGATGTATATTATTAGAAAATGAGTAGGATGAAGAGATATATCTTTGATTGAGATGAAGGCGCATGTCTTCAAAATCCATTGCAAGGAATGTCCCTTATTAATAATTATTTATAAAAAATTGTGCCGGTGTACAGCGGCAGAATGGTGGTTAATGTGAAAAATATATTTGAAGTGGCTGTTTGTCAGATGCTGGTTACTGAGAGCAAAGAGAGAAATATTGACAATGCTGTTGAAATGCTGGAAATTGCAGCAGAGAACGGTGCACAGTTGGCACTTTTACCGGAGATGTTTATTTGCCCTTATAACAGCAGCTTATTTTCTCTTTACGCGGAAAACATGGAAAGCAGTAAAACTCTTTCTGCAATATCAAATATAGCAAAAAAACACAATATGTATATAGCTGCAGGTTCAATACCGGAAAAATATGAAGACCATCTATTTAACACCTGCTTTGTTTTTGATGCTAAAGGTAACATTATCGGGAGACATAGGAAAACTCATTTGTTTGATATTGACATACCTGGCAAGATAACATTTAAAGAATCGGATTCATTATCTGCAGGTGATAATATAACAGTTGTTGATACGGAATATTGTAAAATTGCTGTTGCCATATGCTATGATATAAGATTCCCTGAGTTTATAAGAATGGCTGCTTTGAAAGGTGCCAAACTGTTAGTCGTACCTGCTGCTTTCAACATGACTACAGGACCTGCACACTGGGAATTGCTTATGCGCACAAGGGCCCTTGATAACCAATTATATATTGCTGCAGCATCACCCGCAAGAGATGAAACTGCATCATATATTGCTTATGGAAACTCTATGATTGTTGATCCGTGGGGGATGGTTCTATCACGGGCAGGTACAGGTAAAGAAATCATCTATATGGATATAGACCTTGATGAAGTTGAGAAAATTAGAATGGAACTTCCTTTGCTAAAACATAGACGCACAGATATTTATAGTTTTAATTTATAGATAAATATTTTAAACAATTTCTTTAAAACTACTCCTTGACTTAGTCTGGAATGATTGTTAAAATATATATGTTTATTAACTATTAGCTCTGTTGACGGAAAACTCCGACCGTTTACATGGCTTATGGGGATTAATTAAAGGAGGTTAGTTATGCAAAAGGAAGCAAAACAAAATATTATCAGCATGTACAAGCTTCACGAAAACGATACAGGTTCTCCTGAAGTGCAGATTGCATTACTCACAGAGAGAATCAATCACTTGAATGAACACCTTAAAATTCATAAAAAGGATCATCATTCAAGACGCGGTCTTTTAAAAATGGTAGGACAAAGAAGAGGTCTTTTGAATTACCTGGAAAAGATCGATGTTGAGCGTTATCGTGCAATTATTGAAAAATTAAATCTCAGGAAATAATTTCCTAAGGAATTATATCTTAAGAGATAAAGCCTTAGACTAAATAATGAGCGGGGTTCCGCTCATTATTTTTATAAAGGATAAAAAGTATAAATTGCACCTTAATGTATATGTAAACTTTCCGCTAAATCAATTTAAGGAAGACTGCTTTAACTTTTTGAACTTGTGAAAATATTCAAGCTTAAAAATAAGTTAAGTTTGGATTTTCAATAATACAATTTATAAAATGGAGAATAATAATATTGCAGATTAAGTACAAATAATTAAGTGGCAGAAACAGGGAACAGAGACCAGAGATCAGAGATCAGATATCAGAGAACAGTGGTCAGGAATCAGTTTTTTTAGTGAAAGCTCTACTGACAACTAATAGATAATAGACAATAGCTAGTAACTGATAGCTGATATCTAATAACTGAAAGCCGATAGCCGATAGCTGATAGATGATAATTTGTATATGATATATAGTATTTTATATTTGGCTGTTTGGCTTGTTGCATCTGATTTCTGGTGTCCGTTTTCTGTTATCTGCCATAATATTCTAAAACATCCTGATCTGCAGTAATTTGCAAAAGGAGGCAATGTTAAATAATGCACAAAATATTTAAAATGGAACTTGCAGGAAGAGAGCTTGTAATTGAAACAGGCAAATATGCTCAACTTGCAAATGGAGCTGTTCTGGTAAGGTATGGGGATACTGTTGTAATTTCTACCGCAACAGCATCAACAGAACCCAGGGAAGGCATTGATTTCTTCCCATTAAGTGTTGACTATGATGAAAGACTTTATGCGGTAGGAAAAATCCCCGGGGGTTTTATAAAAAGAGAAGGAAAGCCGTCGGAAAAGGCAATATTAACATCAAGAGTAATAGATCGTCCAATTAGGCCCTTGTTTCCAAAAGATTTAAGAAATGATGTATCTGTAATTAATACCGTACTATCAGTGGATCAGGATAATTCTCCTGAGATAGCATCTATGATAGGTACATCGGCTGCTCTTTCAATTTCCGACATACCGTTTAAAGGTCCTATAGGCGGAGTGGTTTTAGGATTGGTTGATGATAAGGTTGTGATTAACCCCAATGCAAAGGAAAGAGAAAAAAGCCAAATGTATGTAACCCTTGCCGGCACTAAAGATAAAATAACTATGATTGAAGCGGGGGCTAATGAAATTGCTGATGATGTAATGTTAAACGCTATAAAAACAGGACATGAGGAAATAAAAAAGATTGTTGAATTTATAGATGAAATAGTTGCGCAAGAAGGGAAACCCAAATTTGAATACAAGTCTTTTGAAGTACCTGATGAAATATTTAACGCTATCAAAGATTATGCTTACAATAGGATGAAAGAAGCCCTACTTTCCGCAGATAAGCAGATAAGGGAAGGAAATGTAGCCGAACTTACAAAAGAAATAATTGAACATTTTGCTAATGTTTATCCGGATATGGAAACTGTTATTGCTGAAGCAGTTTATAAAATGGAGAAAAAAGCTGTAAGAGAACTGATTTTGAAAGAGGGGAAAAGAGTTGACGGAAGACACCTCGACCAGATAAGACCTTTGTATGCAGAAGTTGGCATACTTCCTAGAACCCACGGTTCAGGTCTTTTTCAGAGAGGACAGACCCAGGTGCTTACAACTGTTACACTGGGAGCTTTAGGAGAAGTTCAGATACTTGATGGTGTTGACCTTGAAGAAGAAAAAAGGTATATGCACCACTACAATTTCCCGTCATATAGTGTTGGTGAGGCCAAGCCTTCAAGAGGTCCCGGCAGGAGGGAAATAGGTCACGGTGCTTTGGCTGAAAGAGCACTGGAGTCTGTAATACCTAACGAACAGGAATTCCCTTATGCTATTAGATTGGTATCAGAAGTACTAATGTCCAATGGATCCACATCACAGGGCAGCGTATGCGGAAGCACCCTTGCATTAATGGATGCAGGAGTACCGATAAAAAGACCTGTCGCAGGCATATCCTCAGGACTTGTTATTGATGAGGAGAATCCTGACAATTTTATAGTGTTTATGGATATTCAAGGAATAGAGGATTTCTTTGGAGATATGGACTTTAAAGTAGCAGGGACAAAGGAAGGTATTACTGCAATTCAAATGGACATAAAAGTTGAAGGTCTTACAGAAGAAATTATCAGACAAGCTTTCGAGATGACCAAAAAAGGCAGGTACCAGATATTAGATGATGTTATTCTGAAAACAATACCTGAACCGAGAAAAGAACTTTCAAAATATGCGCCCAAAATACTTACCACGAATATTGACCCTGATAAAATAAGAGATGTTATTGGGCCTGGTGGCAAGGTGATTAATAAAATTATAGCTGACACAGGAGTTAAAATCGATATAGAGGACGATGGCAGAGTTTTTGTTTCAACTTCAGACACCGAATCAGGAATGGCAGCAATAAAAATCATTGAGGGGATTGGCAAGGAAGTAGAACCCGGCCAGGTATTTCTGGGTAAAGTAGCAAGAATAATGCCTTTTGGAGCTTTTGTAGAAATAGCACCGGGGAAAGAGGGCCTGGTTCATATATCCAAACTTGATAAGAAGCGAGTTAACAAGGTTGAGGATATTGTAAATATAGGTGACGAAATACTTGTTAAAGTTATTGAAATAGACAAGCAGGGTAGAATAAATCTATCCAGGAAAGATGCTCTAATGGATGAAGAAAAACAAACAAATAATAATGATGTCGAATAATGCTGATTGGGGACATACCTCAATAAAGAAGTGAGAAGTGAGAGGTGTGTCCCCTTACATTATGGAGGAAATATGGTAAAAAAGTATGTGCTGGATAACGGAATTAGAATTGTATGCGAACAAATACCTTATTTGCGTTCTGTATCCATAGGAATATGGGTTGGAGCAGGTTCCAGAAATGAGAGTAAATTAAACAATGGTGTTTCACATTTTATTGAACATATGCTTTTTAAAGGTACAGAAAACAGAACAGCGAAGGACATAGCTGTTTCTATAGACAGCATAGGCGGTCAGCTAAATGCCTTTACAGGTAAGGAATATACATGTTATTATGCTAAAACACTTGACACCCATATCGATATTGCTGTAGATGTCCTCTCAGATATGTTTTTTAATTCTCGCTTTGATAATAAGGATATTAGTGTAGAAAAACAGGTAATTATTGAAGAAATAAACATGTATGAGGATACGCCAGAGGAACTGGTACATGATGTGTTAGCAGAAATAATGTGGGATGGAGATCCCCTAGGGTATTCTATTTTAGGTACATATGAATCTTTGGATGCCATAGACCGGGAAAAAATAAAGAGTTATTTAACTGGCAATTATCATCCGAATAATACAGTAATTGCAATAGCAGGCAACTATGATGAAGATAAAATGCTTGACTTAATAACTAAATATTTTAACAGATGGAAAAACGAAGAGTATAATACGACTGACTATAGCCCTGTTACATATAAATCCGGAGTAAAATTAAGAAATAAGGATACAGAACAAATCCATTTATGTGTTGGATTTAATGGCATTGAAAATGGAAGTGATGATATATATCCTCTCTTGGTTGTAAATAATGTATTGGGTGGTGGAATGAGTTCTAGGTTATTCCAGAAAATAAGGGAGGAAGAAGGACTGGTATATTCTATTTATTCCTATCCATCTTCATTTAAAAACTCAGGTGCAGTTACAATATATGCAGGAATGAACCCTGGACAGCTTGAACAGGTGTCAAGATTAATTATGCTTGAAATAAAACAGCTTAAAAATAGGGGAATATCCGAAAGCGAGCTGGAGAAGTCAAAAGAACAGCTTAAAGGCAACTATATGTTAGGTCTTGAAAGCACGAACAGCAGGATGACAAGTATAGGAAAATCTGAGCTTGTCCTTGGTTATGTAAATACACCTGATGAAATACTGGAAAAAATAGAGCGAGTGAACAATGATATGGTAAACAATATCATAAATAAAGTATTTGATGTAGAAAAAGCTTGTGTTGCAGCGGTAGGAAAAATAAAAGAAAATATTGATATAGCTTCATTAATTAATATAGATACTAAAATATAGATACTAAAATATAGATATATTAAAGATATATTGTTAATAATGTGCATATGGACCTTATAGGGTCCTTTTTTTTATGCAATCATTTTCGTACAGACATTTTTATACTGACTTTATTATGCCTTTACTTATACAAGCACTAATATTTTATTATTGTCATAAGATGTATTAGTTATGTAAGCCTGGGGGAAATGTATGGAGAAAAAAAGCTTTGCTATAATCGGGGGAGATCTACGAAGCCTTAAACTTATCGATTTAATGGAACAAGATGGTAACGTGGTAAAAGTGCATGGCTTCGATAATTATAAAAACATTGCTAATATGGAAATAAATAATGATCTACATAAGACTATAGAAGGAACAGATGTAGTTATTGGGCCTTTACCGTGCTCAAACGATAATGAAACGATTAATGCACCATTTTGTTCAAACAAAATATTAATAAATGATATTTTTAAAATAATGGGGAAGAATCAATTGTTTGTTGCAGGAAGAATTAGCAGCAAAATTGCACATCTTGCGGAAGTTTATAATGTATACACAGTTGATATTCTTGACAGAGAGGAAATGGCAGTCTTAAATGCTATTCCAACTGCTGAAGGAGCTATTCAGATTGCAATGGAAGAAATGCAAATTACATTACATGACAGCAATGTTTTAGTAATGGGTTTTGGAAGAGTAGGTGAAGTTCTTGCTAAAATGCTTAATGGTATAGGGGCCAATACTTTCGTAGAAGCAAGAAAATATGCTGATTTTGCATGGATAAAAAGTTATGGCTACAAGCCTGTAGCAATTAATCAGCTTGATGAATATATATCTGATATGGACGTCATTTTCAATACAATTCCTGCACTTATATTAGATGAAAAACTTTTGGGCAAAGTACGAAAGGATTGCTTGATAATTGATCTGGCATCAAAACCTGGCGGAGTCGATTTTGATAAGGCGAAGATGATGGACTTGAAAGTTAATTGGGCATTGTCATTACCTGGAAAGGTTGCTCCAATAACTGCGGCAAAATTTATTAAAGATACTATTTATAATATTATTGAGGAATTGGGGGTGTAAGATATGATGCTAAAGGGATTAAAAATAGGGCTGGCTATAACTGGTTCCTTCTGCAAAGTTGACGATGTTTTCCCTGAAGTGGAGAATATGGTTAAGGAAGGAGCTGTAGTATTTCCAATAATTTCAGATTCGATTGATAAATACGATACAAGATTCGGTAGAGCCGAAGATACAAAAATAAAATTAGAAGGATTGACCGGCAATAAAATAATATCAACAATAGTCACTGCTGAGCCCATAGGACCAAAGTCTATATTAGATATTCTTGTAATTGCTCCATGCACGGGAAATACTCTGGGCAAACTAGCAAATGGTATTACAGATACTGCGGTGACAATGGCGGCAAAAGCGCATTTGAGAAATCAGAAGCCTATTGTTATTGCCATATCTACTAATGACGGACTTGGAGCAAATGCAAAAAACCTTGGTTTATTAATTAATACAAAGAATATGTATTTTGTTCCATTTGGGCAGGATGATCCTGTGAAAAAATGCAATTCACTAGTAGCAAAAATGGATATGATAATACCTACTGTGGTTGAAGCGTTGGACGGAAAACAGATACAGCCTGTATTGGTGTAAGAAGCTGATGGCACATGTAAAATCAGAAACATGCAAAATGCTTGAGTACTAAATCCATGAAATAAATTTTTGTAGAATAAATTCTTCGAGGCAAGTCCCGAAGAATTTATTATATTTTCACCTGTCTGCAAATATGTTAAGATAGTATCTAGAGGAAATAATATCCGGAGGGAATAATATCTAGATGTGATAATATCTGAAAAAGATTGCATCTAAAGCAGATAATATCTGAAGCAAATAATATCTAAAGTAGATAATATCTGGAGGGGATGATCTGTATGACTCAATTTGACCTTATAGGTAGTGTTGTAAAGCTTAGAAAATTTGCTCCTGTAGTCGATCTTCAATGGGCTGAATCACTCAGAGACGAAGGTAGCCTGAACCTGATCGACAGCTACATTGTCACTGATGAACTGGCAGGCCATTTTGAAAAAGTATTTGAAAGTTTTACACTAAAAAGGCATGAAAGGAAAGCCCTAAGAGAAGGCAGTATTCTTGATGCATCAGTACACCAAAGAGCACATATACTGAGAGGCCAGTATGGTACCGGTAAATCTTATTTTTTGCTTATGGTAAGTGCTCTTCTGGAATCTCTGGGGAATGATGATCTTTTCAATGATCTATATAATAAATTCCATGTATTTGATGGAATACGGTTCCATATGGAAAATTTAAAGCAGAGAAATGCAAAATATATGGTTGTCCGAATTGATGGCGTTAAGAATGCGGACATGCACTTTAACGAACTTGTGCAGAAAAAGGTTGTTTCTAGAATGCAAGAGATTCTTGGAGAAACGGATTTTTACGATAGCTATAGTATTGCTGTGCGTAAGCTGGAGGAATACAGGAGGGACCCTATATTTTCAAAATTGCTGGAAGATGCACTTGTAAGCAGATCCCTGTCATACAATTCCCTTATTGAGAGTCTGAAGGCTTCAAAAAGGCAGAGCCTTAAGAAGTATCGTGAGATTATTGAGTCCATTACCAGGCACAAGATAAATGAGGGATTTGATTCTCTGGAAGAATTCTTACAATCAGCATCTTCTTATGTAAAAAACAAGGGTTATGATGGTGTGGCCATTTTATTTGATGAATTTTCCGCCTATATAAATGCATCTATTGAGGATGGAAGGATAACTACAGACCTCGCTGCGGTGCAGTCTCTGGCGCAGCTTACAATCCCAAGGGAAGGACTGGATTTATTCTTTGTATGTTCTATGCATATAGATATAGGTATGGTATTGGGTAATGTAATGGCTACAGCAGAAGAAATTCAAAAGGTCAGGGGCAGATTTGCAGAAATGACCTTGAGCTTTAACAACAGTGCTAACCTGGTAGAAAATATTCTTATAGTAGATAGAAATAAATTTTCCAATCTTCAGGCAAAATACCGGGAATACTTTGGAGCGCTTCCCAGCCGATATCCGGATATGGCGAAAGTCTATCCAATTCACCCTCATACGGTAAACAGCATTATTAGTGTTTCCAGTAAATTTGCCCAGAATGAAAGAACAATCTTTTCATTCTTTGCAGAGACAGTGAACAGAAAGCTCAGAGAGCCGGTAATTAAAGATGAACGGCTTAACTTGATCACAACAGGAGACATTTATAACTATTTTATAGATACTATTTCGGAACGCAATGCAATTCTTAAAGATAGTGCACTTCGCTGCATGTCCTTTTGCAGAACAGAATTAGAAAAGGATGTAATAAAAGCTCTTGTGATAGCCCATATATCAGCAGGCGAAGGTTCAGACTCAAGGCTTTCTTCTAAAGATATTGCCTTTATATTAGGTGTAGATGACATAAAACAGATTGATATTTTTCTTAAAGAAATGAGTGCCAATCCCGCTTCCAATATAGTCTTTTATGAAAAGGAATACCGTTTTGAATTTATTGCAACAGGCAGTACAGTGGCAGACTTTACAGCTGCTCTTGATAAAGATGCATTGGAAATAGAACCTTATGGTGCCCTTTTAGAGCTAATAGAAGAATATGGACCAAGCATTTGTATAAGGAAAATATATAATGTTAATCCATCAAGAGATTTATTACCAGTTAGGAAAGACCTGAGGGGCGTTATATATAGACCTGCAGATCTTTTAAAGGCTATCGAGCAGGAAATAGATAATATTGATAAGGATGGTAGAATTATATTTGTTATACCGGGTTTTAATGATAAAATGGAAAAGGATTTTGAAGAAGCTGTGAAAGCCATGCTTTTCAAAGCTCCTGCCAATATTTGTGTTGCTGTACCTAAAAGTTTTCCGTATGGCTTAGAAAAAGACATCAGATTTTTTACTGCTGCAAGGAATATGGAGAAGTCAGGCAGTGTTGATGAAAACGGCAGAAAAACTTTGAGGAAAATACTCCAACCCATAGAGAAAATAGTGGATTATGAAATTAAGAAGTTAGGAAATATATTTAATTTTACTTTTATTTTTAGCGACAACATTGTAAAAGAAAAGTTTACAGCTCTTGAAGACTTTTATAAATTTTTGTTGAAAAGGCATTACAGCAAATTCCCAAGAGTTGATGCTGAAGCTATAAGAGGAAAGAATTCCATTCATATGATGGTTGAAAACTTTTTTATGTTTGGCGAAAAAACAAACATACCTGCAAACTATTCCTCAGAGCTGGACAAACTTATAATGGAGGTCTTGCAGCCTCTTGACATGGTTAAGGTTGAACGGAGCGGTTCAGGATATTCTGCAAGGCTTAAGATACCGGAAGAAGAGAATAACAGGGAATCCTTCGAAATTTGGAATATTGTGAACGATACTTCAAGACCAGTAAGAGAAATCTTCAGCTTTCTTGAGAAAGCTCCTTACGGACTGCCTGATTATATGACCGAGCTTTATGTTGCTGCAGCGGTGGCAGCTAATCAACTGGCGATAACTTACAGGGGACAGGTTATGCAGCTTAATAAAATGAGTATAGCATTGTTAAATTCAGCAGGATATGCTCTTGAAAAAGTAAGAACCGCACCACTGGAATTGAAGACAGAGGTGAAAAAAGTCTGGAGCGTTTTTTGCAAAATCAACGGACGATGCGTTGCAAGAAATTTTGAACCCGAGGTGCCTCAAAGTGATGAAGATGTGCATTCGTTAATAGCTTCTGATATGTCTGATACAAAGATTATACTGGAAGGTCTGGAGGGAAGGCTGGAAAATGCTGGTGCTAAAAACAGTACACTTTTTGAGTTGATGAAAGCGCTTTATGATCTTCGGACTTTGAAAAATCCGGTTAACTATATGGAGATATTTATTCAAATGCCACGGAAAGTATTTGGTATAAATAACGACTTTACAGCATTTGAGTGTTTTGATAGTTTTTTTGTATTTCTGGCTGAACTGAGTACCTCCCTCGATTCTATAAGGCGAGTAGATGCAAAACTAAGCAGTATGAGGAATCTGGAGAGCATTCAGGAAGATGGTGAAACATCAGAAACCACTTTGTATGAAAGTACTTATGGAGCCAATAACATTGCGGGATTGAGAACAGCTTATTTTGAAATCATCGGAGATTTTCAGCAGCTTAAAAAAGATATCTCGAATAATGTTTTCCTGCCAGAGGTCCTCAAAGAACTGGAAGGTAAGCTTTACAAGCTTATAGAAGATTATAATAAAGTGTTTGTCGAGCTGCATTTAGAAGTCGCAGATAAAGCAGGAAAAATCCACACGCTGCTCGACAGTTCCGCAGCAAAACTAATAGAAGCTTTTGAAAGCATTAGCTTTAGAAATATCAAAAGAGTCTCTGACCTTCGAAATGAATTGAGGGGGATAAAAGCATGCAGCCATAAACTGACTGAGAAAGAGCATCAACCAGACCAAATAGGTCTAGTAGATCGAAAAAACCAGGTAGATCAAATTAACCGGATAAATAGAATGGATCGAATGGATGAAATGGACCGGATGGATCGAATATATCAAATAGATAATGAACCACTAAACTGTTCTTGTACTGGTTTTGTCTCAGGATTGGCGGGCCTGCTGGAACAGATACAACTAGTGCAGCGTATGGAACAATCAATCTGGAAACAGATAAGCAATATTGGAGAAAACCATATATTACGAATTCTTCAACTTGATGAGAAGGTTGAAGAACGCAATATGACCTTGAGTGATTACCTCAGAAAAGTTGGAGATACAGGTGCAGATATTATGTATACAAGTGCAGCTGGTACAGGTAAAGCCAATACAGCCAGTATGTCAGGCACACTAGGTATACCCAGTATCTTTGCTGCTGATATAAGTGCGGATGCAGCCTGCAAAGATATGTACAAAGACATATCCGAAGATACATCAAAAAATGAACCCGATAATTACATGCTCCTGCAAGACTGGGAAAAACTCAAAAAATATCTGAAATTGGGCTTTGAAACAATTTCGGGTAGTAGTAATAGTGAAGAAGTGATTAATCTGTTAGGCTGCTTATCAAAATGCATTAATGGGTATCTGATAGACAGCATTGCAGTAAAGAAACAGCCGGAAGTTGAAGTAAAGGTAAAGAAGAAAATCGGGTTCCGTGCATTATATACACAAATACAATCAGAAATAGCAAATTCAGGGTACAAGTCAGTTACTGTTGACGAATTTGCACGCACATTGCAGCGTATAATAGACAAAGTCAGGAAAGAATATGATGAAGTGAACATAGAGGAATAGAGCTGCACATTGTATAAGTTTACATAAGATTGTGCAAGGATGTATAGAAAGTTGTAAAATATTTTTTGAAAACTTGGAGAATAACTGTGGAAAATGAAAACATACTATCATTATTTAAAAAGGATTATGAAACCCTGATGGATAGTTCGAAATATATAGCAAAATCCGATTATAATGATATTAAAGCCAGATATAACGAATATGCGGATTCTATAGATATATATTCCCGGCTTGAATTCGATATAGACTTGCATAATGAGAGATTTGTTAAAGCGAAACTTGCCGAATATAAAGAATACTTTGATAATCTATTATCATGTATTGACTCTTCTATCGTTCTTGATGAAGAACAGCGTAGGGCCATACTTGTGGATGAGGATTACTGCCTTGTAATAGCAGGTGCAGGTGCTGGGAAAACTACTACAATGGCTGCAAAGGTTAAATACCTGGTTGAGAAGTTAAAGATAAATCCAGAAGATATTATTCTTATTTCTTTTACCAATAAAGCAGTTGATGAGCTAAAAGAAAGGATAATCGACAAACTGGGCATACCAGCCAGAGTAACAACTTTTCATGCTTTCGGATATGACATCCTGCGAAAAATAAAAGAACAACCTCCCGGTGTTAATATTAATGCATATAACATTATATTTAACTTATTTGAAAATACCATTTACAAGAATAACAGTCTTTTGAAAAAACTGATACTTTTTTTTGGTTATTATTTTGATATCCACGAGGATGCTTTATCTTTCGAAAGTCTTGAGCAATTTCATGCATATAAGGTTGAACAGGAATATGAAACTCTAAGAAGCAGCCTTGGTGAATATAATGTTAATGTGATTGACCGGAGAAGTAAGCAAGTCAGGACTATTCGGGGAGAGTACCTTCGTTCTGTTCAGGAAGTTCAAATTGCCAATTTTCTATATCTGAATAGTATAGACTATGAATACGAAAAACCATACCTGTATCCAGTGAAAACCTCAAGAAAGCCTTACACTCCTGACTTCTGGGTTAGTCAGGGAGACAATACCTGCTATATCGAACATTTTGGTATTACGGAAGATGGGAAAAGCAGTATATATAATCCAAAACAACTGTCCAGGTATATTGAAGGAATAGAATTTAAGAAACAGCTTCATGCAAAAAATCAAACCCCGCTTATTACAACATATTCCGCTTACAGAGATGGAAAGCAGCTATTAAAGCATCTGGAGGAGGAACTTATAAAAGAGGGGTTCGTTTTAAAACCCAGAGATCCCGGAGAGGTATACCAGAAACTTGCAAATTCCGGTAAGGATAAGTATATTGTCAGGTTCATACTTCTAATGATTGAATTTATAAGGGCATTCAAAACCACTGGATATGACCGGGGCACATTTTTATGGCTTAAAAAAAGAACTGATAATGTCAGGACACAATTGTTCCTAAGTATAGCTGAAGAGATATATGATATGTATCAGGAAGAACTTGAGAAAAATAATAGTATTGACTTTGAAGATATGATTAACGAAGCCGAAAAGACACTTCAGGAAATGCAGGAGACAGGAACAAATATTAGCTGTAAATACATCATAATAGATGAGTATCAGGATATTGCAAGGCAGCGTTTCAACCTGACCAAACGGCTTGCAGATATTACAGGAGCAAAGGTAATTGCAGTAGGTGATGACTGGCAATCTATATTTGCATTTTCAGGCTCAGATATAACATTGTTTACTAAGTTCCTAAAGCTAATGGGCTATGGGAGAGAGCTTCAAATAACCCATACATATCGCAATTCACAGGAACTTATAGATATTGCAGGAGGCTTTGTTCAAAAAAATCCGTCCCAGATAAGAAAAAGATTAATATCATCAAAGCATATTGAAAAGCCTGTAATATTAAAAACATATGATGATACTAAAGAACTGAGAACCAACAGGATTAATGCAGTCGTTGAGGCAATAGGTGAAATTATGGCCCAGTCTAATGTGACTCAGCCTAAAATAACTCTGTCGAATATGAATCAGCCGAATTTAAATCAAGAAAAGGCAGCTCAGACAAATGTGACTCAGCGGAATATGACTCAAGCAAAGGTAACCCAGACAAATGTGGCTCAGCGGAATATGACTCGGTTGAATGAAACTCTAACGAACATTACAAAATCAAATATAACCCAGTCAGATGGGAAAATCTCTATCCTTCTTATTGGAAGATATAATTTTGATGAATACTATCTTTTAAAATCAGAAAGTTTTATACAACTGCCCAATGGGAAGCTTAAGTGTAATAAATACCCTCAGGCGGATATCACATACATGACTGCTCATAGTTCCAAAGGGCTGGGGTATGATTATGTCATACTGATTAATGCTTTAGAAGGAAAATATGGTTTTCCTTCGCAGATAGAGGATGACCCTGTCATGAAGCTTGTAACGGTAGAAGATAGAAGTATGAGCTTTGCCGAAGAGAGACGCCTGTTTTATGTTGCACTGACAAGAACAAAGAATCGTATTTATATAGTAACTCCCGAAAGCAAGCCATCAAGGTTTGTACAAGAACTAATAAGAGATTGGGGTGTGGAACGTCCTCCTAAACTAAAAATGAATGCATACAATAATGAAAATATAAATAATATTACAGACAGTAAAAGCAACAGATGCCCTATATGCGAATTTCCACTAACACACAAATATAACAAAAACATAGGACTGGAATTATGGATATGTACTAATGAGCCTGAAATATGTGATTTTATGACCAATGACAAGAGCACTATTGGTGATATATTTAAATGTCCGGCTTGCATGGATGGTTATATGATAGTAAAGAAAAACAAGGATAATGATAATAAGTTTTTCGGATGTACAAATCATAGACCAGATGGTGCAGGATGTAATCATATAGAATATATTTCCGAAATAAGTAATATAAAAGTTAAAAAGTTATTTGTGTGAAACAGGCTAAAGGAAGCAAAGACAGGATTACCCTTCGGAAGTGGTGCTACAATTGTATACAATTATGTGGATTTACAGATAAGGAATGATACTCCACATGAATATCAACTTCTGGTTAAAGTAGGGGATAATGATTTGGAAGATGAATGGAGACGTAAACATCCCTGTCCACTTGAATTCCAAATCTACGAAAGTGAACACATAATAAAACACGAATGGTGAGGCGGTTACACACGACATAATATAATTAGGCGAAAGGTCTTGGATAGCAGTGCAAAATTGATTTCAGATGAGTTCGTTGCAGAGAATCATGCCATTATGATGTATGATATATAAATTCATAATGCCAAAAAGGGAATTTAACAATTGGAATGAAAATTGTATTGGAGGTTGTTTATGAATTTGGATAAAAAAACCATCAATAAAAGCATAACAATTTTGGCTATATTTATCTTTACATGTATACTGTTTTCTTTTTGATTATAATTCGGATAATTTTTAGAAAATTACAATTTTCCAAGAAAGGAAGAAATAACATGAGGATTATTGTTTTACATGGCCAAGCGCATAAAGGCAGTACATATAATATTACAAGACTCTTTTTGGACAACCTTTCTGATGAGAGTACAGAAATAACCGAGTTTTATATGCCAAAGGATGCGCCATCCTTCTGCATAGGTTGTTTTAATTGCTTTACAAAGGGAGAGGAACAATGTCCGCATTCTGATATTGTTCAACCAATTGCAAAGGCTATTGAAGAAGCTGATTTGTTGATTTTAGAATCTCCTTGCTATGTTTATGGAATGACTGGTCAGCTCAAAACTTTTCTTGATCATCTTGCCTACCGATGGATGCCACATCGCCCCCATCCTAAAATGTTCAGTAAGGTTGGATTGGTTATTTCCTCTGCTGCTGGTGCAGGTACAAAAAAGGTGACAAAAGCTTTGCAAGATAATTTATTCTATTGGGGAGTGCCTAAAATCTATAGTTATGGTAAAAATGTTGGGGCTTCAAGTTGGGAAACTGTAAAGCTGGAAAAGAAACTAAAGATAGAAAAGGAAGTTATCCAAATAGCTGCCCAAATTTTAAAATGTGTTGGCAAAACAAAACCGGGAATAAAAACAAAAGTAATGTTTCAAATTATGCGAATGAGTCAAAAAGCAAACAATTGGAATCCTACTGATAAAGAATACTGGATAAAAAATGGATGGCTCGATAAAAGCAAAGCTTGGTGAAAGGATTTGTCGCTTACTATACACCTGTACAATATGTATCGATAAGAAATGGAGAAAACATTATATGACTGAAAGTAAAAAAAAGAATATTAATTAGAACTATATGTGTAATAACATCAATAACAATGATAGCTCTAATAATAACTATGACTTGACTAGTAATATAATAATTAAAAAAGATATGGAACGATTTAAAAAGCAGCTTGACTTTTTAATTGAAATTGACAAACTGAAGCAGGTGTTTAGAAATACTATTCTCATGGATGCTTCAAGACTTGAAAATGATGCTGAACATATGTGGCATATGGCAGTCGGTGCTATGCTCTTTTCAGAGTATTCAAATAATAAAGATATTCATATGTTGAAAGTTTTAAAATGGTATTAATACATGATGTTATAGAAATTTATGCAGGAGACACTTTTGCTTATTATGAACAGAGGCATGTTGATAAAGAAGAACGGGAACAAAATGCAGCAAACAAAATCTTTGCTCTGCTACCTAGAGAACAGGTTAGGTGGTTTGAGAAAGATTTCATGGATAATCTAAAAGAAGAGCTGCCAGTACCAAAGAAACCATTTATATATCCATGTTGACTTTATAACGCCTGCACACCAAAGTACAGGCGCTATTATTTTGTCTACGAACTCTCAAAGATCACTAAAAATATTGACTGATGAGTAGTTTCACAAGCTATTCCATATCAACTATTTTTTTGAATTGTTCC
>Ga0116194_1000782_pt1 | contig 23273 bp, 20 predicted proteins | sample AD_SCU001_MetaG_FD_89887 | JGI IMG/M metagenome (GOLD analysis project Ga0116194, IMG submission 89887) | Active sludge microbial communities of municipal wastewater-treating anaerobic digesters from China - AD_SCU001_MetaG | ecosystem: Engineered > Bioreactor > Anaerobic > Digestate | place...
ATACTAATAATTCCAAGGTTTGGGTCACTAAAATTGTCCTCAACAAATTCAATAACTTGATCCCTGATTTGGAAATTAGTATGACAGTTATCTGTTGAGGTATATTCACAGATATTTTCCACAATTTCGAATATCTTTTTTTTCATCTCCAACAATGTACAGCATTCTATTATCTCTCTAACAGGAATAAATTTTTCATCAAAATCATTATTATCTTTTTTGTTGTTTTTATTGGTTGCTTTTAAAACTGTACCAACTAGATCCATCATCAGACACTTGGCTATATCTATTGAAGGTGTAGCGCTATTGAAGTTTTTATTAAAAATATCCTCAAGGATATTGCAGGCCTCAATTAAATCACCAGACTTTATACAATTTATCAACTTGTACTCCTTCTCTGCCGGATAATAGTAAGACCCTGTGTCCCAAGATATTTCATTATAAAAAGATGTATTGCAGGTTCCGATTACCCTTGAATATTCCAGTGTTTGCATAGCTTCCGTGAAAGCATCAGGAATTCCTTCCCATCCGTTATGCAATGCTCCAATTGCTGTTGTAATTTTTATACAATAGTTTTTCTCTAAAAAACCTTTGGCTTCGTCAACCAATTTGATAAGTTCATGCTTATAAGTTTCACTCCCTGCATTCAAGTTTACCAGACACACTAAAATATCATCCACCTCAACTATATATCCATAATTGTCCCTGTTTACTAGTTTATCTAAAACATTTGAAATGGAATATTTAGCTATTTCGAATTTATTGACCCCTTTCTCTAAATGTTTGTTCCAGAAGGTCTCATCCAAGTGTTCAATGTAAATTGCCATAACTGTAAAATTGTCATAGCGAAAATTGATATCATATGTTGTTAAAAGCTCATCGAAAGGAGCAAACAATTCCTTGCCTTTTAAAAGATTAACAATGAAATATGATTTTAAGATTCTGTTCTGTTCCTCAAGCTTAGTTTGTATCTCTTCTTTCAGGTTGATTGTCTCACCTAAAGCATTCCTTATAAATCCATATTCATCATTTTCCCAGTTGTGTTCAGAGTGGAATTTTTCTTTAAAATAGTTTATCGTTTCTTTTAATGGATTGTAATTCTTTTTCACAAAAAAGTATGATATAAACCCACCCAAAAAAATACATAAAATAAGTCCACCTATCATTAAATTTCTTATAAACTGTACTCTATTCCAGAATACCTCTTGCGGAGTCAGTGTAATGTATTTCCACCCATTAATTTTTGATGTTGTGTAGGTTATTACTGTTTTTTTACCATTGACATTCTCAACGAGATTTCCTTGATATTTGTCTATCTTACTATAGATAAAATCGAATTGTATATCATTCAAGCTATTTCCTGCAACCAAGGCGCCGTTTTTATTCAAAACATACAGGTTTCTATCATTATTGTATAATTCATTTTCCTTTCCTGACACAAATTCTTCTAAATCAAAAAGCAGGACTAGATTTGCAGAAAAATTGCCGATTACATCATATGGAATAGACCAAACAAATGCTGCTGCTTCTGCATCTGTTTTCTGATATCCAATGTATGGTAAAAACATGCATTCTCCATAGTGTTTCATATTCATTGCTTCCAGCCATTTTTCCATATTGGATTCTATAGAAGAAACATATAGTCTATAGTAGGTTTCTTGATCATAGACAATTCCTTGACCAATAACTGTATTTAAATTATTAATATAGATGTAGAATCGTATGTATGCACTGTTAAATATTTTATATGTGTTCATATCCTTGGCAGCTTTTAATAATCTATAGTTGTAGTCAGCACTACTTTTGTTTAGTGTAAATACATTCTGGAGAGCTTGATTTTTTGCTACCTCTATACTAAACCTATTGAAATCATTCAACAAACTATCCATATTGTCCCGGATCTTGACGATAGTTTTTTCATTGGATTTTTTTACTTCATCTTCAATAATGTTCTTAGAAATGAAGTATACTAAACTTGTAGTAGCCACTGGAATAAGGATTATTAGAATATACGATAGCATCCAACTATATACCACGCTTTTCCTTTTTCTGAAGAAATAAGTAACCATTTTGTATTCTCCTAATAATAATTATATTCAACTTAATGATTTTTGAAGGTTTTTATATTGTATATATATATACATATTATATTATATAACAACGTAATACAAAACTAATATTGGAGTCAAGCCAAAATTAAGGATATTATGACATTATATATATTGCTTGGATTTATATGGAGCCGGGAAGATGTATAGAATGCGAAGCTAGAGAGACTGAAGAATTTTTAAGGGAGGTAAACATATGAATTCCTATGTGTTTGGTTTTCAGGACGTTGATAAAACAATAATCATGCTTGTTGGTGGTAAAGGTGCTAGCTTCGGGGAACTTTCCAAAATTGAAGGATTACATGTACCATAGGGCTTTTGCATTTCTACCGAAGCTTTTAAAAGAATCATTAGAGAAATGTCGTCGATTAACGATTTAATTGGTAAGTAATATCTTTTAAAGGCGGAAAACAGGGATAGAATAAGTGAACTTAGCAGTGAGATTCACAGAGCCATTGAAGGGATAGCCATCCCTGGAGACATACAGGAAGAGATCACCTATCAACTCTTAAAGTTTGGTGAAAAAGATGCTTATGCCGTGTGCGTTCCAGTGCAACTGCAGAGGATTTACCAACAGCATCCTTTGCAGGTCAGCAGGATACTTTTTTGAACATTATCGGAAACGAGGAGATATTTAAGTGCATCAGCAAGTGCTGCCGGATGATCAGATTTTGCAGCTTGAGCATGTGGGTAAAAAGATCGAAGAACATTTTGGCTGCCCCCAGGACATCGAATGGTGTTTGGCTGATGATATATTTTATATTGTCCAAAGTCGGCCAATCACTACTCTATATCCTATCCCTGCAGCAAATGACAGTGAAAAACACGTCTATATATCTGTAGGACATCAACGAATGATGACCGACCCCATGAAACCATTGGGATTGTCTTTATGGCAGTTAAAAGCAGCGGTACCTATGTTTAAAGCTGGTGGAAGGCCCTTTGTTGATGTTATCCCTATGCTTGTTTCTATGGACAGTAGAGAAGTGTTATTAAATAACATGGGACAACACGATCCCCTCATAAAAGATGCATTGATGACCATCATGGAGCGGGGGGATTTTATGAAACCGGTACCAAATAATAAGAAAGAACACAGTTACGGTAAAAGCAGTAAAGACATTTCGTCTGGGGATATTCAAGCGCAGGTAGGAAATGATCCAGTAATCGTTTCTAGTTTGATTAAGAGCAGCTAAACATCACTTGAAGTGTTAAAGCAAAACATTCAAATGAAGTCAGGAACAGATTTATTTGATTTTATCCAAAAAGATTTACGGCAATGGTTTATAATATGCAAATTCACTATGCAAGTTCTTGATGGATTGCATATATTTTTTAAACACTCATAACACTTTATTGAAAATAATACAAAAGTTATTGCAATATGAATAAAAATGGTTTACAATATATGACAGTGGTATATAATAGTGTCATGAGAGGGTGAATTATGGCTTTTCTATAAATACAAAAACAAAATGAAATGAATTAATTGATTAAAATTTACTGTTAACTTTATAGTTTTTTTGGTAAAATTATATTATGGGGAATTTGAAAGGATACTAAAGAATAATGACTGCTCACAAAGATTCATTGAACGTAATTGGCAATGATAATTACAACGATAATAATGGCAATTATAACAGTAACGGCAACTATACTGATAATGATAACGATAATAGCAACTATAATTGTACTGATAAGGGTATTGGCAATGGTATTGGTACTACGAAGCCTGGCACAAAATACAACGAAATAGAAAAGAAGTGGCTATTTAAGCAGGTTTTGGGCAGTGCCGTTGTATTTTTAGCCCGGCACCAAATGCAACGCATTTGGGATACCGGCTTGCTCCAAGATTTGCGAGAACCAGAGCCTAAACGTTTTTCGCAGGTATGGACGCCCTTTTATGCGGACGCTCTCAAACAATAAACTGGCGTCCGAATCATCTCCAATCGTGCGCCTATTGTATAATCTGAGCACCTCTGCCAATGAGCTGCTAATTGGGACAATTCGCTGCTTGTGGTTTTTGGCTTTCCGTATTGTGATAACTTCAGTATCTAAATCTATGTCACGCCAACGCAGCGAAAGCGCTTCGCCCAGCCGCAATCCGCAACCGTAGAGAATCCTGAGCAGCATTGGAAAGGCATATGATGTCTCATTTTCTTTGCTTTTGATTGCTGCAAAATTGTCCGCTGCGTCAATAATGGCTGCGAACTCTTCATCTGAAAAAGTGTACACAACATAATCTGACTGTGTCCGAAACAATTCCGGCTCATACGCAGGGATCTCAAGCGCGCTCAAGTATCGAGCAAACCTGCGCAAGTTGCCTGCATAATTCCTCTTAGACTTTGGTTTGCACGCAAGGGTCTTGAGCCACCCGGAAACAACCGCTTTATAAGGCACATTTTCCGCTGCGAGGCCGCTTGCGAGTGACATCCTGAGGGCATGTGCGCTATGGTGCCTGTCGTCAAACTCGATTCCAGATTGACGAAAATGTTTTGCGGCAACTCGGCATAATTGTATTTGACAATTCCTTCTTTGACCAGAAATCCAAAGAGCTTACGTATGCATGCCGCAAACTGAGCTTTGCTTGTAGCCCGGTCAAACGCTCCCGACAGCGCTTTGGCATCGACGGCATCCCATGATTCTATGCCGTTCTTTGCGAAATCCCTGCATAGCTTTATTGTAAATACACGATGTTTGTCAATGGTGCATTGCTTTAAATTTGCTGTCTCCAATGATTTGAGGTAATGCTCAAGCACCTCTTTGAAAGCTTCCGGGCATTCGTAATTCACTCGAAGATACGTATACGAATACTTTCCGTCGTCAAGGTACTTATTAAATCGCCGTATGACCAAACGCTGGCGCTGATAACCAGCTTGCTGTAGATACATCAGGCGCTCTTCGAACTCCAGAAATTTCTCGCCTATTTCTTGGGTGTATGCTTTATAACCGTTTGCATTCGCAAAGCGGATCAGCAGATTGATTGTCCCCCTGTAGTGCCTTGTAATGTCGTGGGTGTAGCCTTTCTCGACAAGAAAGTCAGTAAACCCGTCATTTAGTTCTCTCCAATAACTGATATCCATAATACCCTCCAAAACATATTTGTGACATCGGTTGATGTCCGAGAGTATTATAGATTATATACAGAAATTATCCGAGGAATTTTTAAAGAAACTATTGGTTTTTCTATGCTTTGACGATTAATCAAGGATAGTATAGCTGCTGGGATATGGGCAGCCGCATATTAGGAACAAGCTTTCATTGAATACATGTTGTCCACTCCGCCAAAGGATAACAATGAGATACTCTATGCAAGGTCTTTCTGCCGAGGAAACTATAGAATATTGCAGAAGCAGAATGAGGATTGCAGGGTGCACCAGTGAAGTATTCTCGCCATCAGCCCTGGCAGCGATACACAGTGTATCCGGTGGATTCCCACGGAATATTAACAACATTGCAGTAGCAACCCTAATGTATTGTACAGAAAAGAAAATGCTGACAGCAGACGAAGAAGCTGTTTATCAGGCTAATATTGAAACAGGAATCTAGGGGTGGTAAAAATATAGCTTTCGAATGTATAAATAAGGAAAGTAAAAAAGTAGAAAGATGGAAAGGGTACATTTCCTCTTTCGAAGATTATGGTACCCATTATGAAATTAGGATTGTAAGCCGTTCAAGCATTTTAGTTCTGTTTGGTAGAACAACTCAAGGCGCTTTTGGGTGTATGCCCGACTTCGGTGCAGGGTGCCATTTGGTAAACCCAAGAGATAAATTTTGGAATACCGAAAAACTAACCCGTGTTTTAGGGAAAGTGGATGGTATTATAGTTGCTACTGCATTATATACCATTGCTGATAAATTAAAGATTTAGGGAACCCTGGATTTGATGATTTATCGCGAAACAACCCAATTCTATTAATTTGAACTGAGGCTTGGCTCTGTGTCGATAAAGCGCTCTGCATGGATGCAACACCTAACTCTACAACCAGGCTAAAGGATATACATCCTTTAATGATGCAGTACTAATAATGATGCAGTACTAAAATCTTATAACTGTTTTTATATGAAAGGGAATATTATGTTCAACTTCAGCGCGAACAATCTCATATTTGTATCAAAAAGCCAGTATGATAAATGTAATATACTAATCATGAAAGTTAATTCTGCTGACAAAATATACCTTGTTCTTGAAATGATAAAAGAAGACAAAAAGAATGTGTTGAAACCGTAATTTCCAATTAATCCAGTATTCAAGTAAAACCTCCTCATCATTTAAGAACCATTAATAAATCCTTTTACTACCTAAGCTAAACAATAATTGTAAAACTACATATATGTTTCACGTTTCATGTCTATTAAAAGTATTTTCTACATACTATATTGAAATTCCTTCTTTAAATAGGTAATTTAATGAATAAAATTTCCTAAGCATTAGCAGATAGATAATTTGATTTTAAGAAAGCTATGTATGAGATATCATCAACAATCATTAAAACCCTATGCTATGATATAAATTATCAGTGATACTCTCAATTTTAATACTTCAAGCAATTACCGCAAATTACTCATGTTCTTCTTAATGTAAAGTCATTTAAATCAAGTACAGCCTTATTGCACCTTGTGAACATATCTAGCCCTATAATCGCTTCCAACTCAATGCCATAGTCCATAGCTCCGACTTGAATGGGGAAGCCCATGACCGCTATTGCATCCAAGGAACAGAATATATTTTCTTTTCAACGACTTATGAAATGGCTCTCACAGCCTCGAATAAAAATGAATTTTGCTATGCCTTTGTTGCATGGTTTATGGCAATGATTTATGCGACAGGGTAGAGTTTGACTGATCATTGGAGGATTTGTACCCCGCTTTTCAATGTAAACTAATTGCCTTCGAGCACAGCATATTGTTGCGCCTTTTGGTAGCACGTGTAGCAAAGTTCTCGCAATAATACAGAAGTTTGAACATCAGATTGAAATCATTGATAGCATTCCTTGAATGGATAAAACAGCTGCATCTGCAATAATCGCTGAAATAGGAATTGACATGAGCTGTTTTAAAACTACTGAGCATATTTGTTTCTGGGTAGGCTTAAGTTCTGGTAACAACGAAAGTGCAGGTAAAAAAACGAACATATATCAATAGAGGTAATCCATATATTAAAAGTATTCTTTGTGAGGTTGCAACTGTAGTTATCGAACTTGTATATACAAGAGCCCTCTTTATTGTTACATTCTTATTACAGAGAGAGAGAGTAGCACCTGCATATGTTAGCCCATCTTTAAACTTAATCTTAGCCATTATAACCATACCTCCGTCCATTTCTTATCCCTTATATCCAGAGTTTCATGAGAAGCATGGTAAATATAGTGCTCTCTTTCCTTGTGGAGTTTATGTATTTCTATATATCTTTGAATTACTCTGTCTCCATCTTCTCTGAAGTCTTCTAAAATGTCCATTTTCTCTACTATCCTTTTATCGTATTCATTTCTTGATTAGGTATGAGCATTCTTATGGATGCTTTTATTATGAAGCGAGGATAAAAGTCAGTCAAAGATAAACTATGTTTTATTGATAATATTCATAATCGGCCTATGATATAAAATATAGAACCTTGAGCAGAGAATACTGCTTATATAGTATTAAAGTAGGAATACTTGTAAAGGAGACTTTTAAATGATGAAAAAAGTAATAATAAATGGAGTAAGGAGTACTGATATTGTTAAAGTACCTGTACCTGAACCAAAAGAAGACTGGGCCCTTGTAAAGATCGTAGCATCTCCCATGTGCACAGAGTATAAGAGCTGGATTGAGGGCACAATTATTCGTTCTTTAGGACATGAAGCAGCAGGAGAGGTTGTTGAAGTTGCGCAACCATGTAAGGTAAAACCAGGAGATAGGGTAGTGCTACTATCAAGATTCCCCTGCGGTAAATGTAATTACTGTGTATCAGGAAACCATGTGTTCTGCCGCAACAACTATAACTATGCACAATTTAGCAATACCGGAGAAAACTTTGCTACAATGGCCCAATACATATTAAAACCATCATGGTTATTAAAACCCATACCGGATAATGTATCATATGAAATAGCATCTTTGGCTTGCTGTGGTCTGGGACCTGCATTTGGTGCATCGGAAGAAATGAAAATCGGAGCATTTGACGATGTACTCGTAACAGGCTGCGGACCAGTAGGACTCGGAGCAGTAATTGTAAACAAATACAGGGGAGCAAGAGTTATAGCAGCTGAACCAAATGAATGGAGAAGAAAAAGAGCTCTGGAATTAGGGGCAGATGCAGTAATCGATACAGGAGAAGAAGGAGCACTTGAAAAAATCAGGGAATTTTCCGAAGATGGTATAGGAGTAAGCGCTGCCATAGACTGTTCCGGAAACACAAAAGCAGAAAAACTATGTATAGATGCAACAAGGCCAAAAGGAAGAGTCGCTTTTGTGGGACAGGGAAAAGGCTTAACAATAAATGTAATGTCGGACCTGTTGTTAAAGGGTCTTACACTCCATGGAATATTCAACTATAATGTGAACGATTATCCAAAAGTGATGAGAATAATTAAAAACTATGATATAATAAATCTACTCATAAGCCATGTATATCCCATGAGTCAGGTTCAGACTGCAATGGAAACACTGGAATCACAGAATTGTGCAAAGGTAATACTAAAACCTTGGGAGGGTGAATATTAGATGAAAACTGTACTTATAGGATGCTACGATCATGTAGGTGTGTTTTTGAATGCTTTAAAGGAAAAAGGAATAATACTATCGGCATTTGCTCCCGGGGGAGCAGATGAAAACTACAGGGAATTCTATGAAAAGCATTTAAGTGATACTGGTGTAAAATTTTATAATAACTATATGGAAATGCTTGAAAAAGAAAAACCTGTTCTTGCTGGGGTATGTCCCATAGTATATAAAATAGGAAAAATAACCTGTGAAGTACTGAGAAAAGGAATAAACTGTATAAGCGAAAAACCTCTCGCTTTAACTCTTGATGAAGTGGAAAATATTAAGGAAGCACAAAGCAAAACCGGAGCTAAAGTTATTTCTATGCTCGAAATGAGATATCACAAACCGTTTTATACCCTGCATAAGATGGTAAGTAAAGGTGTGATAGAAGAACCCCTGATGGTATCCGTTCAGAAGTCATATAAAATAGGGAACAGGGCTTCACATTTTTCTAAAAGGGAGACATATGGGGGAACCATACCATATATAGGATCCCATATATTTGACTTGACAAGATGGATATCGGGTAAGGAATTAGAATCTGTATATGCTTACCATACAAATAAAGGCAATAACAACAATGGGGAAATGGAAGCAATAGTATCATGTCTTTTTAAGCTAAAAGGCGGAGGAACTGCTGTTAACCATATTGATTATTTACGTCCTGCAACTGCTAAAACCTGGGGAGACAACAGAATGAGAATTGCTGGAACCAGGGGGGTTATTGAAACCATTGATGATAAGGTTACTTTGATTGATGAAACCAATGTATCAAAAGAAATAGAACAGGAAGAGGTCGGATCTCCTTTTGTTGATTTCATTACCATGCTGGAAGAAGGAGGAAGCTCAATACTTAATACCGCAGACTGTATTAAAATTGCCGAAATATGTATCAGATCCAGGGAATCGGCAGACAAAGGCATTGTTGTTACTTTATAAAAAAACCGGAGGGCAGTCATGAGGAGAATAATGTTTGAAAAGAAACTACCCAAAAAGCTTTTCAAAAAGTCTCTTTTCTCATATTTCATAATACTCCTTATACCTATAGTCATAATAGGGATAATATACCTTTATGTATTGGGAGTAGTAACCGAAAACTCCATTAAATTTAGAGAAAACATGCTTGAACAAACAAGGAATGCAATTGATCTCCAGTTTTCCGAAATAGAAAACCTTGTTATTAGGCTTAACAGCGATGACAGGATAAACTATCTTGCGGCAATGAACACTGAGGAATACTGGAAAGACTCATTCCAGGTATATGAAACCTCCTTAGAACTGGCTAAATACAAAAGCATTAGAGCATTTGTAGATGAAATCTACATATATTTTCTCAAAGGGAAATATGCCCTGTCGGAAGCAGGTAGTTTAAACGCTGACCTATTCTACAATATGTACTTTGAATCATCAAGAGTCAACAGGGAAGTATGGAATGATGTAATCAATAATTATAACGAAAAGCAGTACCTGTCACTTTCATACCTTTCCCACTTATCTGGAGATGTGACAACTGAAAACAATCCAGACAGAGCCGTTTTCATACAATCAATACCCATAGGATACAAAAGCAGGTATGAAGCAAAAGCAGTTGTATTCATGAATATGGAAAGCTTAAAAGGTTACTTGCAAAAAAACAACACAACAAGTTCCTGTTTTACATATATCCTGAGCAACGGGAAGATAATTGCCTCTTCCAATCCTGAAACCAGCAAATACTCAACTGAACTAGATGTGCAAATCAAGGACAACCTGGGTTATGTCATAAAAGATATAGCTGGAGAAAAAATGCTTGTAACCTATTCTAGCTCATACAACAACGAATGGGTCTATGTATCCGTCATGCCCACATATGAAGTAACAAACCAGGTAAAAGTACTCCGCAATATCTTCACTATTGCTTGCATACTATGTTTTTTTCTGGGTATATCGGGAGCGATAGTTTTTACCTACCATAACTACAAACCTATACAGCAGGCAATAAAGGATCTTGTAGAATATACCAAGGAATCCTTTGAAGAAATGGACAGCAACTTTATTAACTATTCAGTTAACAATCTTATAAATGAAAATGTAAAGATGAAGGATCGTATAGAAGAGTACTTTCCATATATAAAAAATGAATTTCTGCTAAACCTGATCTACGGAAGAATGAATCACAAAGAGATAATAACAATAGCCGGACAGTTGAACATTGCTCTTGATAACAGGTGTTTTACGGTTGTAATCTATACCTTAAGCAGATATGAGAGATCATATTCTGCAGATATTCTAAGGGAATTATTTGTTTCAAAAATAGCAGTTGAAGATCAGATAAAAAACATATGCGACTGCTATTACGGACTTGAATTGGATAATGACAAAGTGGCTTTTCTGTTGATTTTTAACAAAATAGATGAAAACTATAGTAGATATATTAAAGAAAAGATCGAACAGATAACAAAGAAGTTGCATGAGACAAATAAGATAAAGCTACGCTTTTCCATAGGAGATGTGGTACATGACTGCAATGAAATCCCCACATCCTACAGAAAAGCAAAGCATCTGATGGATTACTCCATTATAGTAAATAATAAGGAAAGTGTTTTAACAGAGATACAAAGAATTGAGGGAATGTACTATTATCCCATTGATGTTGAGAACAGCCTGATTACCATGGCAAAAGCAGGGGATTATAATGGGGTGATTAAACTACTTGACGGAATATATAGCTATAACTTTGTAAAAACAGAGCTGGGTATTGATATAATTATGTGTCTATATGAAGAAATATTCCATACCCTAATAAAAACAATAACTTATGTATTTGCAGAGGAAAAAGACAAAGCAGGAGAAATGATAAAAAAATGCAAAGATATTGATTACATGCGGAAGCCTCTTAATGTTTTTGACAGGTATAAGGAAGTGTTTGGTGAATTATGTATGTATTCGAATGATAAAAAGGTAAGCCATAATGACCGGATGAAAACCAGAATACTTGAGTATCTTGATATACATTATAGGGACAACAATATTTCCCTTGCAGTAATTGCAGATTACTTTGAATACAGCGAAGTATATTTTTCCTGTTTTTTCAAAGAACAGATAGGGGAAAATTTCTCCACTTATCTAAACAGGATGCGTTTAAAAAAAGCATGCGAACTGCTAAAACAAACTGAGCAGGAAATAAATGAAATTTCAGCAGCAACAGGTTATACCAACTCACATATATTCAGGCGCACCTTTAAAAAATACTTTGGTGTAACACCCTCCGACTACAGGTCAATACCTGAGTTACATTCCTTTCGTTTTACTGACTAAAAATATCCGAAAAAGCAGAAATAATAAGAAGTGAGCCTTGATATTAGGTATAGAACCTTGATTCTATAGTGCAATTCTTCTTAAGATGTAAATGAAAATTCAAGTATTGGCGGTGAAAGAATTGAAAAATTTCATGAAAAAGATCCTCTACTACAAATATTTATATATATTGGCAATACCAGGACTATTACTTGTTTTTATTTTCTCTTATCTTCCTATGGGTGGCCTTATAATTGCTTTTAAAGATTATAAATTCCTCAAGGGAATATTTGGTAGTCCATGGGTAGGTCTTGAAAACTTCAAATTCATTTTTACCCAGTTTCCGGATTTCTACAATATAGTATTTAACACACTAATAATAAGTGTTTACAAAAAAATATTCATAACACCTTTTCCCATAATACTGGCTCTTTTAATAAATGAACTGAGAAACCTAAGATATAAAAAACTTGTCCAGACAACCATATATCTACCTCATTTTGTATCATGGGCTATCTTTGGAACAATTATAATACAGTTTCTATCACCAGAAATGGGACTAATAAATGGAGTTATAAAAAGCTTGGGATTTGAGCCAATTTATTTTCTTACCGAATCAAGATATTTCAGGACAATTGTTGTTTTATCCGAACTACTAAAGGAATCGGGATGGAGCACGATAATATATCTTGCTGCAATTTCAAATATAGACACGGAAACTTACAATGCAGCTATAATAGACGGAGCAAATCGTTTCCAGAGAGCAATATATATAACCGTCCCGGGAATAAGCGATACCATAGTATTCCTGTTTCTTTTAAGTTTAGGACAAATATTAAATGTAAGTTTTGACCAGATATATGTGCTCTTAAATCCTCTTGTATATGATGTGGGTGACATAATATCAACCTATGTTTACAGAATAGGAATAGGCGGAGCCAAGTTCAGTCTGGCAACCGCAATAGGTTTGTTTCAGTCCTTTGTGGGAATGACCTTGATTATTACAAGCAATCAGTTGTCAAAGAAGCTGTTTGATAAAAGTATATGGTGAGGTGACAAATATGGATTTACAGATAAACAAAAAGACTTCCTTTGACTATTTTAATATATTGTTTCTGTTTATGTATGGTATAATTTGCATATTCCCTTTTTACTATGTATTTATAGTATCCATAAGCGACTTCAGCCAGGTAACAAACAACATAGTCTTTATTTGGCCTAAGGGAGTAAATTTAGGTATCTATAAAAATATAATGCGGTATAAGGGTTTTACCGATGGACTAAAGGTAAGTGTTTTCAGAACAGTTGTTGGGACTGCACTAGGTTTATCATTACAGACAATGCTCGCATATGCACTTTCAAAAAAATGTCTACCAGGTAGAAGGTTCATGGTTCTGTACATAATATTTACCCTCATATTTAACGGTGGAATGATACCTACATACATAGTCATAAGGAATCTTGGTCTAGTAGATAAAATTTGGGTACTCATAATACCCGGACTTATAAGTTCTTGGAATGTTATTCTTCTAATGAGCTTTTTCTCTTCCATACCTGTGGAAATAGAAGAATCAGCTCGTATAGATGGAGCAAATGATATTCTGATACTGATTAAACTAATATTGCCTTTATCACTACCTTCCCTTGCCACCATTGGATTATTTATAGCGGTTGGTCACTGGAACGCTCTTATGGACGGGGTAATCTACATAAACAGAGAGGAGTTAAAACCACTGCAAGCATTTCTTGTGAATCTGGTTTCTTCGCAGAATTCTTCCATGGGAATGAATCATATCTCTTTTTCCGAAGAACAGAGACTTCCTCCTTATACAACAAGATGTGCGATAATATTTGCTTCCACAGTGCCCATTCTTGTTGTGTACCCCTTTGTACAGAAATACTTTATAAAAGGACTAATGATCGGAGCAATCAAAGGATAGTAACAGCCTTGTGGGATAAGCGAGCCTTATCAAGTCTGTTCTAAATAAAAATGTGAGGTGTTTTAAGATGAAAAGGAAAATATCATTAATAATTGTGTGTGTTTTGGTATTCACATTTATTCTTTCGGCTTGTACGGTTGCAGGAACAAAATCCGGTACTACGTCAAGTGATACTGATACAACCTTGCAGGATACCAAGCCAGCAGAGAAAATAAAAATTACAACAGCACAGTTCCTTGAACAAAGTACTGAAGACTACAGTATCAACGAAAATCCCTATGTTGATTTTGTCGAAGAAAAATTCAACATTGATCTGACAATAATCAGAACCAGTTCTGGTCAATATGGAGAGAAACTCAACGCACTTCTTGCTGCAGGAGATATTCCGGATCTCTTTATTAGCAACAAAACATTTATTGCTAAATATGCAGAAGATGGAATAGCCATGAATATTGATAGTTTAAAACCTTTAGCAGTTAATCTTAACAAAAATGTAAATGAAGAAGCATGGCAAGCTGCTATGTATAATGGAAAGCTGTATGCCATACCCAATCAGCGTTACGACCCTTTTCCTTATTTGTCTTTTGTAAACAAAAATTTTGTAGAAACTCTTAATATTGATGTAAATAATATTAAGACCATTGATGACTATTATGATATGTTTGTTAAATTCCGTGATAATTTTGAGAACAGCATACCCGTAACAGCATTTATAAATTGGCCTCTTATGCCTTTAATTGATGCTTTTGATGCTTTCAGTTATAAGGTAATTGATGGTGAACTACTACCTAATTATCTTCAGCCTCAGTATAAGGAATGGTTGAAGTTCATGCAGAAAATGTATAAGGAAAAGCTAATTGATCAGGAATTTATTACCCAACAGTCTGAACAGACCTGGAGTAAAATTAATTCAGGAAAGGTTGGATTCTATTCTTGGTTCTGGCATCAGGATGTAATGGTTAATCAGGGAGGAAGTCGTGATGACTGGTTGCCAATAAAACCTGCATTAAAAGCAGATGGCATTGAATCAAAACTGATTTATCATTCTCCTGCAAGACAATTCTTCTTTATAGGGAGCAAGAGCAAGAACCCGGAGAAAGTAATAGAGATGCTTGACTGGGCAGCATCAGAAGAGGGACAGTTATTTATACAGGCTGGATTGGAAGGTTGGGATTATGATGTTAAAAATGGTGAGATTGTAATGAGAGAGGGCAGAAAAGGGCAGAATATGTCATGGAGATTTGTTACAATAGGTATGGATCCTCCTAAATTGACCTCAGAGAAAGTATTAGGTGTATTTGCAGAAATCTATGGAGAATCTGGTGTAAGGAATTATCAGGCAGCCTATGAGTTTGGAGGTTATGATCCTATACTGCTTAATATTCCCTCATTTCCTGATCTGGATAAATATGATTTCAACAAGATGAGAACAGAGTTTGATTTCAATGCAATAATTGGTAATATTGGCATTGATGCTCAATGGGATTCCCATATTACAACATTCAGAAAGAATGGCGGAGATTTGTTAATTGATAGCCTGACTAAATGGTACAACAACGATTATAAAAAATAAGCGAGAGGAATTAGTACAAGGTCCGTTCACGTAATCGGCCTTGTACATTTTTTTATGAAAGGGAGGAAGGTTAATTTGAGTAAAAATGAGCAATTAAATATTGGGGTTGTCGGATTGGGAGTGAGATCAAGAATTCTTTTATCGCCCATACTTGAGAGTGAATACGCAAGACTGGCAGCTGTTTGCGATTTAAATATGGAAGCAATGGACAGAACATTAAAAGATTTTAAGGATGTTAAGAGATTTGACAGTTATGAAGAGATGCTTGATAAGGGCAATATTGATGCGGTTATACTCGGTACGCCCATGCAAATGCATGCACCCCAAGCAATAAGAGCATTAGAAAGAGGAATTAATGTATATAGTGAGGTTGTTGCAGCTGTTTCTATGGAACAATGTAGGGAATTGGTGATAGCTTGTAATAAGTCTAAAGCAAAATATATGTTAGGTGAGAATTTTAATTATATGAAAATGGTTATGATTGTGAAGAATATAATTGAAAGTAATATTCTTGGGGAACCATACTATGCTGAGAGTGAATATGCAACTAACGCCAGGGGTATGGCATCTGATGGCACATGGAGAAACGAGTGGATGTTCGGTGTTAACGGAATTACATATGGAATGCATAATCTGGGTCCACTTCTTACCTGGTTTAAAGACGATAGGGTAGTAAGGATTTGCTGCGAAGGCAGTGGCAATCATTATAAAAAGCCCGACGGTAATCCGATTGTTCTTGAGGATTCCTGTGTTATGCTGGCTAAAACAGAAAAGGACAGACTCTTAAAGATACGTATTGACTTACAGGGCAGCAGACCGAGGTTGATGAAGTTTTCTCTGCAATGTACAAAAGGTATGTTTGATTCTGCCAGAAGCGAAAGTGAAAATGACATAATATGGATGGAAGACATTGGAGATTGGAGTCCTAAGAGCTACATGGATTTAGATAAATTTGAGGGTAAGCATCTTCCTGATATATGGAGAAAATATGGTGAGGCTGCAGGAAGATTAAGGTATGGGGGAAGGGACTTTGATTACATAATAATGATGGACTTTATTGAAGCATTGTATAATGGCCGCAGAATGCCGGTTGGTATTCACGAAGCAATGGATATGACCGTACCGTGCCTGTTAAGTCAGGAATCTATTAAACTTGACGGGAAATGGATTGAAGTACCCGACAGCAGAACATGGCAGGCTTTATAACTTAAAAGGAGCGTGATTCTATGTTAAAGGTTGCTGTGGCAGGAGCAGGTAAAGCAGGCACAATATTAACTGAAGCTTTTTACCTTAATCCTAGTGCCGAAGTCACAAGGATTGTATCAAGAACCAAGGAAAGTGCAGAAAAGCTTGCTTTGAAGTTTGATGTAAAGAACTATGGTACTGATTTTAATGAAATAATAAATGATGATAATGTGGATGCCGTGGTAATAGCATCCCCTGATAAGTATCATTATTCCCAGGCAATGTCTGCATTTAATGCAGGTAAGCATGTACTATGTGAAAAACCCATGTGCAGGAGTGTTTCTGAAGCAGAGGATATGATTAATGCTTCAAAGAAGGCAGGAGTTATTCTAATGGTTTGTTTTACGGAACGCTTCAATCAGCCTTGCCTTGAAGCAAAAAGCAGAATTGACAGGGGAGAAATAGGAGATCCTGTAATGCTTCTTGTAAGGAGATGCCACCCTAAGTTTATTGTAAGGGGTAGAAAATGGTTAAATGATGAAGAAACAGGGGGAGTATTGAATTATGCCGGTACCCATAATATAGATCTAGCATGCTGGTTAATGGGTAGTGAACCTAACAGGGTATATGCGGAAATGGGACAGCTGGTTCTAGAGAATCAGAATTTTACCGACTCTGTTGTTCTTACTCTAAGTTTTAAAAACGGAGCAATAGCATCCCTTTATGAAAGTTTTGCCTATCCGTCTCCATATCCTCATGGAGTGGACAGAAGTATAGAAGTACTGGGTAAAATGGGCTGTATAAAGATTGATTTTATGAATCAGCCTTTGTCAGTTTATTCAAATGAAGGAATGAACATTGCAGATTCCCAGACCTGGCCTCAGGTCGATGGGAGTATAATGGGTGGAGCCATTGTTAATGAAGTTAATCATTTTATAAAAGCTGTTACAAAAAAGGAAAAGGTTTTGACTTCCGGAGAAGATGCATTAATAGCATTAAAGATTGCTCATGCAGCAATGGAGGCATATCTTACAGGAAAAGCAGTATATTTATAGGAGGGTTTTATGAAAAACAGTATTGAAGTAAGAAAAATAACAGATGGTAAGGGGTACTACTTTAAACCATATTATGACATGCAGCCCTGGAGTAAATCAGGACGCTTTTTTATATGTATGAGAAGCAAATTTCAGGAACGTCCCCCTCAACCTGGAGATGAGCTGGAGCTGGGAGTAATTGATCTGGAAGAAAAGAATAAATTCATACCTGTAGCTTTTACAAGAGCATGGAATTTCCAGCAGGGATGCATGCCCCATTGGCTGCCCGGGTATGAAGATAGCAAGATTATATATAACGATATAATTAACAATGAATGTTTTTCCTTTATTGTTGATATAAGCACTGGTATAAGTACTGATAAAAAGGAGGTGTTTTCATTACCCATTCAAGCTATTTCATATTCAAGAAATATTGGGGCATCTCTTAATTATGCTCGGTGGGGTTATGAAAGACCAGGTTATGGTTATGCTGGTATTAAGGATCCCTTTCATGGAATAAATCAACCGGAAAATGATTCTGTACATATAATAGACTTAAAAACAGGAAAGACAGAACCGGTTATGTTCTTAAAAGGAGTTGCGGCATTAACTAGCGATAATGACAGGAGAAAAGGCTCATTTATGTATTTCTGCCACCTTATATTTACTCCCGACGGGAAGTCGTTAACGGGAATTTGCCGCTGGTGGTGTCCGGATATTGTAGATGAAGTATATAAACCCAAGATAAATATAGATGGGGCAGTACCGGAAAGAAGACATTGCTTGTGGGGTTATGATATCGATGAGAATAAACCATATATAGTTATAAATGACGGACTGGTTTCCCATGCTTCTTTCAAGGATGATGAGAATATTATTGTATATGCAAGCAGAAGGTGTTATGAACCTGCTGCATATCATCTTATAAATATATATACAAAGGAATACAGGGTAATAGGAAAGGACTTGTTAAGCTGTGATGGTCATATGAGCTATCACAAGAACAAAGAGCTTCTGCTTACGGATACATATCCGGATGATGAGTATATAAGGTCGCTAAAGATCTATAATGAAAAAGAGGATAAGGAGATTAAATTGGGAAGGTTTTATGCTCCTCCTGATTTAATGGGAGAATTGAGGTGTGACCTTCATCCTTGCTGGAGTAGGGATTATATGGATATTGCCATTGATTCCATTCATGAGAAGGGGAATAGGAATATGTACCTGGTAAGTTTTGATCAAGATAGTGTATGATTTAGGATAATAATGCTTAACATATCGTTTTTAATAAACAGTGATAAGGAAATTGGTTCTACAACATAAAGTCTGTAGATAATAGAACATGCAAAAAGAAGCAGATTTGCATTTATACTCGAATCTGGACGTGTCGATGGTTCCTTTTGAAAATGTTGTTGTGGATAATGCATATATGAAAGTTGAGGGAATTAATTTTAAATGTTGTTAAAGAAAATTAAAAGAATTTGAGATAGAATATGATCTTAATAATTTGCAGGATAACAATATGAAAAATATTTATATTTTATATATAATTTATATAATGTAACTTAGAAGAACTTAATACAGAAAAAACAGGAAAGAAGTTTGTTGAAAGTTAGAAAATTTTCAGCCTGTCTATATAAATGGAATTTTAATTGAATAAGGTGTCCCCTTCAAAAAGTCCATTTAACCACGATAGCTGTAATTCTTTGGATGAGTTTGATTTTTTACTTATCACATCAACCAGCAGCTAAATCTAATGAATTAAGTACTGGCATAACAGAAGTCATTATCAATACAATAGAAACAGTTGCCCCACAGGCGAAGATTGAAAAAGGAGACCTTCATCATATAGTCAGGAAGAACGCTCATTTCTTTTATTATTTTGAACTTGGGATACTGGTGGTAAATGCTTTGAGGAGAAGCGGGGTATGTGGTTACAGAAGTGTATTATTGGCCCTTTTGATTTGCATTTTGTATGCTGTATCAGATGAAGTGCATCAGATTTTTATACCCGGCAGATCAGGAGAAATTAGAGATGTAATTATAGATAGCACTGGGTCCAGTGTTGGTATATTAGGATTCTTGGGTGTAAGTTGGGTTGCTGGAAGTATGAATAGGAAAGTGGAAAGAATAAGGCAGTAAAGCGAAATAGAATAGATGACTCGTTACGATTCGACAAAATTCATCAACATAATACAAATCACATGTAACCTGACTTTAGGAATAAAAAGAGAAAAATGGTGCTAAACCTCAGAATTTGTAGTTTAGCATCATTTCTATTTATGACTCATTAAGAAAGTAATTGGTAATTGAAAGTTTCAGCGCTTACAGGCTATTGCCGGATCTGAATTGACTAGGCGTGGTACCATATGTCATTTTAAATATCCGCGAAAAATAACCCGGATCAGAAAATCCTACCTCAATTGTAATCTGGGTTATGCTTTTATTCGTATTCATAAGTAAGGCTTTTGATAATTCCAACCGCTTTGATAAGACATATTCCTTAAAGCCTAACCCTGCGTTCTCTTTAAATATTCTTGACAGTGTGTATATAGAAATGTTAAATATATCAGCCACTTGGGTTCTACACAAATCAAAGCTAGTAAAGTTTTGGTTTACGTATTCAATAATCTCCTTCTGCAAATTGGAGTAGGATACCTCATTATTGTGCAGGATTACATCACAGACTGTTGATACTGAAATACGCATAGCTTCAAACAATTCAGCAGTGCTGTTGTTATTAAAAAGCATGAACTCATCTTTTTTATCAAAGGGATATTTTATCTTTTTTAAGCATTTAATATATGAGATAAGTAAATCACAAGCAATATATTGCCTTAATAATGATATTTCTATACTATTTATGTATTTGAATATATTATCCAGAATGCCGAAGGCGTTTTCCTTTTCACTATTTTCAATGTATTGTAAGAATAAATTTATTTCTTCTGTGGGATAATTTTCTGTAAAAGAAATTTCTGAGCCCAGTAAATTTACATTAATCATTGTAAGCTCTACTATGCGTAAAGCGTTCAAATAGGATTTTCTTATATCGCCGATATTGTTGACTATATGTCCCACTCCTATTTTATAAACAAATTCGTATATCTCATTTAAATACTTTTTTAATTCGCTCAGGATTATAGAAACATCATTATTCTTAAGGGTGCATATAAGAATTATATGATTTTTATTCAAAATGTCAGTAACATAAGCGTGGATATTGCACTTACTATATAAATAATTAGTTATTCTATCTCTTTCGCGGGAATTCATTTTTATATCCATTATAACAAATACACAATACAAATCGCTACTCCTATTAAAATCCAGTCTATCCATTATTTCTTCTGATATAGGAATGCCATACAAGATATTTCCCAGCAAATAATCCATTAACAGGATCTTTTGTTCAGCAACGTTTTTTTCCATCTTATCCATGGCCGTTGATATAGTCCTGATTTCGCTGCTTAGATTTATTGGATTTTTCTTTCTTATAGGTTTAACAAGATTAAAAATAGGTTTATAATTAATATATACCGATATGCCTAATAACAATGCAAATGCCATCATGGCTAAAGTTGTTGTCTTATATACTATGCTTAAATACTGGTTAAGGTTTTCCTCCATCAAGTTTTCAGGGATTATTGATACAAATATTTTTCTAATGTTGGAATTATATACCTTCATGGCAGTAAAATTATACCCTATTGTGAAACTTTCTATTTTTGTATCAGAATTAAGCAGATATTTTCTAAATGCGTCGTTTCCTGATATATTATGGTAAAAGTCATTACTTTTTGGGTCGCTGGCAAAAGCTAATTGGCCATCAGCGTTAAAAATCAGCAATGAAACATTCTCTATCTCCTCTTTGCCAAAAAAAGTTGTATTTACTGAATCATATCTCATTATGTAAATAATTAAAGCTTCATGTTGTTTATTAAATACTACCGGTACTCCCACAAGGAAATTTGCTTCTGTTACATTTCTACAGTTAAAGTTTGATGCAAGTTTAATTCTATCTATATCATAATTAAAAAATTCTTCTAATTCTTTTGTGTTATAAGTGTTGTTTGTGGAAGATATTTTCATAAAATCACTTATTTTATATTTAAATGTAGAAGTAATAATATAATCTGAGCCTTTAAAGCAGATTCCTATATCAATTGCATTAGGCAAACCTATTCTATAATCCGATAATATTTTTGTTGTTGTTAAATAATAATATGGATGGGAATCAATAATATCTTTCATAATCTTTTTTTCAACGGGTGCATTTTCGTTGTCATATATTATTGTAAGTGCGTGTTTTTTTAAGAAATTGATCTGTTCAATAAAATATGCAGAAAAGGATGTTGTCATATCATAATATTTATTTTCACTTTTATTTACAATTTCGTTATATGAACTTTTAATGACCCCAAGTCCGATAAAAATCCCAGGCAGGTAGATTGCAATGACTAAACTAATAGAAAGCTTTATCAAATAATTATGTTTTATAAGAAAATTTTTTAAAGTCATAATATTTATTCCTTTACAGAATATTTATTTGTTCATAGCAGCGTTCCCAATTATAGTAATGATAATAGTATTCGTAGATATAGTTACAATAGCTGTTTAACATTGCTTACAATATCAATTATATATCAAAAATTAATATTATACAAACTTATATTTGTGCAAGTTTATTGTAGTTTTCTAGCAAACACATTACAAAGCTAATTATGATACATTTATCCAATATAGATTTACAAATATCCAATTGAAAGGGCTTTAGCCATCTTGTATTATTATATTATCTTTTTTAAATAAATTATTTATAGATTCGAGGATGAATTAACCATGAAAAGTAGAATTAAGGATCTAATAAGGAGTATTAACAAACATAGGACTTTATATATTTTTTTACTCCCTGCAGTTTTGTATGTAGCGATATTTTCATATTTACCTATGTATGGACTGCAAATCGCTTTTAAAAATTATAGCGGGGCTCTAGGTATTTGGGGGAGTAAATGGGTTGGATTAAAGCATTTTAAGGATTTTATCGGGGGCTATTATTTTTGGCCAATAATCCGGAATACGCTAACCATTTCCATATATTCAACTGTTGTTAGCTTCCCTTTTCCTATTATACTCGCATTAATGCTAAATGAGGTAAATAATTATAAATATAAAAAGTTCTTGCAAACAGTATTATATGCACCTCATTTTATCTCAATGGTTGTTATGGTTGGAATTATCATCCTTATGCTGTCACCTTCAATAGGCATCATTAACCACTTTATTTCTTTTTTGGGGTTTGAGAAGCAATATTTTATGATTCAGCCAGATGCATTTAAACATATATATGTATGGTCAGGCATTTGGCAAGATATGGGTTGGGGGGCTGTTATATATATTGCTGCACTAT